>SMFC01000192.1_pt1 | contig 16253 bp, 14 predicted proteins | sample 2456331 | NCBI WGS metagenome assembly SMFC01 (sample SAMN10132608, study PRJNA489261) | soil metagenome | isolation source: day120 control-loamy sand soil ammended | place: USA
GGCGGGCTGGGTACCAGCACCCTGGCCGTACTGCTGGCCCATGCCGGAACGCTCAGCGGACTGCACAGCCTGGTCGTGGATCTGGACCCCCATTCCTGCGGGCTGTGGCCGCGGATCTGCTCCCAGCCGCCTTCCGGGATCGGCTGGGAGGAATTGGCGGCTTCGGGAGGAGCGTTGGCTTCGCACCAATTGGTCGAGGCGCTCCCGAGCGTCCGGGGAACAGCGGTGCTCACCTGGTCTGGAACTCCGCCACCGGGTCCGGTGGACGGACCGTTGACAGCCCGGCTGTTGACAGCCGCACGGCAGGGGTTCGACTTGCTGGTTCTTGACACCGGGAGGACACCGCATCACGAAGCAGAGACGATAGGCCACTTCACGGACCGGCAGATCATGGTGTGCGATGCGGCAAGCATCCCGCCGCACGGCGACTACGTGCTGCGTGCTGAACACGCAAGAGCGCCTGCCTGGGCGGAGAACCGCTCCCTGCTGGGGAGCGTGGCCCATGCGACGTCGATAGAACGGGCCGTTGCACGCGGGGACCTGCTCGATGCCCTCAGATCCCGACGGCTGAGGCAGCAGCTGGCCGACTTGCGCCTGCTGCCGGCAGCCACCGAGGACACGGGGCTGCGAGGCGCGCCATGAGCCCCGGACGCCATTCGCCATCACCGCCGCATTCCGCCCGGCCGAACCCGCTGGACACGCGCATCCTGGAGTCGGTCCGGGACCGTGCCTTGGCCAGCGGCGGAGAATTGGACACCATCTCGCTGGCGAGCGCCGTCCACGATTCGGGCACCGCCCTCGGCGCCCGCGGTGCGACCGAGTCATTGAAAGCCCTGCAGGACGAGGTCGCCGGACTATCGGTCCTTGAACGATTCGCCCAGCGTCCGGGGATCACGGATGTGCTGGTGGACGGGCAAGGCCAGGTATGGACCGATTCATCCCGGGGACTGGAACTTACGGGATTCCGCTTCGCGTCCCCCGAGCAGGTGCGTTCGCTGGCCGTGCACCTGGCGGCCATGGCCGGACGGCGGTTGGACGCGGCCAGCCCCTTCATGGACATGAGCGTCAAGAATTATCGGGTCCATGCGGTACTTCCGCCCATCGCCACCGAAGGCCCGCTGATTTCCATCCGCGTGAAAACCCGACAGCTGCTCGACTTGGACACCGTCCTCGCCCAGGCGCCTGGTTTCTGGCCCACGGTGCTCCGCGAGATCATGGGACGACAGCTGAATTTCCTGGTCACCGGCGGTACCGGCAGCGGCAAAACGACGCTGCTCCAGGCCATGCTGGCGCAGGCAAGCGACAAGCAACGGCTGGTGATCATCGAAGACTCCCACGAGCTGGTGGTCGACCACCGCCATGTGGTGAGCCTGCAGACCCGCTCGGCGAACGTCGAATCCGCCGGGCAGATAGAACTCCGGGACCTGGTGGTCCAAGCATTGCGCATGAGACCTGACCGGCTGGTCGTCGGGGAGTGCCGAGGGGCGGAGATCCGGGACTTCCTCGCGGCCATGAACACCGGCCACCAGGGAGCGGCCGGCACCCTGCATGCAAACCATCCCGAATCCGTGCCGGCACGCTTGGCCGCGTTGGGTGCCTTGGCCGGGTGGGGGCTGCAAGCCACCTCGCTTCAGGCCGCCAGCGCCTTGGACCTGATCATCCACATGCGTCGGCAGCCGTCCGGAGCGCGCTCGCCGGTAGCGCTGGGAAGCTTGTCCACCGATTCGAACGACCGACTCGGCGTGCGCATGCTGGTCGACATGGAAACGCGGAACCGTCCCGATGCCCGCAGCCTGGAGCTGCTGCGGGAGAAACTCGGCGACGAGGCCTCGGCCGAGGTCGCACGGTGGCACGCGGGCCGTGCCGGGCGGGAGCAATGATGACTGCGGTGCTGCTGTTGCTGCTGGCCGGGCTCTGGCTGTGGTGGACCCCGCGGTCGGCTTCCGGCAGGGCAACGGATCCCGGCCTGCTGGGCAGCTGGAAGCTGCGCGCAGCCTCGGACGGCGCCCAGCAGCAGGAGCTGAGTCGAGACGCCCACGTGATCCGCGAGCTCTCTGCGTTGTTGCGCAGCGGCTTGATGTTCCCGCAGGCTCTCGAAGCGCTGCTGCAGATACGCGCGGAGCCGTGCCCGGTCCTGGACGCACTGCGCCGGCTGGCAGCGAAGGCCAGGTTCCGCGGCGAACAGGCCATTGAAATCGACCATTCCGAGGGGCACAAGGACGGCGTGGATCAGCTGGCAGAAGATCTGGAAGCGGAGCTGCTGGCACGGCAGTCGTTCGACGCGGCCATGGCCGGCCCCAGGGCTACCACGCGGCTATTGACCTGGCTGCCGGTGGTAGGACTCGGCGCGGGGTTCTTGCTCGGCATCGATGTGGGTTCCACCTTGCTGACCTCGTGGCCCGCGCAGCTGAGCATGGCGGCAGGCGCCGGACTGTGGGCGCTGAACAGGATCTGGTGCCGCCGGTTGCTCGCGGCGACGACGGCGCAGGCCCTGAAATGACTGCAGCGGCTCTGCTCTGCTTGCTATCCGGAATTCTCCTGTGGAATACCCGGGGGTCCGCCACGGTCCGCAACACGGAAAGGCAAGGGCAAGCCGTCTCGGCCCGAAGCAGGAAGACGTATGAAGGCAGCGAACCCATCGACCTGGTTCTGGACCTCGGCGCGAGCCTGATGGAATCAGGGCTGCCCATGACCACGTTGCTTGACTCGATGGGGCGCTGCATCCCGCAGTGCGCCGCGTTGCGGACCGTGGCCAGATGCCTGGAGATGAACATGGAATGGGAGAAGGCCTGGGAACCGGCGCCACGCTGGCTCGCTCCGTTGCAGCGTTCCCTGGGATTCGCCCATGCCACCGGTGCTCCGGCGTCCGCGCTGCTGCGCAATACCGCCCAGCTGCGACGCAGGGAACGGGCCCAGCATGTCGCCCGATGCGGTGCGCAGTTCGCCACCAGGCTGGTGCTGCCGCTGGGGGCCTGCGCGCTTCCAGCCTTCATCGCCTTGGGTGTGGTGCCGCTGATCATTGCGTTGTTCCCGCACTTTGCCTGATTCCTCGATGGCAAGTTATGCCCACCTTGCGGCCGGCCCCAACCGCTTCAGGGATAGTACTGCGAGCCTGAAAGCACCATCACCGCCCCAGCCGGGGACGGGCTCGATGCAACCCGACCGAAAGGAACCGACATGAATAGCACCCTGAACAGGCTGCGCGAACGGCTCGATGAGGAGCAAGGCTCAACCACCGCAGAATTCGCCATGGTCACCCTCGCCGCCGTGGCTTTCGCCGGCCTGCTGATCAGCATCTTGTCCAGCGGCGACGTGCGGGGCATGCTCATGGGCCTCATCAGCAAGGCCTTGAGCCTGTAGGCCATGGACGTCATGGACGAACGCGGCAGCAGCACGGCGGAGTTCGCCGTGCTGCTGCCGGCCATCGCGCTCCTGCTGTCGCTGCTGTTACCTCGGCCCGCTTCTCGGTGGACAACGGGGGAGGGTACGCCACGGTTACGGTGGCGAAATCCGTGGACCTGCCGGTGGTGGGGCCGGTCGAGGTTCGGGGCACTGCAAGCGTGGCGAACGAACAATGAGTTGCGCGGAGTTCGGCTCGCAACGGGGAAGCAGCACCGTCGCGGCTACCGCCCTGGCCATCACCGCGCTGCTGTTGGCCGCCGGCATTCTTGCTTGGTCGGCGGTGACCCGAGCGGCGATGCAGGCCGCCAGCGCGGCGGACCTGGCGGCCCTTGCTGCGGCGGATAGGCTGCTGGCCTCGGCCAATGACGCACGACTGGATTCCTGCACCGTCGAAGCCGACGGCACCACCGTGCGTGTTCAGGTATCGGTGGCGATTACGTTTTCCGCGCTGGGAATCGAGTTCCCGGCGGCTTCCGCCCAAGCCCGGGCCGGTGCTCCGCCGCTGACCCGGGACTAGCCGAATCTGTTAGAAGTGGTGCCGCGGCTGGACATCCTCCAGCACGGCGCTGAGCAGCAGCACCGCCCCGGCCTTGTCCAGCGGGTTGTTCCTGTTGCCGCATTTCGGGGATTGCACGCAGCTGGGGCAGCCGCTGCGGCATTCGCAGGCTTCAATGGCATCCCGGGTGGCCCGCACCCAGGTGGAGAACTTCTCGAAGCCGCGCTCGGCAAATCCCGCACCTCCAGGCTGCGCGTCATACACGAAGATCGTGGGATGGCCGGTGTCCATGTGCAGCGCGGTGGAAACCCCTCCGATGTCCCAGCGGTCGCTGGTGGCCACCAGCGGCAGCAGGCCGATCATTGCGTGTTCGGCGGCGTGCAGGGCGCCGGGGAATTGGTCCACGGTCAGGCCCGCGCGCAGCAGCCGCTGCTCGGTCAAGGTGAACCAGACGGATTTGGTGTGCAGGTCCCGGGCTTCGAGGTCCAGCGGCTCCTCGGAGAGCACCTCGTTGGATGCGATGGATTTGCGTTGGAAGGAGACCACCTGGGTGGTCACGATGACTTCACCGAAGAAGATCTCCAGCTCCCGATGCTTGCTGGTGCGTTCCTCGGATTCGATGGCCACCGTGGTCAGGTCGCGGGCAGTGGTGTAGTAGTCGGGGTTCACCCTGGTCACGACCACCACGTGGTTCTGCTCGTCCAGTTCCTCCACGTGGTAGCTGGCGCCCTGGTGGACGTAGATGGCCCCGGGGTGCGCCTGGTAGTGGCTCTGCGGGGAGTCCATGTGCGGGTGGGTCCAGAACCATCCCGCAGGCCGGCGGCGCAGGTAGCCGCGCTGCACCAGGGAATCAAGCAGCGCTTCGGTCTGCGGGCCGAAGATTTCCAGCTCTTCGGGGCGCAGCGGGTTCTCCTGGGCCGCCGCGCACAAATGCCCGCTGAGCACGTACTTGTTCTGCGGATCGAACACGGTAGCCTCGACACCGAGGTCGAAGATGGCCTCCGGGTGGCTGACCAGATAGGTGTCCAGCGGATCTTCGGCGGCCACGAAGAGCGCCAACGCGTCCTGGCCGGAGCGGCCTGCCCTGCCGATCTGCTGGAAGAAGGATGCACGGGTTCCGGGCCAGCCGGCCACCACCACGGCGTCCAGGCCCGAGATGTCGATGCCCAGTTCCAGCGCTGAAGTGGAAGTCACGCCGAGCAGCTCGCCGGAGCGCAGCTTGCGTTCAACCTCCCGCCGTTCCCCGGGGAGATAGCCCGACCGGTAGGCGGCCAGCCTGACCGACAGCTCGGGAGCGAAGTTCTCCAAGTGCTTGCGCGTGAGGGTGGCGATGGTTTCCGCGCCGCGGCGGGACTTGATGAAGACGATGGTTCGCACGTGGTCCGCCATCAGGTCGGTGAGAATTGACGCGCTTTCGGCGATGGCGGTGCGGCGCAGCGGGGCGCCGTTTTCACCGGTGCGGTCGGACAGGGGCGGCTCCCAGAGCCCGATCACCAGTTCGCCGGAGGCGGAGAAGTCGCGCGTCACCGCCGATACCTCGGCGCCGATGAGTCGTCCGAAGGATTCTTCGGGATCGGAGCTGGTGGCCGAGGCGCCGATGAACACCGGATTATTGCCGTAGTGGGCGCAGATTCGGCGCAGCCGGCGCATCAGGTTCGCCACGTGGGCTCCGAAGACCCCGCGGTAGGAATGGGCCTCGTCGATGATGATGTACTTCAGCCGCTTGAAGAAACGGGACCACGCCGGGTGGTTGGGCAGGATGCCGCGGTGCAGCATGTCGGGGTTGGTGAAGACGAAGTTTCCGTGCTGGCGCACCCAGGCGCGGGTTGCCTGGTCCGTGTCGCCGTCGTAGGAGGCAGCCCGTACTCCCGGAACCTTGAGGGCTTCAACGGCCGAGAGCTGGTCGGCGGCCAACGCCTTGGTAGGGCAGATATACAGCACGGAGGCCTGGGCACCGGCGTCGTTGGCGGCAGCGTCCCGGGTGCGGAACAGCGCATCGATGGACGGCATGAGGTAGGCCAAAGATTTGCCCGAGGCGGTGCCGGTGGAGATGATCGTGTGCTTCCCGGCATGGATCAGATCCGCGGCTTGCACCTGGTGCAGCCATGGTTCATTGATGCCCAGCCCCTGGAACGTTGTTTTGACTTCGTCGGCCAGCCAGCCGGGCCACGGTGCGGTGATCTGGTCCTTGGCCGGGACGCTGCGGCGGTGCATCACGGCTTCCGGATCGTTGCTCCGGTCGTAGCTGCAACGGCGAGAGGAAAGCCCGGAACTCAGGCTTTGAAGTTGACGACCTTGCCCAGGGAAGTCCATCCCAGGGAGGCGTAGAGCTTTTGACCGTCGACCGAGGCGATCAGCAGGCCCTCGTCCACGTCGTGTTCTTGGGCCAGCGAGGCCAGCGCACGCATGACCAGGGTGCCAAGACCCTTGCGGCGGAAGTCCGGGCCGGTGATGATGCGGTCGAAAATGGCGTAGCCTTCGACGGCGGAGACGTGGCCTGAGGCGGCGACGATTTCCTGGTTGTCTTCGGGGTGCAGCGAGACGTAGGCATGGGTGCCGTCGCGCTCAATCTGGAACATGAAACCTTCGGCGGGCAGCGGGACCTCGACGTCATGCACCGCCAGCTCGGTGACCATCAGTACCTCGTCGTCGGCGGCGACCTGCAGGCCGACCTCGGCTGCGGTGGCCAGCAGCTGCTCGACGGAGTCGTCGAACGCAGTCAAACGGCGGTTAGGGTGCTTCTTCAGGGTTTCGGCGACAGCGGCGAGCTCTTCCTTGGAAGGGCCGTAGATAACGTATTCCCAGTCCTCGGTGGTGTCGTGACGCAACGCTGCATGGACGCGTCCCTCATTGCGGGTCTCATAACCGCGGGCTCCCGCCCAGCCGGCGACCCAAGTGCCAATCAGTTCATCGCTTGCGTTTGATGCCATATCTTGACCCTACCTTGTCTTTCCTAGGAATTAGCTGACATTGCGCCAATCGTTGCCTAGTTGAAACGAAAGAATCCCATTGCCCCCGGAAAAGCGCGCCGGAGAATGTGATTTTGCTCTTTCACCCGGCGTTTCATGCCGTTCAACCACTAAACTTGTGGTGTGGCCATTGAACGAATTGTCTTGTATTACGCATTTACTCCGCTCCCCGACCCGGAGGCCGTCCGCCTGTGGCAGCGTTCGCTGCTGGAACGCTGGGGACTGCGCGGACGCATCATCATCTCTAAAGACGGCATCAACGGAACCGTCGGCGGCGAGCTGAGCGCCGTGAAGAAGTACGTGAAAGCGACCCGCGAATTCCCCGCCTTCAAGAAGATGGACATCAAGTGGTCCGAGGGCTCCGCTGCCGACTTCCCGCGCATCTCCGTCAAGGTCCGCGACGAGATCGTCACCTTCGGTGCTCCGGGGGAGCTCGAGGTCGACGAAAACGGTGTCGTGGGCGGTGGAACGCACTTGCGCCCCGAGGAACTCCACGAACTGGTGGAAGCCAAGGAGCAGTCAGGCTCCAAGGTGCACTTCTTCGACGGCCGCAACGCCTTTGAAGCCCAGATCGGCAAGTTCAAGGACGCCATCGTCCCCGAGGTGGACACCACCCGGGACTTCGTCGCCGAACTGGATTCAGGCAAGTACGACCACCTGAAGGACCAGCCCGTGGTCACCTACTGCACCGGCGGGATCCGCTGCGAGGTGCTCTCCGCCCTGATGGTCAAGCGCGGTTTCCAAGAGGTTTACCAGATGCAGGGCGGCATTGTCCGCTACGGCGAGAAGTACGGCGACGCCGGTCTTTGGGAGGGCTCGCTGTACGTCTTCGACAAGCGCATGCACACCGAATTCACCGATGAAGCGGTGACTATCGGCGAATGCGTGGGCTGCCAGGGTCCGACGAACAAGTTCGAGAACTGCTCGAATCCTTCATGCCGAAATCTGCGGCTGTTCTGCGAGGACTGTGCCCAGGACGAGAAGCTGCGCATCTGCCCGGACTGCAGCATGGCAGCCGTTTAATAGGCAAAATACCAGAAGGGCGGCAGGCGACCGGAGATCCGGCGGTCTGCCGCCCTTTGCCGTTCCCGGAAGGGGCGGCATGGATTGCTGCTTATCCGGCCTGGACGGTGGCTTCCGGCCACAGGCCGAGCGAGGCGTCCTTGACGTCGGTTTCCTCGGTTTCATGTTTGTAGACTTTCAACCCGCGGGCCTCGTAGTTCGGCAGCGCGGCCGGGCCGTCCAGCGAGCAGGTGTGCAGCCAGACGCGACCCACCGGCGGCAGCCCGGCGGTGCGCGAATCCACCTCCCAGGCCTGGCGCAGCACTTCGGTCAGCAGCAGGCCGCCCAGGCCCTGGCCGATGGCCTGCGGGAAGAGCCCGAAGTAGAAGACCTCGACTTCGCTGTGTCCCTCGACCACTTCGGTCACCAGCTCCACATATCCCTGCGGTGCGCCGTGGCGGTACAGCACCCAGGTCTCAGAGCCGTTTTTGCGCAGGACGGCGTCCCACTGCGCGCGGGTCGAATCCAGCCGGTCGGCCCAGTTCAGGTCGCTGCCCACGCTGCGGTAGAGGAACTTGGAATACTCTGGCGAGATGTCCTGCACCAACTCGATGCGCACGTCCTGGGGCGTGGGACGGGAGGAAGGCTTGATTTCCTCGGGTGAGAGCAATTGCAGGTAGGTAATCGTGACGTTGGTCATGACCTATATTTTATGCAGGCCGGGCAGGAAAGTTCTTATCGGTTCCCTGCGTGGGTACTCGGTAGACTGGTGGGCGTGAATGCCGCCGAATTTTCAGCCCTTGAAGACGCCCCGCAGAGTTCCGATCTGCAACTGCTCGAACGACTCGCCGAAGACCTGACCGCAATCGGGTTCAACTACGGCGACGTCTCGCAGCTGCTGGGCGATGAAGCCACCGCGGCGCTGGCCCGCGACCAGATCCTGCCGGCCCTGCGCGTGATCGAGCGGGATGCCGCGGAGACCGAGCTGGCCTGCGCCTTCCGGATTTTCCAACTGGGCCGGACCGAGGCGGCTGCGGCGCTGAACCAGGCCTTCCCGAGCGTGAAGGTCGACGGCTTGCTGAAGCTCGGGCTGATCGAGCCATGGGCTTCGGGATACCGCGCCACCGTCGCGTTGACGCTGCACTCCTCGGATGCCGACGGCGAGCTGTGGGTGGCCCACGATCTCGGAGCGCACCAGCGTCCCGGCGTGCTGCGCACCGACCACGTGTTGGGCATCGGCCAGGCGTCGCTGACCCTGGCCCAGATCACGCTGCGTGAAAAGGTCGACCGCGCACTGGATCTGGGCACCGGCTGCGGCATCCAGCTCTTCCACCTGCTGGGCCACGCCAACCACGTCACCGCCACCGACCTGTCGGCCCGTGCGCTGGCGTTCACCCGTTTCAACCTGCTGCTGAACCACAAGGTGCTGAAGCTGGATCCGCGCAATCTCCAGGAACGCGTCAGCCTGCTGCGCGGCAGCCTGTTCGAACCGGTGGCCGGGCAGAAGTTCGACCTGATCGCCTCCAACCCGCCGTTCGTGATCACCCCGCGCCGCGCCACCGAGCGCGAGAAGGACCGCTTCACCTACCGTGACGGCGGCATGTCCGGGGACCGTTTGGTCAGCACGGTGATCGCCCAGGCGGGGGACTTCCTGAACCCCGGCGGATCGATGCAGATGCTCTCGAACTGGGAGATTCATCGTCTGGATGATGAATCGAATGAACCATGGGACCTTCGGCTCAAGAGCTGGTTCCCCGAGGACCTCGATGTGTGGGTCATCGAGCGCGAGCAGACTACCCCGAGCGTTTACGCCGAAACCTGGCTGCGCGACGCTTCGCAGACCGAGGACAGCTCCTCGTACGCCGCCGCCTACAACGCCTACCTGGATGATTTCGAATCGCGGGGAGTGGGGGCGATCGGTTTCGGACTGGTGTACTTCCGCAAGTCCGCCACCGGTACGGCGGCCCTGCGGCGCTTCGAGCAGATCACCCACCCCATCGAGCAGCCGGTGGCAGGCACCCTGCAGCGAGATATCGCGATGGCCGACGAACTGGCCGCGGCGGGCAAGGGCTTCCGCGACTGGCATCTGGTGGTGGCCGACGACGTCACGGAAGAACGCCACCAGCGCCCGGGCGCCGAGCATCCCGGAGTGATCCTGCTGCGCCAGGGGGCGGGGCTGCGTCGCACCGAACTGTTGGATACGGCGCAAGCGGGTTTCGCCTCCGCCTGCGACGGGGATTTGTCGGTCTCGCAGCTGGTTAACGCGCTTGACTCGCTGATCGGGGAAGGCGAGGAAGACTTCACCGGACGGCTTTATGAAGCGGTGGCCCGACTATTGCGACATGGCCTGCTTCGAAAAATGTGAAACAAGCGCTAAAGTTTTTCGGTATGACAGGGAACACATACCAGGAGCACGCTTTGGCGACGCAGGACGGCAAGGGCGCTGTTCCGCAAGTCGTCTCCATTACCGATCCGCAGGCGATCCGGGCCCTGGCTCATGATGCACGCCTGATCGTGCTTGACGAACTTTTCGCTTCGCAGACCACGCGCACCGCCACGGAGCTCGCATCGCTGTGCGATTTGACACCCAGCGCCATGAGCTACCACCTGCGCGCGCTGGAGAAATACGGCTACGTCATCCGTGCAGCCAGCGAGGGCGACGCCCGTGAACGACGCTGGCGCGCCGCGGGCGAACGCCTCGAGCTGAACACCCAGATCGACTCGGCCAACGCCAAGACCGCGTACCTGAATGTGCAGTTGAACGCATTCAGGACACGCCTGAATGACGAGGTGCAGCGCCGCGAGGCGGAAGCGAAGGCGGGCATCGCCCCGTCGCCGGACCGGCCGCCCATGCTGACTAGCGGATTGGTCTTCCTCTCGGAGGAAAAACAGCTGGAGTTCAACCGCCGCCTGCTGGACCTCGTCTACGAGTATGAAGCCATGGCCACGGCCGAGGAACGCAGCATCGACTCACAGCGTATGTTCTACTTAATCTCGTTGCTTCCCGAGTACCCGAGCGTCGGGGAGGCTAAGTCCTAGAAATATGTCTGGCGCAGGATCTTTCGATTTTCGGTGTAATATCATCGGGAATTGGGCCTCGCACTGCAGGCTCAATGAGTCAAAGCTGCGCTGGCGGCATGAGGGGCACCCCATTGGGGCTCCGGCATGCCGCGTTGTCTGAAGGAGAGCCGTGCCCGCCAAGGCCAAGGAAAAGACCGGTAAGAAACTCGTCATCGTCGAGTCTCCTGCCAAGGTGAAGTCGATCGCCAAGTATTTGGGTGAAGGCTTCGATGTGGACGCTTCGGTAGGCCACATCCGTGATCTTCCGCAGCCCTCGGAACTTCCCACCGAGCTGAAAAAGACCTCGGTCGGCAAGTTCGCCGTCGATCTGGACAACGATTTCGAGCCGTATTACGTTGTCTACCCGGACAAGAAGAAGCGCGTCTCCGAGCTGAAGGCAAAGCTCAAGGAAGCCGACGAACTCTACCTCGCAACCGATGCGGACCGCGAAGGCGAAGCCATCGCGTGGCACCTGCTGCAGGTGCTCAAGCCCAAGGTTCCGGTGCGCCGCCTGGCCTTCACCGAAATCACCAAGGAAGGCATCGCCCGCGCGCTGGAAAACATGCGCGAACTGGATACCGACCTGGTCGACGCGCAGGAAACCCGCCGCGTGCTGGACCGCCTCTACGGCTATGAGATCTCCCCGGTGCTCTGGCGCAAGGTCGCACGCGGCCTGTCCGCCGGCCGCGTGCAGTCCGTGGCCACCCGCCTGGTGGTGGAGCGCGAGCGTGAGCGTATGGCCTTCATCTCCGCCGGCTACTGGGACATCAAGGGCACCTTCGCCACCGGCAACGGAGAATCTTTTGCCGCCAGCCGCCAAGCTCTCCTCGGTGGACGGCGCCCGCGTAGCGTCCGGCCGCGACTTCGACGACCGCGGCCAGCTCAAGACCGCCCGCACCAAGCTGGCGCACCTGGACCAGGCCTCGGCCGAATCGCTGGTGGCCAACCTGGCCAACACCGACTTCGCCGTCACCTCGGTCGAGGACAAGCCGTACACCCGCCGCCCGGCGGCCCCGTTCACCACCTCCACGCTGCAGCAGGAAGCCAGCCGCAAACTGCGCTGGAGCTCCAAGCTGACCATGCAGATCGCCCAGCGCCTGTATGAAACCGGCTACATCACCTACATGCGTACCGACTCGGTCTTCCTGTCCAACGAGGCAGTGACCGCGGCCCGCAAGCAGGCCACCGAGCTGTACGGCGCGGACTCCGTCCCGGAGAAGCCGCGCGTCTACAAGGCCAAGTCCGACGCCGCCCAGGAAGCCCACGAGGCCATCCGCCCGGCCGGCGACATGTTCCGCCGCCCGACCGACGTTCGCTCCTCGCTGTCCAAGGACGAATACGCCCTTTACGAGCTGATCTGGAAGCGCACCGTCGCCTCGCAGATGGCCGACGCCAAGGGCTTCACCGCCACCATCAAGCTCGCCGGCACCGCCAGCGACTCCCGCGTGGCAGAATTCTCCGCCTCCGGAACCGTGATCACCTTCCGCGGCTTCCTGTCCGCCTACGAGGAAGGCAAGGACCAGGAACGCTCGGAGAACGCCGAAGCCGCGGACGCCGAAGCCCGCCTTCCGCAGCTGACCGCCGGCCAGCCGCTGGCCGGAGACGAGCTGACCGCGCTGGGCCACGAAACCACCCCGCCGGCCCGCTACACCGAAGCATCGATCGTGGCCGAGCTGGAAAAGCGCGAGATCGGCCGTCCGTCGACCTACGCGCCGACGATCTCCACCATCATGGACCGCGGCTACGTCACCAAGCGCGGCGGCGCCCTGGTCCCGAGCTGGATCGCATTCTCCGTCATCCGCCTGCTCGAGGAGCACTTCGCGCAGTACGTCGACTACGACTTCACCGCCCGGCTGGAAGACGACCTGGACGAGATCGCCAAGGGCCAGCGCGCCCGCACCGACTGGCTGAACCTGTTCTACTTCGGCAAGGACAACACCGAGGGCCTGAAGCACGTGGTGGAGAACCTGGGCGACATCGACGCCCGCGCCATCAACTCCATCAAGATCACCGACGACATCACCCTGCGCGTTGGCAAGTTCGGCCCGTATCTGGAACGCGCCCTGCCCGAAGGCGCCGAGGAAGGCACCGAGCCGCAGCGCGCCAACGTGCCCGAGGACCTGGCGCCGGACGAGCTGACCGCGGAAAAGGCCGAAGAACTGTTCGCCAACTCCCAGGTCTCGGAGAAGGAACTGGGCGTCGACCCGGCCACCGGCCGCAAGATCGTGGCCAAGGACGGACGCTACGGCGCCTACGTCACCGAGGTCATCCCGGAGCTGACCGAAGAGGAAATCGCGGCCCAGCCGGTCGAGTACTACAAGAACGGCAAGCCGAAGCCGCCGAAGAAGCCGACCAAGGTCAAGCCGCGCACCGGCAGCCTGTTCAAGTCCATGTCGGTGGAGACCGTGACGCTGGATGACGCGCTGAAGCTGCTGAGCCTGCCGCGGGTGCTGGGCGCGGACGCCGAGGGCGAAGAGATCACCGTCCAGAACGGACGTTTCGGCCCGTACCTGAAGAAGGGCAGCGACTCGCGCTCCATCGAGACCGAGGAGCAGATCTTCACGATCACCTTGGACGAGGCGCTGGCCATCTACGCGCAGCCCAAGCAGCGCGGCCGCCGCGCCGCGGTGCCGCCGCTGGCGGAGTTCGGCGTGGACCCGACCAGCGAGAAGAACATCGTGGTGAAGGACGGCCGCTTCGGCCCGTACATCACCGACGGCGTCACCAACATCACCGTTCCGCGCGGCACCTCGCTGGAGGAGCTGACCCGTGAGCAGGCCATCGAGCTGCTGGCGGACAAGCGCGCCCGCGGCCCGGTGAAGCGCACCGCTGCGAAGAAGGCGCCGGCCTCCAAGGCTCCGGCCAAGAAACCGGCGGCCAAGAAGGCCCCGGCGAAAAAGCCGGCCGCGAAGAGCACCGAGAAGTAAACTGAGCACCACCCCGTTGAGGAGCGCACCATGAGACTTGGCGTACTGGATATTGGATCCAATACCGTGCACCTGCTGCATGGCCTTCTGCACTTCCGCCATCCGCGAGTCCTCCAACGGACACGCGGTGCTGGAACGGGTCAAGCACGAGACCGGGGTCACCCTGATGGAACTGTCCGGCGAGGAAGAAGCCGGGATGACGTTCTACTCGGTGCGCCGCTGGTTCGGCTGGTCCTCGGAGTCCATCCTGAACCTGGACATGGGCGGAGGCTCCCTGGAGCTGGCCCTGGGCACCGACGAGTTCCCGCAGGTGGCGTTCTCGGTGCCGCTGGGCGCCGGCCGGTTGACCCGCGAATGGCTGCCCAACGACCTGCCGGGCATCAAGGAAGTGCGCGAGCTGCGCAACTACGTGCGCGACGTGCTCACCGACCCGACCACCGAGCTGCGCCAGTACGGCAAACCCACGCTGGCCACCGCCACCTCCAAGACCTTCAGGTCGCTGGCCCGCATCACGGGTGCCGCCCCGAGCACCGAGGGGCCCTACGTCAAACGCGTGCTGCACCGCGATGCGCTGAAGATCTGGACCAATCGCCTGACCGCCATGAGCTGGGCCGAACGCGCCGAACTGCCGGGCGTCTCGGAGATCCGCGCGCCGCAGCTGCTGGCCGGCGCGATCGTGGCCCACGAGGCCATGAGCGCGCTGAAGCTGAAAACCGTGCGCATCTGCCCCTGGGCCCTGCGTGAAGGATTGATGCTCAGGCGTTTTGATCACGTGATGTTCGACTCTACGACCCCGCTCAGTAGTAGCGTTGGGGTAGGGGAAGTTGCCTTGGGCTCCACCGTCCGGCAGATGGCGGAGAAGCAAAACTAGGTATCCTCGGATATAAGCGATCGGCGTCAGCCGATTCGGTTAGGAGGGCATGACCATGGAAGTACATTCACCCGCGAAAGTCCCGGTGACGCTCTCAAGTGCCTCCGTCTACCCGCTGACGGTCCACGATGCCTTTGCCATCGCCAAGGACGTCGGCTATGACGGCCTGGAGGTGCTGATCACCGGCAACGCGGCCAGCCAGTCGGCGACCGCGTTGCGGGCGCTGATGGACAAGTACCAGCTGCCCATCATGGCGATCCACGCGCCGACCCTGCTGCTGACCCAGCAGGTCTGGGGATCGGCCTGGGCCAAGATCGAGCGTTCGGTCATCCTCGCGCAGGCCGTGGGCGCCAGCGTCGTGGTGGCCCACCCGCCGTTCCGCTGGCAGGGCAGCTACGCGGAGGAATTCGCCGAGGGCGTGCACCGCATCACCGAGAGCACCGGAATGAAGATCGCTGTCGAGAACATGTACCCGTGGCGCGCCCGCGGCCGCGAGGCCAAGATGTACCTGCCGCACTGGAACCCGGTTCCGCAGTCCTACCAGCACGTCACCTGGGATTTCTCGCATGCGGCCATTGCCAACATGGACTCGCGCCAGGCCATGGAGGATCTGGGCACGCGCCTGGCCCACGTGCACCTGTGCGACGGCCTGGACAACGACTGCGACGGTCCGAATCGCTGCAGTACCTGCATGAGAGCGACTGGGAGGGCGTGATTGCCGTGGAGGTCTCCACCCGCAAGGCCAAAAACGCCGGCCAGAAGGAAGAATGGCTGGGCAATACCTTGCAATTCGCCCGGGAGCACTTCAACGTCAGCAAAGATCCCAAGCCAGTGGCAAAATAGCCATATGAGCGAAGCAACCAGCAATCTGAAACTGTCCTTCCTTGGCACCGGTTCCATGAACGGCGCAATCCTGCGCGGCATCCTGGCCTCGGGCCACGACCCGAAGCTGGTCACCGCCACCGTGCGCAGCGAGAACCGCGTGGACGAGCTGCGCGAACTGGGCATCACCGTGCTGGTCAATTCACAGGACGACGAGGCGAACCGAACCGCCGCCGCGGAGGCCGACGTGATTTTCCTGGGCGTGAAGCCGGTGGGCATCACCGAGCTGTGCGCGGAGATCGCGCCGGCGCTGAAGCCCGGGACCGTGGTGGTTTCGGTTGCCGCGGCGATTACCCTCGCCTCGATGCAGGACAAGCTGCCCGCGGGCCAGCCGGTCATCCGCTCCATGCCGAACACCCCGCTGATGGTGGGCGCCGGCGTGGTGGGCATCTCCCCGGCCGGCACCGTCAGCGATGAGCAGGTCCGGTCCGTGACCGACCTGCTCTCCGGGTCGGGGGACGTGCACGTGATAGACGAACAGCAGCAGAACGCCCTGTCCGCCATTTCCGGCTCCGGGCCGGCCTACGCCTTCTACCTGGCCGAAGCCATGGCCAAGGCAGGCATTGCCCTGGGATTGGACGCCGAGCTGTCTACCAGCATCGCCCGGGCCACCGTGGCCGGCGCGGGCAAGATGCTCTCGGATG
>SMFC01000157.1_pt1 | contig 15935 bp, 12 predicted proteins | sample 2456331 | NCBI WGS metagenome assembly SMFC01 (sample SAMN10132608, study PRJNA489261) | soil metagenome | isolation source: day120 control-loamy sand soil ammended | place: USA
TGTCGCAGAAACAATCATTTTTAAATCTAGTCCTGCCTCAAACAGTTGCGGATGACTTTTCTACTTGTCAAATATGATCATGAATTTAAAAAAGAAAATTCTAGTCAATTTCTTAACTGACTGGCATTACTCATCTGAGGCTCTTTTTTATTGAGCATAACGCTTAAATAAAAGCAGCGTCATCAATATTCCTAAGATAGAAAGACAGGCTGTGACTGTCGCGATATGGGCCCATTGTTGTGTCGTGGATACCAGTGCCGCACTCAGAGGAGGTACAAAGAATTGCCCACAGGCTGAAACCTGTAAAACCAGACCGACACTGGCGGCTGCGGCATTGGCATGCGGTGCATAGCGCAGGGTAATCGCAAAAATTGTGGTCGGAATCATCCCGCCAATGAGTGAAAACAGTACGGCACTCACAAGCTGTAATTCAAATAACAGCCAAGAGCTTGCCGCAAAAGCCAGCAAGCTGCTGCACAGCATGGCGATAAATCCTGTGCTTAACAGGGTTTTGGGTTTCCAGCCACCTTGCAGCAACATACCTGCGCCAAAGGTACCGCCTAAATTAGCAAGCACCACCATCGAGACCAGAGCCCCTGCGACTTTTAAATCAATCCCATGTTCGACATACAGGGTAGGCAAGAATCCAGTCACGGTTATCCACTGACTGGTATAACAGGCAAAAATAATGGCCAAACACAAAATCGGTGGGTGAGTCAGGGTCACTTTAATAATTTGCCAGAAGGAGGTATTTTCTGTGCCGGCTTGCGGGTGATTCGGCTGTACCGGTGTGACCGCTTCAATATATAAATACCGTTTAATCATCACTGCAATGAGCAGACAGAGACTCCCTAAAATGGCCCAAATGCTTTGCCAGCTCAGGTATTCAAGCAACATGGGAATGGTAAAGACAGCAAGACTGACACCAACCCCCATATAGGAACTCCAGAGTCCCATTTTAAAATTGAGTGTTTCAGCTCGGCTGATACGTTTGAGAATGGCAGGGGCACATAAGGAGATAGTTAAAAATCCGATCCCTTCAGTAAAACGGAAGAAATACAACGCCGCGACATGCTGAATCCAGAGGCCTGCCATACTGCTGAGGCCTAAAATGATCAACGCCAAGATCAGGCAGCGTTTTAAACCGACTTTTTCTGACAATGCACCAATACACAAGGCAAACAGCATCCCCGCGCCTTGAACCAGAGACAGGGAAAAACCGGCTTGCGTAAAGCTGAGACCTAAATCCTGTTGTAAAATGGGAATAACCGCAGAAAGTTTCCCGACATGAATAGCCGCCAAATAGCCGGCCAAAATAATCCATAGGTCACGAATTGATATTTTTGACATTTATAATGATTTAATCCATTCAATCAATGTGCTAATACAGCTAAAAAAATGTATATAGCGATATGGATAACATAAAATTTTATTAAGATTTATATGATTTAGGCATAAGTTAATAGAGCAATTAAACTGGCGAATGAATAGAAATTGCTGAGAAAATCCCGAAAAACAAATAGATCTAACAAATACAGTGAGGGAAAGATTAAATGAAAGAGGGTTAAAATTGTGTTTATATGTCACTTAAGTCTAAGGAAAAATGCCTGCCTGATAACAAAACTAGTTTAAACTTTAAAATCGTATGAAAAAAACAATTAATGCCTTGTTGAAATAAAGTAAATAAACTTTCAAGGCCCTACAATTGTGATTACAATTGACCACTTAAATCAGATTTCCTGTTCCCTTTTTTAAATTGAAGAATTAGACCGTGACCGACGCTCAGCAAAAACAGCCTAAACATGTCATGATGATGGCCGCAGGTACGGGTGGACATGTGTTTCCAGCGTTAGCCGTTGCAAAAAACTTACAACAACAAGGGATTGAAGTGTCTTGGCTGGCTACGCCTGCAGGCATGGAAAATCGTTTATTAAAAAATCAGAATATTCCTATTTATCAAATTGATATTCAGGGTGTGCGTGGTAATGGTTTTGTACGTAAGGCCTTGGCCCCTTTTAAAATTATGAAAGCGACTTTTAGTGCCATGAAATACATGAAGCAGCTAAAAGTCGATGCCGTAGCCGGCTTTGGTGGTTATGTGGCAGGGCCGGGTGGTCTGGCTGCGCGTATCCTAGGCATTCCGGTGCTGGTTCATGAGCAGAATGCGGTGGCCGGTTTTACCAATAGCCAATTGTCGCGTGTTGCCAAGACGGTGTGTCAGGCGTTTCCGGACACCTTTCCCGCACAGGATAAAATCGTGACCACGGGCAATCCGGTGCGCCAAGAAATTAGTGACATTTTAAATCCGTCCTGGCGTTATCAGGAGCGTGAAAAAGCAGGATTACCCTTACGCATTTTAATCGTGGGCGGATCTTTGGGGGCGCAGGCCTTAAATGAACGGGTGCCTGAAGCCTTAAAACAGTTCAATGTGCCTTTAAATGTCTATCATCAGTGTGGTCAAAACCATGCTGAGGCGACGCGTGCACGTTATGCCAATGCTCCGGCAAATCTGCACGTCGAAGTCCAGCCTTTTATTGAAGATATGGCCAAAGCCTATAGTGATGCCGATGTGGTGATCTGTCGTGCTGGCGCATTGACCGTGACTGAAATTGCGACGGCAGGTGTGGCTGCGATTTTTGTACCGCTTCCAAGTGCGGTGGATGATCACCAGACTGCCAATGCCGGCTTTCTGGCCAAGATTAATGCGGCAAAGATTTGCCCACAGGTCAGCATGACCCCGGAAAGTTTAAAAACCTTATTAGAGCCGATGCTGAATCGCCAGCTATTAATGGAAATGGCGGTAAAAGCACGTCGACAGGCTCAACCCGATGCGACTCAACATGTGGTCCGTTTAATTCAAGAATTATCATTCGAGTAAACTATGTCTCCAGTAACCCCAGCTGAACAAGCGAAAAAATTAATTAAAGTGCCGGAAATGCGCCGTATCAAACACATTCATTTTGTGGGCATTGGCGGTGCAGGCATGTGTGGTATTGCCGAAGTATTGAAAAATCAGGGCTATAAAGTTTCCGGTTCAGATATCAAGGCATCCAATACCACGGCGCAGCTGGAAGAAAATGGGATCAAGGTTTATATCGGGCACACTGCAAATAATATTAAAGGGGCCAATGTGATCGTGGTGTCTACTGCGATTGACAAGGAAAACCCGGAAATTAAAACCGCGATTGAAAGTCGTATTCCTGTGGTTCGCCGTGCAGAAATGCTGGGTGAGCTGATGCGTTACCGTCATGGTATTGCGGTTGCCGGTACTCATGGCAAAACCACGACCACCAGTCTGCTTACCTGTATGCTGGCAGAAGAAAACATGGATCCAACCTATGTGATCGGTGGTTTGCTGAACCGTACCGGTATGAACGCAGCCTTGGGCGCCAGCCGTTATATCGTGGCAGAAGCCGATGAATCGGATGCCTCTTTCCTGCACTTGGAACCTATGGCTGCTGTAGTGACCAATATCGATGCCGACCATATGGACTATGGCTGCTGTAGTGACCAATATCGATGCCGACCATATGGACACTTATGGCGGTAGCTTCGATGTCCTGAAAGATACTTTTATCCAGTTCCTGCAAAAACTGCCATTTTATGGCCTGGCCGTGGTCTGTGGTGATGATGCCAATATTCGTGAAATCATGCCACGAATTGCACGTCCGGTGCTGACCTATGGTTTTAATGAAGACAATGACATTCGCGCGATAGATGTCGATCAGGACGGCATGCAAACGCACTTTACCGTATTGCGTAAAGAGCGTGAGCCATTACGTGTGACCGTGAATCAGCCAGGCTTACATAATGTCCTGAATGCCTTGGCTGCGATTGGTGTCGCGACCGATGAAGGTGTGTCTGATGCTTCTATTTGCCGTGCACTGGAAGGTTTCAGTGGGGTAGGCCGTCGCTTCGAAGTTCAGGGCGAATTTGAAATTGAGGGTGGTAATGTAAAACTGGTGGATGATTATGGTCATCATCCAAAAGAAGTCGAAGCCACCATTAAAGCCGCGCGTCAGAGTCATCCGGATCGTCGTCTGGTGATGATGTTCCAGCCACACCGTTATAGCCGTACCCGTGACTGTTTTGATGATTTTGTGGAAGTACTTTCTACTGTAGACCAGTTATTGTTATTGGATGTTTATCCTGCCGGTGAAAAACCGATTGTCGGGGCGGACAGCCGTACTTTAGCCCGCAGCATTCGCTTACGTGGCGAAGTTGAGCCAATTCTGGTCGATGCGGTGGACGGTAATCTGAATCAGATCATGAGAAAAGTATTGCAAGCAAATGACTTGTTATTAACCCAGGGCGCAGGTAATGTTGGAGCAATCTCAGTCGAACTTGCGCAAAATCACTTATATATAAAATAGTCATCTTGCATGACTGAATTGAATTGACCAGATTGAAAAAAGTTTAAGGATATAAACGTGTCAAATGCTTCAAAATTCGGAAAAGTTGCCGTGTTGCTTGGTGGTAAATCTGCAGAGCGTGAGGTTTCTCTAGACAGTGGTACGGCGGTACTTGAGGCATTAGTGCGTTCAGGGGTCAATGCGGAAGCTTTTGACCCGCAGCAACGTAGTGTCACAGAACTGGTAAATTATGACCGTGCTTTCATTGTATTGCATGGTCGTGGTGGTGAAGACGGTCAGATTCAGGGTGTACTGGAATGGCTAAATGTGCCCTATACCGGTACAGGGGTACAAGGCTCTGCAATCGGCATGGACAAGGTCAAGACCAAGCAGGTCTGGCAGGGTTCGGAATTGCCGACAGCGCCTTATCGTATTGTTACCAAAGATTCCGATGCAGCTGATATCGTCAATTCTTTAGGCCTGCCTTTGATTATCAAACCGGTACATGAAGGTTCCAGTATCGGCATGAGCAAGGTCGAAAAAATTGAAGACTTTGCAGAAGCAATTGCCAAGGCAACTGAACATGATGCCGTGGTGATGGCAGAACAATGGATTACCGGCCGTGAATTCACCATTGTGGTTTTAAATGGTCAGGCGCTGCCTGTGATTCGTCTTGAACCACCTCAAGATGTTGCTTTCTATGATTATGAAGCCAAATATAACCGTAATGATGTGCAATATGGCATTCCATGTGGTTTGACCGAAGCTGAAGAGCAACAGTTAAAAGCCCTGAGTCTGCGTGCATTTCAGGCAGTCGGTGCCAGCGGTTGGGGCCGGATTGATGCCATGCAGGATGAACAGGGCAACTTCTGGCTGCTGGAAGTGAATACCGTACCGGGCATGACCAGTCATTCTTTGGTGCCAAAAGCGGCAGCTGCAGTCGGTTATAGTTTTGATGACCTGTGTGTTGCGATTCTGGAACAGACCCTGACCGGGTCGGCACACTAAATATGGCTCAACTTCCTGTTTCCATGCGCCGTAAACGTGCTGCGATTACCTCAATTCACGACAAGCCGCCGACACGCAAAGAAAAGCTGTCCAATTTTGGTGGCTGGTTATTGTTGTGTATTGCAGTGCTGGTGCTGGCCTTTGGAATATTGGGCTTATATAAAGTCATGACCAATACCGAAGTGGCAGAGCTGGGCGTGTTAGGTACCCGCTCGGCTGCTGAACAGCGTCAGGTCATGCAATATGTGTCACCGGTTGTGACCGAAAACTATTTTACTTCGGATCTGGAAGCGATCCGCGATCGTACCCTGGAGCTGTCCTGGGTGGATCGGGTGGTGGTTTCCCGAGCCTGGCCAAATGGCATTCGGGTACGGATCATGCCACATCATGCGATTGCACGTTGGGGCACAGGACGTTTATTGAGTGACAGTGGTGTCATTTTCACTGAAGTCACACCAAAGAATTATGAGGCATTACCGTTACTACATGGGCCAGCGAGCCATGCAGAAACCATGATGCGTCGTTATAATGAAATTAATCAGTTATTTTTGCCACACGGCATTCGTCTAAAAGAACTCTATCTCACCGAGCGAATGACCTGGTTTATGCAGTTTGATTCGGGTTTAAGAATAATTGTTGATAAAGATCAGACCATGAGCAAATTACAGCGCTTGAGCCATCTGTCTCAAAGCGACTTAAAGCCGGTCTGGTCTAAAATTTCGGCCATCGACCTGCGTTATCGCAATGGATTGTCGATACAGTGGAAAAATTCAATTCCGCCTAAAATTGTAAATGGGCATTTTATTGTAACCATTGATGACACGGGCGTTGAGAATAATGTAACAGTAAAGCCATAATGATCGGCTTTAAAAAATAGAGGCATTCAAGCCATAAATCTAACAAACATGTAATGGTAGTAGTGAATAATGAGTGAAGCTGTTCCCTCGGTTGTGGCGATTGACATTGGGACACACAAAGTTTCAGTTTTGATTGGCAAGGTACACGCGCCAGACAATATCCAAGTGATTGGTATGGCTACCGCTCGTAACCGAGGCATGAGTAAAGGGAAAATTGTCAGTCTCGATAAAGTTATTACCGCAATTAAAAATGCCGTCCAAGAAGCAGAAGATATGGCGGAGTGTCGGGTGCATTCTGCTTGGGTTTCTATTCCAAGTGCCGAATTAAAAAGCTTTTATGCTTCAGGTCGAACCTCGATCGACAATAGCGAACATGCGATTACCACCAGCGAAGTGGTTCGTGCACTGGAGTTGGCCAAAGCCAGTCATTTGACTTCAGACCATTATCTGGTCAGTGCTGTGCCTCTGGGCTTCGAGCTGGATGACTCATCAGAGTGGGTGCTGAATCCGATTCGGATGTCTGCACATAGCATGACTGGTCATTATCATCTGATGATGCTGCCGATTAGCACCATGCAAAATATTGACCGTGCCCTCAAGGGCGCCAATATTGGTGTGGAAAAAATGGTGGTCTCAAGTCTGGCAACTGCTGAGGCCAGTCTGCTCAAAGATGAAAAAGAATATGGCGTCTGTCTGGTCGATATCGGTGCCGGCACCACCAATGTGGCGGTGTATGTGGATGGTCGTCTGGCCTTAACCCATACCTTCCAGCGTGGTGGCGAGCATGTGACCCGTGATATTGCGGCGGTGTTGCAGACCACGACCGAAGAAGCTGAACGCCTGAAACTGCTGTATGGCTGCGTAGACCTGAAAGTGGTTAAGCCTGACCATATGATTCAGTTCCAGGGGATTGATGGGCCACAAACCATCAGCCGGATTGAGCTGACCGAAATTATCATGGCGCGTTATGACGAGATTCTTGGATTGGTGCGTGATGAACTGGTGAAAAATGGCGCGATCCAGGGCTTGTATCATGGTGTGGTCCTGACCGGTGATGCCAGTCATATTGAAGGTATGGTGAGTTTTGTACGCCGTACCTTGGGTGTGTCAGCTCATTTGGGTAATCCACCAACGCAGGTGTATGCCGATGAACAGCATCAGGCAGCGCTACGCCGTTCGCAATATAGTACGGTCGCGGGTTTGCTGATGTTTAGTCAGAGTGATACTCAAGACACGATTGTAGAACAGGATGATGTAGAGCGATTATCGTTAACTCAGCGCGTCAAGCGGGCTTGGTCTGGCTTTAATGACACCTTGAAATCAATCTTTTAAGTCGATTTTTATTGTGAATATTGTTGAGAAGATGTAGTTAATCGGGCTTGTACTTGACAAGTTAACGCATGAGCAGCATTCTTAAAAACAATTTTATTAAGATTAAGGCAGTGTACGGGCTTAGTGACTGCCAATTATGAATTAGGAATTTTATAGGTCATGGCCTCATTTGAATTTTTCGAAGACGATCATAGCGATAGCAATGGTCAAGCCCGTTTCACTGTGTTTGGTGTAGGCGGTGCGGGTGGTAATGCTGTACAACACATGTTGCAGTCCGATATCCAGGGCGTAAAGTTTGTTTGTGCCAATACGGACAAGCAGGCACTCGATCGCATGGAAGCCGAATTTAAAATTCAGCTGGGTGAGCAAAGTACCCGTGGTCTGGGTGCAGGTGCCAATCCGCAAGTGGGTCAGACTGCAGCAGAAGAAAGCCGTGAACTGATCCGCCAGCAGCTTGAAGGGACCGATATGGTCTTTGTCACTGCGGGTATGGGCGGTGGTACCGGAACGGGTGCTGCGCCAGTGGTTGCTGAAATTGCCAAAGAAATGGGTATCCTGACGGTTGGTGTGGTGACGACGCCATTCAACTTTGAGGGCAAGCGCCGTTTACAATCTGCGGAAAAAGGCATTGAAGCGCTTGAGCAGCATGTCGACTCATTGATCATCATTCCAAATCAGCGTTTATTGAAAGTCTTCCGTGATATTTCAATGAAAGATGCCTATAAAAAAGCGGATGATGTGCTACTGAATGCGGTACGCAGTATTTTTGATCTTGTGGTACGTCCGGGTCATATTAACCTTGACTTCGCCGATTTGAAAACAGCGATGAGTACTCGTGGTTATGCCATGATGGGTGTTGGTTTAGGCCGTGGTGAAAACCGTGCCCGTCAGGCTGCTGAACAGGCTATCCGTAGCCCATTACTCGATAACGTAACCATCATGAATGCCAAAGGTATTCTGATTAACGTAACGGGTGGCGATGATGTCACTTTCGGTGAAATTGAAGAAATCACCGATGTTGTTAACCAGATTGTCGATTTGGATGAAGGTCAGGTGTTCTACGGTACGGTATTTGATCCGGATGCACGTGATGAAATCAGTGTGACCGTGATTGCAACGGGTTTAACCCGTCATGCAGCGGATTCAGTTGAACCGACCAAACGTACCAATGTACAGGCAACGCGCCCAGCAGCAGCCTCACAGGCTGTGGTAGAAGATGATGATGTACCAGCGATTCAGCGCCAACAGCATGAAACCGCTACGCCAGCGAATGCTGCAGCATCAGTTTCAAGCCCGCGTCCAACGCCAATGAGTATTCAGGATTATCTTAAGAATCAACAGCGTAAATAACATGTAACATCATGTGTTTACCATGATTACACAGGAAAGGTGGCTTTTAAGCCACCTTTTTGTTTTTTCTCAATGGCCAAATATGCTAACGTATAGCGGTTTTATTGATGAACAGATGAAAGAAGCATGTTGAAACAACGTACCCTGAAACGTATCGTGAAAGCGAGCGGAATCGGTCTTCACAGTGGGCAAAAAGTCATGATTAACTTTGTGCCGCACCATGCCGATGGGGGAATTGTGTTTCGTCGTATTGACCTGAATCCGCCGGTCGACATTCCTGCCGATGCGATGCTGATTCAGGAAGCTTTCATGTGCTCGAATCTGGTTCAGGAAAATGCCAAAGTCGGTACGATTGAACATGTCATGAGTGCGATTGCCGGTTTAGGAATTGATAACCTGATTATCGAAGTCTCTGCCTCGGAAGTGCCGATTATGGATGGCAGTGCAGGCCCGTTTATCTATTTGCTCATGCAAGGTGGTCTGCAAGAACTGGATGCTGCGAAAAAATTCGTCAAGATTATTAAACCGGTTGAAGCACTGATTGATGATAAGCGTGCCATTTTTAGTCCGCACCATGGCTTCCAGCTGAATTTCACCATTGATTTTGATCATCCTGCTTTTAAAAAAGAACATCAGTCCGCCAGTATCGATTTCTCGACTGAAACTTTTGTTTATGACATTGGTGTGGATGAAACCGGAGTGGTGAATGAAGAGGGTCTAAGATTCTCTGATGAATTTGTACGCCATAAAATTTTGGATGCAGTCGGGGATTTGTATCTGCTTGGACATCAGATCATTGCCAAATTTGATGGTTATAAATCTGGACATGCTTTGAATAATCAGCTGTTGCGCAATGTGAAAAGTGATCCAAGCTGCTATGAAATTGTAACATTTGATGACGAGGCCAATTGTCCAATCATGTATGTGAATGTGACATAAGTCATTGTGTTTGTGTCTTTATGTTTTAGTTATTGCGTCAATAGTGTGACATGTGTCGCATAATACTGCTTTTCTAATTTATTACATTTGATTGCTATGTTACTTTTTATTGCTTGCCAAACGTAGCAAAGCTTGGCTAAGCTTAGGGTCGCTTATAAAGTCAGCAGCACCACGAAGTAATTCCTGTGTTTCTGCATTTAAGGCTCTTTCAGGTGTTGCTGCAACAGGTTGCGTTTGTGAAGGATTCCGCAAACAAACTTGAAGTTTTGTAAGATCTGTTAATTCATTTATTTGAGAGAGTTGTGAAATGTATTGCTTTTGAAGATAGGCCAATTGACTGATCATGGCCTGGTTTTCACCGGTAATCGTTAACACACCATTTTGATAGCACACAACTTGCCAGCGTTCCGGTTGGGGCAATAGCGGTTGTACGAGTTTCGTAAGTTTCTGCCAGGCAGCAACTTGTGATGAGAGAAACGAAAAGTTTCCTGTTTTTATCTGTTTTCTGGTTTGTTGAAAAACGTTGACAGGTTCCGACATACATAATTCCTACATGTTTATGTCTTAATCTTATGCGCTTCTTTTAGTGGATATCAAGGATAGAGATCTTCAAGGAACTCGATTAAAGCAGTTTAGAGAGGTTTTTTATGCATATGCGACGTATTTTGTTGGCATTTTCTTTATCAGTTTCAGCTGCTTCGGTAGCGTTTGCAGATTTAGTCAATCTAAATCAAGAAAATGGTTCAACAGATCGTATCGAGCAATTGACGCGTACTCTGGCACAGGGTGCATATACTCATCCAGATGATATCGATATTCCAGCGCAAACCAAATTGAATGTCCAGCTACGTGAAAAGCCAGTTGAGCTTAACAATCGCACGCTGGCACAGAAGTATGCAAATACCTCATCTAATCGAGCTGCTGCAAATAGTGCTTATTCCTGGCTGATCGCTCATCCCTTACCCAATTCTCGCGTAAGTTCAAATTACGGTGGTCGTACCATGGGTGGCCGTGCTGAAAATCACTCAGGTCTTGATCTTGCAGCGCCAAGTGGTACACCAATTTATGCCACAGGCCCAGGTATTGTAACCAAATCAGGTTGGGGTACGGGTTATGGTCAATATGTTGAAATCAATCATGGCAATGGCTATTTAACACGTTATGCTCATGCTTCACGTCTTATTGCACGTGTGGGAGAACAGGTACAGGCAGGTGATCATATTGCCAACGTTGGCTGTACTGGCCGCTGTACCGGTCCACACTTGCATTATGAAGTTGTAAAAGACGGTCAACGTAAAAACCCATCTACTTATTTGGCTATGTTACCTTAAGTATAGACCTGAATTTCTATTAGGCTCTTTATACATAAGCATCTCTCCAATAAGCATTTCAAAGCGATTAAGCTAAGGCTCTTCAACCCACATTGAAGGGTTCTTCAGATAATCGCTTTTAAGTCTGATATTATCACCAACTATTATAATGAATGTATAATAAATCTCCTATATTGACTATTTTTTGTTATGTTGTGTAATTAAACGTCACCAATCATTTAGTTCCTAAATAGTACTGCCAAATCGCATTCAGCCAGAGCCATACCTGCTGAGGTCTCAAATATGGTACATATAAGACATTAAATTAGGCTTTTAGGAACTGTAGATTATGGCGTTTTATGGCGATACAGACGCGCAAGAAACCCAAGAATGGCAAGATGCATTTGACTCTGTTTTGCAACACATGGGTACCGAGCGTGCAGCATTTTTATTAGAAAAACTTTATCAACGCGCAATTGCAAAGCATGTTCCTATTCAGCGTTTAAATACTCCCTACTTAAATACGATTTCCGTTGAAGAACAACCGGCAATGCCGGGCGACCAGGATATGGAACGCCGGATTCGTGCGCTGGTTCGCTGGAATGCCTTGGCAATGGTATTGCGCGCAAATAAAACCGGTGATGACCTCGGTGGTCACTTGGCCAGCTTTGCCTCTTCCGCAACTTTATATGATGTCGGTTTTAACCATTTTTTCCGTGCCAACAGTGACAGCTTTGGCGGCGACATGATCTATTATCAAGGTCACTGTGCACCGGGTATTTACGCGCGTTCATTTTTAGAAGGCCGTTTGACTGAAGAGCATCTGAATAATTTCCGTCGTGAAGTGGGCGGTAAAGGTTTGCCATCTTATCCGCATCCTTATTTGATGCCGGATTATTGGCAGTTCCCAACGGTATCGATGGGTTTGGGCCCAATCATGTCGATTTATCAGGCGCATATTCAAAAGTACCTGATGAACCGTGGCCTGATCAAAGAAGAAGATCGTAAGGTCTGGGCTTATTTGGGCGATGGCGAGATGGACGAGCCAGAAAGCCTCGGTGCAATCTCGCTGGCAGGTCGTGAAAAACTCGACAACCTGATCTGGGTGGTGAACTGTAACTTGCAACGTCTGGATGGTCCGGTACGTGGTAATGGCAAGATCATTCAGGAACTTGAGTCACTATTCCGCGGCGCAGGCTGGCGTGTGATTAAAGTGGTGTGGGGCCGTCATTGGGACCCATTACTGGATAAAGATAAATCTGGTGCACTCAAAGCCGTGATGGAAGAAGCGGTTGACGGCGACTTCCAGCGTTACCAGGTCAAAGGTGGGGCCTATGCACGTGAAAAGTTCTTTGGTAAATATCCAGAAGCCAAAGAACTGGTCAAGGATTTAAGCGATGAAGATATTGATAATCTGAACCGCGGTGGCCACGACCCGTACAAAGTTTTTGCTGCCTATGCTGAAGCTTGTACTGCCAAAGGTCAACCGACCGTGATTCTGGCGAAAACCGTCAAAGGTTATGGCTTGTCAGAAGAAATCGAAGCAGTCAACAAAACACACCAAATCAAGAAGATGCAAATCAACTCTTTGAAATACGTGCGTGACCGCTTCAACCTGCCATTTACCGATGAGCAATTGGAAGAAGTACCATTCTATCGTCCAAGCGAAAATTCGCCTGAGCTGAAATACATGAAAGCACGTCGTGAAGCATTGGGTGGTTATCTGCCTGCACGTCGGAAGGAAAGCGAGCAACTGGCGATTCCTGAACTTTCGGTATTTGATTCGGTCTTGGCGGGTTCAAATGGTAAAGAACAGTCGACCACGATGGTGATGGTACGTTTAATCTCTGCGCTTCTTAAAGAGAAAGCAATTAAAGACCGTGTTGTTCCGATTGTGCCAGATGAAGCACGTACTTTTGGTTTGGAGGGCATGTTCCGCCAGCTCGGTATCTATGCTGCGCATGGTCAGAAATATACGCCTGAAGACCAAGAACAGTTGATGCATTATCGTGAAGCCAAAGACGGACACATGTTGCAAGAAGGAATTAACGAAGCCGGCGCCATGAGTGCCTGGGCCGCGTTAGGCACCAGTTATTCAACCAATAACCTGCCAATGATCCCGATGTACATGTACTACTCGATGTTCGGTTTCCAGCGTATCGGTGATATTGCATGGGCAGCCGGTGATGCACAGGCACAAGGTTTCTTGCTCGGTGCGACTGCGGGTCGTACTACACTAAACGGCGAAGGCTTGCAGCATCAGGATGGTCATTCCCATATTCTGGCCAATACCATTCCAAACTGTGTCTCTTATGACCCATGTTTTGGTTATGAACTGGCAGTGATCGTGCATGACGGTTTACAACGTATGTATGTGAATCAGGAACGTGTGTTCTATTACCTGACCGTGATGAACGAAAACTACGAGCATCCGGAAATGCCAAAAGGTGTTGAAGAAGGCATCAAGCGTGGTATGTACTTACTGGAAGAAGATGAAAAAGCCACGGTTCAGTTACTGGGCTCGGGTGTGATCCTGCGTGAAGTGATCAAGGCGGCGAAGATTCTGCGTGAGGAATATCAAATTCACTCAAATGTCTACAGTGTCACCAGCTTCAATGAACTGGCACGTGATGGTATGGCATGTGAAGAATACAACCGCCTGCATCCACTGGCTGAGGATGTGAAAGAAGCATGGATATCGAAACAGCTACGCGGTACCGAAGGTATTGTGGTGTCTGCAACTGATCATATGCGTGCCTATAGCGAACAGATTCGTGCCTATCTTCCAGATGGCCGCCCATTTGTGGCACTCGGTACCGATGGTTATGGCCGTTCAGATACACGTGGTAATTTACGTAGCTACTTCGGTGTCGATGCTGCCCATATTGTGGTGGCAACTCTGAAAAAACTGGCAGATGAAGGTGAAGTTGATCCGCGCCTGGTGAAAGACGCGATCTCGACGTTTGAGCTGGATACCGATCGTCCGGTGGCTTGGGCACCGCAAGACACCCCATCTGTACATGCTGTTGCTGACTACAAAGAGGAGAACTAAGCATGCAAATTACGACTCCCGATATTGGTGTAGATCAGGCAACCGTGGCCGAAATTCTGGTCAAAGTCGGTGATACGATTGCGATTGATGACAGCATCGTGTTGCTTGAATCCGATAAAGCCTCTGTTGAAGTGCCCAGCACTTCAGCAGGGGTGGTGAAAAGCATTCTGGTCAGTCAGGGTGATGAAGTGACTGAAGGCGCGGTACTGATTGAACTGCAAGCTGAAGATGGCAGTACGGATGTGGTCGAGCCACAGCAAGCAGATGCCTCACAAAAAACCTCAGAAAATACACCGACGTCTTTGCCTGATCAGGAAATCATGCAAGAACTGGCATCACATCAGCCAAAAGTTTCTGCTGCGCCTGAGGCTCAAGCAAGTTCACAAGTGGTCGATGTTCAAGTCCCCGATATTGGTGTAGAGAAAGCCACTGTCGGTGAAATTCTGGTCTCTGTCGGTGATGAAATCGAGGTGGATCAAAGCATCGTGGTGGTGGAATCGGACAAGGCGACTGTTTAAGTGCCAAGTACGGTTGCAGGTACGGTGGAATCCATCGACATTAAAGAAGGCGACACGATTAAAGAAGGTGTGGTGATTCTAAAAGTGAAAACTTCAGGATCGACCCCGACTGTTGCAGCAGAAGCGCCAAAAGCTGAAGCTGCGCCAGTTCAAGATGCTAAAGCGGAGCCAGTGGCTCAAGCTGCAGCAGCACCTGCGGGTGAGGTTGAAGTGATGGTGCCTGATCTGGGTGTAGACAAAGCAGCTGTGGCTGAAATTCTGGTTTCTGTCGGTGATACGGTTGAAAAAGACCAGAGCATCATTGTGGTGGAATCAGACAAAGCCACGGTTGAAGTGCCAAGCACAACTGCTGGGGTGATCAAGGCGATTCATGTTGAGCTGGGACAAAATGTCTCTGAAGGCATTGCACTGATGACAATTCAAGCTGAAGCGCAAGCAGAGGCTGCACCTGTTGCGGCTAAAGCGGAAGCACCGAAAGCAGCTGTTGCACCAGTAGAGACCACCAAAGCAGCACCTGCGGCATCTTCTACTCCAGCGGTGGCGACCTCTGACAATGCCGACAAGCTGACGAAAGAGCAGAATGTCGCCAACTCGAAAGTCTATGCCGGCCCTGCTGTACGTAAACTGGCACGTGAACTGGGCGTAGTATTGTCAGAAGTTCAGGCTTCAGGTTCCAATGCCCGGGTGATGAAAGAAGATCTGAAGGCTTATGTCAAAGCGCGCCTGACTGCGCCGCAGGCTGCTCCTGTAGCCGCTGCTGTTCAAGCCGCAGGTCTACCAAAATTGCCAGACTTTAGTGCTTTTGGTGGTGTGGAAGAAAAAGCCTTGACGCGTTTGCAACAAGTGTCTATTCCGCAGTTGTCGCTGAATAATTTCATTCCGCAAGTGACCCAGTTTGATGCAGCCGATATTACTGAACTGGAAGCGTGGCGTAATGAGCTGAAAGGCAACTTCAAGAAAGAAGGCCTGAGCCTGACCATTATGGCCTTCATCATCAAAGCAGTTGCGCACTTGTTAAAAGAAGAGCGCGAGTTTGCTGGTCACTTGGCCGATGATGGCAAGTCAGTCCTGCTACGTAACGAGATCCATATGGGGATCGCGGTGGCAACGCCAGATGGTTTAACGGTTCCGGTATTGCGTCATCCCGATCAGAAGTCGATTAAACAGATTGCCACTGAGCTGGGAAGCTTGGGTCAAAAAGCGCGTGACAAGAAATT
>SMFC01000081.1_pt1 | contig 15603 bp, 15 predicted proteins | sample 2456331 | NCBI WGS metagenome assembly SMFC01 (sample SAMN10132608, study PRJNA489261) | soil metagenome | isolation source: day120 control-loamy sand soil ammended | place: USA
ATAAGCGTATTGGCTTGTTGGCTATTATAAGAATCATAAGTTTGAACATCTAACTTACGACCATCTACAGCTGAAATTCTTTCAAATTCAATATTATGTTTTTTTAACTCAGCAGAAGCTTGGGCTAAACGATCTGTACTTGAATCTAAATTAATTAAATAGACACCTAATTTCATATTTTAAATTCCAGCTTACTGCCAAGCATCCTTAATCCACTGCGATGGCAACACATAACGGTACCATTTCCCACCACCACCATTCACTGCATCAGGTGGATTAATTTCACCATGAAACACAATAATTTTGGCACCTTCAGGCTTCACTGGGGGCTTGAAATAAGCCATCGGAATTTTTTGCAGGCAATGATATTTATAACTCTTACACCAGCTTTCTGGCCAATAAGTCTGCTTGCCCTCTTTATCTACATACCAAGACAAATAAGCCTGCTCATTACGGAATTTCTGACGGATTTCATCAAAATTTTCACGGAAATACGGTAAAAGTCCCGGAAATGCACCCAGTTTAAAACGATACACCGAACTGTTGCCGGTAATCCGCCAAGGACGTTTCCAGTCATGGATAATCAGAAAATCACCCGGATAGCTAAAGAACTCATCGATGTTATCGACAATCACCACATCAAGATCGAGAAATAGCGCATTGCCCTCTAAACCATACAGATCAGGTTCAAAAGTGGACAGCTTATTCCAGCCACGTTCAGGCGCACCTTCAGGCAATGCCAAAGGTGGAATTGGGAAACATTGTACTTCAGGATTAATTCCTTCCGTACGATCCGTCAGACAGACCATTTTGAAATCGACTGTCGTATGTCGTTTAACCATGTTGTATAAACGATTGACGTATTCAGAACCGTATTTGGTTCCCCATTTCATACAAATAACGATGTTACTCATTGCGTATGCCTAAGCTCATCTTAAAATCTTCTGGATACCGAATATGATGACATAAGTTCGGCAGAATAAGTATATCCCTTAAAAAAAACCTCTCAAATGAGAGGTTTTTTCAATCAGTAAATTATTACTTATTTCACGTAAGTTAACCAATGTGCATATTTAGGATCTTTACCCTGAACTGCATCAAAATAAGCTTTCTGGATTTGCGTCGTGATTGGACCACGGACACCTTCACCAATTTGACGGTCATCATATTCACGGATTGGTGTCACTTCCGCAGCAGTACCGGTAAAGAACGCTTCATCGGCAATATAGAATTCATCACGGGTAATACGGCGTTCAACCACGTCATAACCCAAGTCTTTGGCAATGGTAATAATGGTTTGACGGGTAATACCATCCAGCGCACCACCGGCAATATCAGGGGTATGAATTACACCGTCAGTCACCAAGAATACGTTTTCGCCTGAACCCTGACATACATAGCCTTGTGGATCAAGTAACATGGCTTCGTCATAACCCGAATGCGCGACTTCCTGATGCGCCAGAATCGACAGCGTGTAGTTCCCAGATGCTTTGGCTTTACACATGGTCACGTTTGGATGATGGTGGGTAAATGATGAAGTTTTCACGCGAATACCCTTCGCCATGGCTTCTTCACCCAAGTAAGCACCCCAGCTCCATGCCGCAACCACAGCATGAATCGTGTTATCAGTTGCAGCAATACCCAGTTTTTCAGAACCAATAAAAAGGATTGGACGTAAATAGCAAGATGCCAGTTTATTTTCACGCACCACATCAATTTGCGCTTGTTCTAATGTTGCATGATCAAATGGAACTTTCATTTGATAAATTTTTGCAGAATTCAACAAACGCTTGGTATGTTCTTTTAGACGGAAAATAGCCGTTCCATTCGGAGTTTCATAAGCTCGGACGCCTTCAAACACACCCATGCTGTAATGCAAAGTATGGGTTAATACGTGAGTTTTCGCCTCACGCCAGTCAACCAGTTGTCCATCTTGCCAAATAAAACCATCACGATCAGCCAAATTCATGCCACAAACTCCAATTTTTCACAATTATTCACTATCCAGCGCAAAGCTTGCACTTGGATCAATTAGTCTTTGCCATAACTTGCAAACGGTCATTCGGGTATCGTGCCAGTCGCTTGCAGACACTTGCATGGATTGATTTGCAAGGGCTAAGCGGTGGCTCTCGGCGCGTTCACTGAGATAAGCTTGAATCAGAGCAGTCGCATCGTCGCTGGATAAGCAACCTGATTTTGCGGTATCCTCAAGAATTCTTACATTGTCGGAGAAATGGGCGAGATCTTTATTCGTCCCACTCCAGGCCAACACCGCATACTGTGCCATAAATTCGATGTCTACGATACCACCTGTATCTTGTTTTAAATGAAAAATTCCATCTTTTTTCTGCGCTTTGGAGGAGCCCAGATGATCCTTCATTTTCTGACGCATTTTCAGCACTTCTGCCCGCACATAATTTTCATCACGAGGCTGAATCAAAATATTACGGCGTAAGATTTCAAATTTTTGTCTTAGGCTTAGCTCACCCGCAATTGGACGCGCGCGCACCAAGGCTTGATGCTCCCATAACCAGGCACTCTTAAGCTGATATTGTTCAAAGGCTTTCAGACTGGTGACCAAGAGTCCTGCTTCACCTGAAGGACGTAAACGGGTATCGACTTCATAGACCCGCCCATCCAGGGTTTGCGTGGTCATCAATGACATGAATTTTTGTGCTACACGCATGGCAAACTCAAAACCACTAATCGGCTTGAGTCCATCCGTATCGGCCTGTTCTCCCATAAAATGAATAAACACTAAATCCAAGTCCGAGCCATAACCCAGTTCAATGCCACCGACCTTGCCATAACCAATGACCGCAAAGGCAGTATGCTCGATTGAACAGCGCTTGCCTTCGGCATCGAGGGGAAAACCATGCCTTTTGGCCACCATCTGATAGGCCAAATGCAGAGCTGCATTGACAGATACTTCGGCAATATCGGTTAAGGCATCAGAAACTTTCATCAAAGGACTTTCAGCCAGAACATCACTGGCTGCGACGGCCAAGACATTGGATTTTTTAAACAGGCGCAATACCCGCATCTGATCTTCAACCTGATCAATCTCAATACGGAGTAATTGCTGGCGTAAAGAATCTTCCAGATCCTGTCGTTTCGGCAACTCAAAATCCATCGACAGAAACTCATCCAGCAATACCGGATATTGCGAGAGTTCTTCACAAATCCAGGGACTCACCGTGGCCATTTTCACCAGTCGTTGCAGTGCGCCTTTACTTTCAATCAGCATGACCAGATAGACAGTACGGCGCATCACCGACTCAACCAAGGGCATGAGACGCAACAACGCCATTTGCGGCTTGGCAGACTCCAGAATCGCTTCAATCAGATAAGGCCAAAAGGTTTTTAAACGTTGAATCGCCTTGGCATGAACCAGATTCTTGGCGGCATCATCCAGAACATCGTTGAGCTTCTTTTCCAGCTGGACAAAACTTTCGACCTGGGTTTCCGGTTCATTTTCCTTAATCAGATGCTCAAACTGATAAATGACTTTGGCTCGCTTCTGGTTCAGGACAGTCATAAAATCTGACCAGTCTGCAAAACCTAAGGTTTCCACCATTCGCTGACGTAAATCAGGCTCAGTCGGTAAAGATTGGGTTTGTTGATCGTTTAAGGCCTGAATCGCATGTTCCACCCGGCGCAGGAACAGATAGGCATCTTCCAGATCTTGGACTGCCTGTTCATCCAAGAGTTCGGCATCATCGAGATGGTTCAGATTGACCAGACATTGGCGATCCTGCAATTCAAGTTTGGCTCCACCATAAATCAGCTGAAAGACCTGCACGATAAATTCAACTTCGCGAATACCGCCAGCACCGAGCTTGATATCATCTTCAATATTACGCCGCTGGACTTCACGCTCGATCATGGTTTTCATTTCGCGCATGGCTTCAAAAGCACTGTAATCCACGTATTTACGAAAGACAAAAGGACGGGTCATGTCAAGCAGGGCATCACCTTCCGGACTTGGATTGACAACACGCGCCTTGATCCAAGCGTAGCGCTCCCATTCCCGGCCATGCTGACTTAAGTATTTCTCTAAGGCCACATGACTAATGGCCAGGGCTGAACCATCACCCCAAGGACGCAGACGCATATCGACCCGAAACACAAAACCATCCGCCGTGATCTGATCCAGCAGGTGAATCAGTTTTTGTCCCCACAGGATGCAAAACTGCTGCACATCGATACATTTGCGTCCATCGGTTTCACCCTGTTCATCGAAGGCAAAAATCAGGTCAATATCACTGGAAAGATTAAGTTCTTGCGCGCCGAGTTTGCCCATAGCGATGACAATAAGATCCTGAACTTTACCGTTATAAGCAATCGGCTGGCCATACTTGGCAGCAATCGGCATACGGGCAAAATCTTTGGCTGCACAAATACAGGCATCGGCAAAATCGGAGAGTTCTCGGGTGAGGGTGATGACATCGGTCAGTTGATTGGCATCCTGCCAGATCCAGCGAAACATCAGGCGGGCCCGCAGAATACGCATGGCGCGCATCCAGGCGGCTTCGTCTATAATATTCAGGATACAGTGCTGCACCAGCTGATCAATATATTCCCGACTGAGTGCAGCCTGAAACTGGTCAATTGCATAATCCTGTTCCAGGAGGCTCTGGTGATTGGCCAATACCTGTTCAGCATATTGGCTTGCTCTTAAGGTTTTTTGCAATTGTGTCGCATTCATCACTCAACTCTTCCCCCGAAACGTTCTGCTTAGTTATAGCAGGAGTTTTGTCTCAGGGGGAGTGTTTTAGTTTGAAATTATCTTTTAGGATTTCTCAGCATGCAGATCTTCAAGCACCAGTGCCTGATGATCATTGGTGACCATTGGCAAATGCACCGTAAAGGTCGTACCTCGACCTTCTTTTGAATCCACCGCGATTTGACCATGATTCAGATCAATAAAGCGCTTGCACAATACCAAACCTAAACCAGCACCTTTCTCTTCAGCGGTACCTCGGACACTCACCATCAACGTCGGCTTGAACAGATTCTGTATCTGCTCTTCAGTCATGCCCAGACCGGTATCCTGAATGGTGATTTTAACCTGCTCACCGTCCATTTCTGCCTCTAAAATGACTTTACCGCCTTGATTAACCGGGGTGAATTTCAGCGCATTGGAAACCAGATTCTGCAACACTGAAGTAATCATATTGATATCCGCATGGACTTTAATGTCTTCGGGAATATTGTCGATTAATTCAATTTTTTTATTCAACGCCAGACTGTGCAATACACTGCAGACAATTTTACTGGATTGCTTGAGTTCATAATTAATCGGATGATATACAAAGCGTCCGCCCTCGGCCATGGCCCAGGTCAGCAAGCTTTCCAGCAGGTTATAAGTCGATTGTGCATTATCATATAAATAATCCGCGATACTCTGAATACTGGACTCATCCAAGGTATCACGTTCCTGCGCCAGAACTTCGGAAAAGCCCAGCAGGCCATGAAATGGCGCACGCAGATCATGTGCGATGATCTGAAAAAATTTGGTTGTACTAAAGTTTTGTGCACATTGCTGTTCGTATAGTTCTTTCAGCTCAGTATGTTCTTCATTGAGTTGGATTCGAATTACTAAACTTTCAGCAAATTGCTTAACGGTCTCAATATCATCCTGATCAAACATGTCAGTTTGATCATCAAAAAAAATCACCTGACCTAGCGGCTGACCAGCATTCGCTTTTAAATTAAATGCGACCAGTCGGTGATGCGCCACACCCAGCTCTTTCACATAATTCGACAATTCTGCATAAGCAGGATGAGTCTGGTCGATGACATCTGCCTGTTGCAGATATGTAGGGATGGCAATTTCCTGCGGAGCATGCAAGGCCCGAAAACCGTGCGGACAGCTGTACCAGATATACGGCTCCATATGGAATCCAATAATACTGGTTTTAACGCCTAGGACTTTACGGGCAACCTTACAGAAGGTGTCTAGTAAATTATTGGAGGTATAGACGCCTAAAATGAGAGATATACGACATGAGCTTAAAAGCTCCGTATTCTGACCGACCTCTAGCAGTTTTAGTTCCATGTCTGCCTCTCTGAATATGTATGGAATATAGAAAACACTGCCGACCAAATTTATACAATCAATAACAAAGATTCTATATTTACTGAACGCTGAAAACTCACCTATAGGTTAAAGGATTTGTTAATCTGTTTCTATCCAAATACACTCATAACCGCAAGGCACTGATATTTAATTAATTAAGAATAACTTGAAAATTTAATCTTCAAAAAAAGTCTGCTTAAGTATTTGAAACTCAATATCTAAGCTAAAATGAAGCATGTTTATTTGTATTTACTTTAACACACTCTTGACCAAAAAATACTCAGCATCGATTTTTATCCCCTTTTAAATAAAAGTTAATGGTTTTTCAACTATATAGATTTAAATTTCGTTTAAAAAAATAAATTAGATTGGCTTCACTCTCTAATAACGCTCAAAATTCATTTTTTATTTTTAAAAAATACTTAACAATGATCTTGAGTCTCAACTTAAAGTCTCAAAAAAACTGTCTGAAAGATAGCCTTTGAATTGTAAAGAAATTACAGTCTTTAACAAATTAATTGCGAAAATTTTGTGATTTTTTATCACTCAAGCTTACATTAAAAATGGAAATTTCATGCTGAGGACGAATGAATCCAATTCAGGGTATTTTTTACACAAGGAACAGCGCACTTAAGGTAAAGACAAAAAAAAGCGGCCTAAAAAGACCGCTTTTTTTAACGAAGAATTAATTGTCTGAAATTAACGCCACTTGCTGTACATAGTTAAATAACTTTAACTTAGACGCATTGACCTCTGCTTCAGGTGCCTGATTCTTTAAATCACGGTGTACGCGAAGATAATGCTGACGCAAGGTATGACGCTCTGTGGCATTATAGGTTTTGGTAAATTCATTAATGGCTGGGTCACCATCTTTGACAATTCGATCGACCCAACGCTGTAATTGGGCTGTCTTTTTAAGACCTTGTTTTGGTGTTAAATAAGATAAAATCACCGTTTCATTTTCATTGCGCAGTAATTTACCAATACGTGAAAATTGACGGCGACGTGCTTCATGTGAGGTAAATTCCTGTACATCGAGCAATGCTTCAATCAAACGCTCTTCAACAGGCAAGTTTTTAATTTGTTTAGCACTCAGCTCAGCCAGCTGTGCACCCAAAGCCGCCATACGCTGGACTGCTTTTTTCTGTTCGGTTTTACTTGCGCGTCCCTCTAAAGAATCGAAATCTTCTTCAGTTAAACTGTTCGGTCGACGTGCCACGATTAATCTGCCTCATAAAATTTTGCTGCAAATAGTGCCTGAATTTCAGATAAGGCTTTGTCCTCATCCGCTCCTTCAATCACCAAGCGTAAAGTTGTTCCTTTGCCCGCACCGAGCATCAGCAAGGACATGATATTTTTTGCATCTACCAGTTTGTCCGTTTTTCCAATCTGGATACTGGAACGAAATTTGGTAGTCACTTCTATAAGTTTACCAGATGCGCGTGCATGTAAACCCAGTTTATTAATTACGTCAACAGTGGTATCAATCATGACCAGTGCTTCATTTCTCGATGGAGGACTTGAATAGACCATTTTGCCTCAAGGGCTTTTTTTAGTCTATCCACAATGTAAACAGAACGATGCTGGCCACCGGTACAGCCAATTGACACAGTCATATAATGACGATGCCCTTCAGAAAAGGTTGGCAACCATTTGTCCAGAAAATGGTAAATATCATTAAACATATCTTCGACCTGATCGCTCTTTTGCAAAAACTCCTGCACCGGTTGATCGAGTCCTGAAAATTTGCGTAATTCCAGTTCCCAATGCGGATTCGGCAAATGCCGGACATCAAAGACATAATCGGCATCCAGTGGAATGCCATGCTTATAACCAAAAGACTGCAAAATCAGGATCAGGTTATCGGTCTGTCCCAACTTGGTCAATAAGGTATGTTTCAGGTCATGCACGCTTTTATCTGTAGTATCAATGTGCACGGTAGAACGCAGCTGGATGGGCATTAGCAGGATTTTTTCTTCCTGAATGCACTCGTTCAGACTCTTAAAGCGCGAAGCTAGAGGATGCGGCCGACGCGAGGCACTAAAGCGCGCAATCAGTTCCTGATCCTGCGTGGTCAGATAGATAATATCAACCGAGCCATGCTGTTGTAGCTGCTCGAACACATGATCAAATTCTTGCAAATCGGCACGGGTACTGCGTACATCAACACCCAAGGCCAACTGCTCCAGATTGTTCTCACTGTGCAGTTTCGCCACGATTTCGGGAAGCAATGCCAAAGGCAGATTATCAATACAGTAATAACCCAGATCCTCAAGCACCTGCAATGCAGATGATTTACCTGAACCAGATTGTCCCGTGACAATTAAAATGCGCTTCATACATGCTACCCTTTCATCCTATCCGGCAGTGTATTTGACCTGCAGGTTATCGATCAGACGTGTATTACCTATCTTTGCAGCTACAAATAACACAACATCTTGATTAAACGTATGAATTTTTTGTAATTCTGGCGTTCGTGCTTCAACATAGTCTACGACAAACCCGACATCTGTTAAAGTCTGGCGAAGCTCGGCCAATACCGTATCCAGTTCAATCGCAGCATGGAGCTGCTGTTCAGCCTTTTGTAAGCTTTGATAAATGACCGGTGCGATTGCACGATGCTCTTGGCTTAGGTAACCATTTCGAGAACTTAAGGCTAAACCATCTTCTGCACGGGCAATTGGCACGCCAATCACTTCTAATGGAATATTCAGGTCTTGTACAAACTGGCGAATCACTGCCAACTGCTGATAATCTTTTTGCCCAAAGAAAGCATAGTTTGGCTGAACAATGTTAAACAATTTGGTCACCACCACCGCTACACCATCAAAATGGCCGGGGCGCTGCAAACCACACAAGTCATCAGTAATGTCAGAGACACTGATATTGGTCAGACGCGGTTTTTTGCCATACATTTGCTCAACCGTTGGCGCGAAGACGATATCACAACCGACGTCTGCCAAAAGCTGCTGGTCCTGCTCCAGCGTACGCGGGTAGTTATCAAAATCTTCATTGGGTCCAAACTGGATCGGATTGACAAAGATACTGACCACCACCACATCACACAGCTTACGCGCTTCACGTACCAGATTTAAATGACCCTGATGCAGATTGCCCATGGTGGGTACAAAACCAATAATCTTGCGGTTGGCACGTGCCGGATTAAGTGAGGCCGCGAGTCCCTGAATGGTGGTTTCTGTTTTCATCTTACAATTCAACCTGAAAAGTTTGTGCGGGTGCCGGGAAAGATCCATCCAAAACTGCAGCATGGTAAGCTTTAAAAGCATCCAGAATGGCAGTAGCACCCGATTGTTCCTGCATAAAATTACGGACAAATTTTGCAGTATGGCCAAAGGTTAAACCCAGCATGTCTTGTACTACCAAGACCTGACCATCAGTGGCTGCGCCTGCGCCAATGCCAATCACCGGAATTTGTGGAAACAGTTCTGTGATTTCCTGACCCAATTGTGCCGGTACACATTCCAGCAATAACAGTGCAGCACCTGCTTCAACCACTGCTTTACAGTCTGCAATCAGTTGATCCGCTGCTGCACGGGTACGGGCTTGCAGCTTATAACCGCCAAAGACATGTACCGATTGCGGCGTTAATCCCAAGTGCACACAGACTGGAATACCGTTACGGGTCAGCACCTGCACGGTTTCTGCCAGCCATGCACCGCCTTCCATTTTCACCATTTGTGCGCCGGCCTGCATCACGGTTTTGGAACTTTGCAAGGCATCATTTAAGGTGGCATAACTCATAAACGGCAAGTCAGTCATGATAAAGGCATGCTGGTTACCACGGCGTACCGCAGCGGTATGATAGGCCATATCTGCAACAGTCACTGGCAAAGTCGAATCGCGGCCCTGAATTGACATTCCCAAAGAGTCGCCAATCAGAATACTGTCTACTTCTGCAATTTCCATGGCTTTGGCCATGCTGGCATCATAGCAAGTCAGACATGAAAATTTGCGTCCATCTGCTTTGAAGCGTCTTAAGTCACTCAGACTGACCATGAAGATGTTCCTCTATGATTGAAGTTCTCGCGAACATACCCATAACTCAAAAATTAAATATTTGCCCAGTTTGTGTCATCGAGTACCGTTAAGGTCGATTGCTTGACGATGTCCAGGTCTTTTAAGGATGTAGCATGAACCTGTATTTCAGCATCAATGTCCAGCAACGGAATGAGTACGAAATCACGCTCTAACACGCCGACATGCGGTACAGTCAGGCGTTGATTTTGTATCTGTTCATCTCCGTAGATCAGCAAGTCCAGATCCAGCGTACGCTCGCCCCAATGACGCAAACGTACCCGACCGGCTTCCTGCTCGAAGGCTTGCAAATAATCCAGCAAGCTTAAAGCTGCCAGATTAGTATTCAACTGCACCACAGCATTCAGATAATTTGGCTGATCCTGTGGCCCCATCGGTGGACTTTGATACAGATGCGAGGTTTTTACCTGACCCAATGTCGCCAGTTTCTGTACAGCTTCTGCCAAAATCTGGCGTGAATCGCCCAGGTTACTGCCCAGGCCAATATACGTCACGATCATTGTGTTGGCCCAAACACCACCTGGCTTAAATCACGTTGCACCCGCTTACGTTTCATAATCGGATGATCTGCGCCAATTTCACCACTGGCACTGGCTGCCACATGTGACAGGGTTTTCGCCTTGTCTTCAAACTTGGCTTTACGCACCCGGCGGTTACGTGGTTCAGGTTCATTGACTAAAGGCTCAATCTCGGCAAGATCTTGCTGCTGGGTCAGTTTCTGTTCCAGATGTTCTTCTTGACTCGCCTTACGACGGCTCTTGGCACGCTGACGGTTATACTGGCTAATCGCCCGTTCTTTCTCATCACCGCTCATTTGCTGGTAAGCATCCCACCAACTGCCCATGCCTTGCGCCGTTGCATCGCCTGATTTTTCGCGCAACAGCAAAAAGTCAAATCCGGCACGGAAACGCGCATGACTAGACAAGGCCTCAATTTGTTGCGGTTTTGGATTCAGTAAACGGGTCTGCATTTCCCAGACTTCACGAATGAAAGTCTCGGCGAAGCGAGGAATAATGGTTCGGGTTGCCTGACGTTTCAAAACATCCAGACCCGCTTGGGCACGTGCTTCTGCTGCGACCACGCCTTTATTCAGATAAAACTCACAACGCTCGAGGAATGGCTGCCATAACAGTACCGCGTAGAAAAATGCAGGATTGATGGTCTTGCCAATCGAAATACGCTGATCGGTATTTTTCGCGGCACGCTCCATAAACGGCGTGATTTCAGCTTTGATATCGGCGAACAGCTGATGCCAGATTCCGAAATCAATCAGCATGGGCAGCACACGATTCAGATGCCCCATGGTGAATAACTTTTGTGATTCATCATAGAGTCGATGCGGAGAGACATCACGCAGCAGCTGGGTCATTTCCGGGGTAAAGATATCCAGAATTGCTTCATCAATATTGAAATTCAATTTGTCAGCAAAACGTAAGGTACGTAGCATCCGCACCGGATCTTCTTCAAATCTTAAGGCCGGATCACCGAGCAAACGTAAAGTTTTGCTGTGAATATCATCTACAGCATTGCAGAAATCCAGCACAATCGCTTTACGCGGCTGGTAATACATTGCATTGATCGAGAAGTCGCGACGGGCAAAATCCTGCTCGATGCTGCCCCAGTTATTATCACGCAGAATCATCCCCGCTGCCGAGGTGACTGCTTTTTTTGGAGGTGCCCGGAAAGTGGCCACTTCAACCAGTTCCCGCCCTGAATAGACATGCGCCAGTTCAAAACGCCGTCCGATAATTCGACAACGTCGTCCGAATACTTCCTTGACCTGAGCCGGGGTTGCATTGGTGACTGCATCGAAATCTTTAGGATTCAAACCTAACATCAGATCTCGAACACCACCACCCACGATATAAGCTTCATAGCCTGCCTTGTTTAAGGCATCAATCACATCGAGAATATAAGAAGGTAATTGAGCGGTTGATAAACCACATTTTGACGCGCGCAAAGTTTGCAAAAGACGCTGTCTCCTACGTCTGAACGTAAAATTCTAAGATGACGCTAATCATATCGCTTACACGACTAAAGGGCAATTTGATTATGTCAATCCTGCCGCTCAGATTGATTCTGTATTTTGCATCAATTCAGTCTATTCACAACGCGAGTCTGGCCTTGTTTTTGGCAAATAATGCCGGCCCAATGCCTTTGACCAGCTGAATATCTTCAATGCTTTTAAATTTCCCATTTTTCTGCCGATACTCAACAATGGCTTGGGCTTTCTTTTGTCCCACGCCATGCAACTGTTGCAATTGTTCAATATTTGCACTATTTAAACTAATTCTATCACCTGTCGCTTGTACCGAAAGTGCCGGTTTTGCCAGATAGTGATCTGCTTTAGTCGATGCATTCTGTTGTTTGAGCCGCGCATCATGTTGCTGTTGTCTGGTCTTCCATTCCATATAATCGGTCGCAGTTGCATGTGCAGTTCCAATAGCAATATAGCCTAGCCATAAACCCAGAAGAAGATTAATCCACGCCGGACTTGTTCGATGTTGTTGTTTGTTCATGCGCCGCTCTTTGTTTTAATTCTAATTTGGCCTGTTCCCAGAGCTGATCCAATTCAGCCAGTGACAAGCGGTCTATATTGAGTTGTTGTTTTTCCGCCTGATGTTCCATCAAGGCAAATCGAGTACGAAACTTATGGATCGTGCCTAATAATGCCATTTCACTCGAGATTCCAAGTTTACGGCCAACATTGACCAGAGAAAATAAGCAGTCACCAAATTCTTCCTGTATTTCATCGGAATTCTGGCTTGCCAAAGCTTCTTTTAACTCGGCCAGCTCTTCTTCTACTTTGTCATATGCCCCAGTGACATCGGGAAAATCAAAGCCGATTTTTGCGACATTTTTCTGGATTTCATCTGCCTGTACCAAGGCCGGTGCATGCTTGACCTCATCTAAACGGGAACGTGGCTTGCCCTGCTTTTCTTGCTGTTTAATTTCTTGCCAGAGCTGAGAGACATCTTCCGGGCTCAATTTTGCAAACTGTTCAGCCTGAAATACATGCGGATGACGGCGGATGAGTTTGTCGCTAATGGCCTGCACCACATCCTGAAAATCAAAAGCGCCCTGCTCGCTGTACATTTGCGACTGGAACACCACCTGTAACAGCAGATCGCCCAGTTCATCGCGAATCTCGTCAACATTTCCAGAACGTACCGCAGCTTCTACTTCATAAGCTTCTTCAATCGCATATTGGGTCAGAGATTCGGGAGTCTGCTGCTGATCCCATGGACATTTTTCACGTAATTCACGCATGATATTAAGCAATTGTTCCACTTTTAAAACCTCTTCTTTACCAAATAGTCGCGTCAAGCTGCCTGTTTCTTGTTATGCTCAAGAAAAAAAGACAATAAGGAGATCAAGCACATGCACAGTATATTGATTAGTGGGGCAGCACAAGGAATTGGCGCCGCGACAGCCATGCTATTTTACCAGCACGGCTATAAAGTCGGTATTTATGATATCAATGTGGCACAGGCCGAACAGCTGGCCCAGCAACTGGGCGAACATGCCAAAGCTGGCTTTCTGGATGTGGCAGACTATGCTTCCTGGGAAACAGCTTTGGCGGAGTTTTCAGCCTGGGCCGGTGAAATCAACATTCTGGTAAATAATGCCGGAATTTTATATTCAGGGCCTTTTGAAGACACCACAATTGCAGCGCATCATCGCACGCTGGATATTAATGTTAAAGGTCTCCTCAATGGCTGTCATGCCACTTTCCCTTATTTAAAAGAATCTTCATTTGCTCGTGTCATTAATTTATCTTCGGCATCCGCCATTTATGGACAGGCCGATTTAGCCTCTTATGCGACCAGTAAATTTGCCGTGCGCGGTCTGACTGAAAGTCTGGATATTGAATGGCAACCCTATGGGATTCGGGTGCTTGATGTGATGCCACTTTTCGTCAGTACAGCCATGGTGAAAGATATGCAGGCAGAAAGTATTAAAAAAATGGGGGTACATTTGAAAGCAGAGGATGTCGCACAGGATATTCTAAAACTGGTACAGCTTAAAGATTCCATCTGGCACGCTACGCACCATCCGGTTGGATTAAAAAGTAAATTTTTATTTCATCTATCACGTATGAGTCCACAGTTTGTGAACCGAATCAGCAACCTGTTGATTGCCAGACAATAGAGTCTATTTCTACTCTGCTGATTTAAACAGATTGATGAATCTGGATTAGCGGAAATCTGAAACCCTTGTATGAATGCTCACTTTGCCAGGCCACGGTGAGCATACATCCTGCCATATTATAATTTTGATAGGCATAGACGCCGATCTCTGGATGTTCACATCTTCCACCATTCTGATCTGGATGAATCTGGGTATTTAACTCATTCAGGTTGATGCGTATGCCCAGTCCTGAGGCCTTTAATACAGCTTCCTTGGTGGTCCAGACCTTAAACCAGTATTCGGAATCATAGTCCAGTGCCTGCCACTGTTTAAGCTCTTCAGGATGAAAGGCATGTTGTGCCATGGCTTCAAATCGAACCTTACGGCTCAGCTCTTCAATATCAATTCCCAAATTTTGGACATTATTGCTCGTTGCCAGAGCATAGAAATTTTGACTATGGCTATGGTTAAAGTTGAAGTCTGGATGAGTGTGGAGATAGGGTTTGCCGAATTCAGTAATGCTAAAATCTGAAGATTGGATAAGATAATTAAGTTGATCTGAAAGCAATTGGTTACGATAGGCATAGATCGCATGTTTACGAAATTTGATTTGCTCTACACGTGATTGATGAAGTTCCATTGAAAAGAACTGATCTATTTTTTGCAAATAAATGTGAATATTACGCGACAATGGAGAGCTCTTGAAAACAGTTTGACTTTTTTCATTTTACGTCGCTAGATAAAAAAAGAAAGCCTGTTCGAAAACAGGCTAGCTTTATCTGTCTTAAATTGAATATGAAATATCGACAGGTTTTGCTGAAGCAGATTCTGGGGCCTTTAAAATTATTTAAAAAATTAAAATTAAAATACTGTTATTAAATGTCATTTAAAATTTATACAAACATTAGTTACAATTCAATTACAATTTCACACATACAAAAACAGAGGGTCACATGTTTAAACAAATCATACTCAGCACTACTCTTGCAGTATCATCATTTTCAATACAGGCCGCCTCTTGGTTAGAAGCTGCAACAGCGGTGATGGGAGCAAAAAATGGCGCGATTATGGATCAGGCCGAAGCTAATATGGAGCGTAGCCGTGCACAGGCGAATGCTGCTGTGGCACGAGCAGACCGCACATATGCTTTTAACTATAATAATGCTTCACAGCAGAATAATAGCGTCTACTCAACCGCATACTTAAAAGGTTTAGATTGTACTGATTTAGCGGTAGAAGCACGCAGCTTTGAACGCACTCTAGAAGCCAGTCAAAATGCACAAAACCAGGCAAATGCTCAAGCCAATAATCCTGTTTCAAAATTAGCTGGTATT
>SMFC01000080.1_pt1 | contig 15532 bp, 16 predicted proteins | sample 2456331 | NCBI WGS metagenome assembly SMFC01 (sample SAMN10132608, study PRJNA489261) | soil metagenome | isolation source: day120 control-loamy sand soil ammended | place: USA
AACGACTTTTAAATACAAACCCATAATATCCGAAACCCTATACTCTAATTCTTTAGGTTTTAACACTGCAAATTGGGTATCTGTGAGCAATTTAGATTTAGCAATAAAATTATGATTTTCCTAGATTAAACTAGGCTCCTGTATCCTGAGTTATATTTTAAATTTATGATACAAACAAGGATACGAATAGGGTGTTTTTCTACGAGTCTACCTGAGTATTCTTAAGACATACAAAAACCCTTAACTCTTTTAGAGTTAAGGGTTTAGATCTTATATAAAGCTATATAAATATAAAATTTGGTGGGCCCAGACAGACTTGAACTGTCGACCAACGGATTATGAGTCCGCTGCTCTAACCAACTGAGCTATAGGCCCTACATGCTGAAAACTTTATTTATCAATAAGTTCAAGCGTCATGAATACTAGCTAAGATTTTTTTGAAAGACAAGTACTTTTATAACCACTTGAACACTTAGGCAGCAATCATCATGACTTGATTCGAAAGAAATTCTAGTTCTTTAATACTTCAGTCTAAAGACATGCAGAAAAATGGGTATATACAGATCAATTTAAGGCAGCCTAGCCTGAAATATTGACGTCAACCTCATAGAATAAAGCATACATTTGATAGATTTGACGTCTCAGTATATTTATAAAGTATCAAAAAATATTTGATAAAATATTAAAAATGATGGAAAAGTATATGAGCTGCAGAATAAAGAAAAATTAGAATTGAGACTTCATTTCTTTTTCTTTACGCAAATCCTGCTTAATTTCGATGAAAGACCATACAATTATAAGCACTAAAATCAATAAAGAGACTACAAAGGCTGTAATGTATGTCATAGTTTTCAATCTCAGAGTAGAAAGAACAACAAAATAGAAAGGATTAATACCCCTTCTCTTCTTCGACAAAAGTCTAATAACTAAATCTTGCTCTGGATAGTCATTTTTTCACCATTTTAAGACTTTTTTTATATCTAATAATACTTTTTTAATATCAAAATTTTTTATTTATACATTTTAGCTCTTAATATTTCAGTTTAAAAAGATCAAGAAATTATAGATTTCTACATTATTTACACGTTTTATTTGCCAGCCTATTGACTGAATGGCCGAACAAGAAGAAATTATGCAATTCTCCACATATGGCTTTTACTTAATCTGTGCTTATGCTAAATAAATTCATTGGCGAATCTGCATTTAAACTTGCGGGTTGGCAATATCATGTCGAACCAGATGTACTCGAAGACAAACAGGTCATTATTGGCTTTGAACATACTTCAATGATGGATGCGGTGCTGTCGATTGCCCTCTTCCAGATTTATGATCTTAAAGTTCATACCTTGATCAAAAAAGAACTATTTAAAGGACCTTTCAAACCGCTATTAAAAGCTGTCGGCGGTATTCCTGTTGACCGCAAGGCCAATAAAGATATCGTGACCCAGATGGTGGAGCATTTTCAGAATAATGAAAAGTTTAATCTGGTGATTGCACCAGAAGCGACACGTGCCAAGCAAGGTGAAGCACGTAAACCGATCCGTACCGGCTTCTGGCATATTGCCAAAGCTGCCAATGTGCCGATTGTGTTGCTATATGCCAATTCCAGAACCAAACAAGGTGGCATTTTAGGCAAGATTTATCCAACAGATCTGGCTCAAGATCTGGCCTTAATCAAACAGCTCTATAAAGATAAAGTGGATCTGGATATTGTCATTCCGGAATAAGCTCAGTAACAGTGCTCGACATGAACAGATCCTTTGCTGTTCATGTCCTCCTAAAGCATTTGTATAAATTTGAAAAATAAAATCAAAAACTGCACTATAGCATTCCCCTTTTCTATCAATTTAATACAATTTTTTTGTTTTATCCTGAAATCTCAAATCCAGACACTTTTTTTTAAAAAAAAGCTTATGGTAGAATTTCGGCATTCTGATAGGCATACAGCCAATCTACAAGGAGCAAAGTTCGCATGGCGGGTCATTCCAAGTGGGCCAATATTAAGCATCGTAAAGCAAAACAAGATGCGAGTCGTGGTAAGCTTTTTACCAAATATATTCGTGAATTAACCACTGCGGCAAAACTCGGTGGTCCAGATGCAGGTAGCAACCCTCGTCTGCGTGCGGTGGTTGAAAAAGCATTATCTGTAAATATGACACGTGATGTGATCAACCGTGCCATTCAACGTGGTGCGGGTGGCGAAGATAACGACGACCTGAAAGAAGTGACCTATGAAGGTTATGGTGTAGGTGGTGTTGCTGTTCTGGTAGAGACCATGACAGACAACCTGAATCGTACTGTTCCTGATGTTCGCCATTGCTTCTCAAAAACCAATGGTAACTTAGGTACTGCCGGTTCAGTGGCTTATCTGTTTACCAAACGTGGCGAGATCACTTTTGAAGATGTTTCTTTAGAAGATCAAATCATGGAAGTAGCTTTGGAAGCAGGCGCGGAAGATATTGAAATTGCTGAAGATGAAATTCTGGTAATTACCACGCCTGAAAGCTTTGGTGATGTACAGGATGCGCTCACTGCAGCAGGTCTGAAGTCTGACAATGCTGAAGTGGTGATGAGCCCTTCAACCAAAGCTGAAATTACAGATGTTGATCAAGCCAAAATGATTTTGAAAATGATCGATATGTTTGAAGATTTAGATGATGTTCAAAACGTATATACCAACGTAGAGTTTACTGATGAAGTGATGGCGCAATTAGATGCTTAAGCTTGATCAAAACTAAAAACGCACCCTTGGGTGCGTTTTTTATAGTTGTCTACTACTCTCGCCTAGGATCAAACTTTATTGAGTAATCCGCTACAGTTAAAGACATTATATTCTTTAATGACAAAGCTCGAATGCAGTGCAACCACATGCTCAATTTTCCCGATACGCTTGAGTAAAATTTCACTATAATTTTCCATATCTCGCGCCACTACTTCGACAATAAAATCCGCAGACTGGCCGGTGACCAAAAAGGCATTAATCACTTCGGGAATACTTTCCAGTTCTTCCAGAAATTTAGCAAAAGTATCACTATCATGTTTACTTAGCGACACCTGTAACAGTACATGCAGCGTGAAACCTAATTTCTGATAATTAATTTCACGCTTTAAGCCACTGATAATATTTTGATCGATCAAGTGTTTGATCCGGCGATGGACTGAACTCACAGATAAATTTACCCGCTCTGACAGTTCATTCAGATTGACATCCTCATGGGTCAATATTTCTAGAATATGTTTATCGAAACGATCCAGTTCCATTTTTATACTCTTTCTTAATAATCAATAAAAATAGCAAAATATTGCGCTCTCCCTGTTATACAATATTTATTTATTTTTCACAAAGTTTTCATATTCTGAAAATATTTTCCAAATCTTCTGCCATTTTATAAAGTAACTTTCAATCCTGAACCAGATAACCGTTAATCATATAATTCTAAAAAATGACCAATGGTAATTTTTATTAATTATTTATTTTTTAATAGTTTAAGTTTAATTAGTCCAGCAAAATACAAGCCAGACCTTCAAGTACCCGCACAGTTCAGCCACTTATCTTTTACAAGTGTATAGAAATAGATTAAAACAAAGCCGCACTAAAAATAAAAATAGCATTTTTCAAAAATATTAAATAAGGAATGCTCATGGCTTCTAAAATTTTAAGTTTGATTAAAACCAAGGTGAGTCCTGTCTTAACGGCTGAAACACAAACTAAAAGCCTGTTAGGTGGCTTATTCGCTGGAACAGCCTCAGGTACGCTTAGCAATCTCATTGGCAGTCTAAACAGCTCTAATTCACAACCTTCCGTGAGCTCATTATTAAACAGCCTTCTCTCTGGACATAGTCTGAACAGCGCAAATTGTTGAATGGCCTAATGGCGAACAATAGCAGCAATCTGGATATTGGTGCTCTTTCCAAACTCGTCGGCGGTCTCATCGGCGGTAATGGCGAGATTGATATTACACAAATCGTTCAGCTGGTCAGCGGCCTGATCGGCGGTTCTGGTGGTTTAGGTAATATCGACATTGCTGCAATTGCAGATCTGGTCAGCAAGCTCATCGGTGGTAATGGCGAGATTGATATTGCACAAATCGTTCAGCTGGTTGGTGGTCTGATTGGTGGGTCTGGTGCACTAGGTGATATCGACATCGGCGCGATTGCAGATCTGATCGGCGGTTTAATCGGCGGCAATACAGGCAATGATTTTGATATCGGTGCTATCACAGATTTAATTAGCGGTTTTGTCGGTGAGAATGCAGCGGGGGATTTTGATCTCGATGGCTTTACCGATTTACTCAGCGGCCTGATCGCGAATGGCTCAAATGGCATAGATTTAGGAGGATTATTGGGTAATCTCAATCTAGATAGTGATCTGGATCTGGGTACTCTGATCGAAGGAATTTCCTCTGCTTCAAACGGGTTTGATCCAGGGAGCATTGCCGGAGGCATTGGGCAATTGATTGATAATAGCTCTTCGATTGAATTACCTGATCTAGGTGATCTGGTCCAAGATGTGGGTGCCACAGATTCCAATATTGACTTGTCTGCTATTCTGCCTGACACTCAAGATACGATTCAGAATATTGGCAGTGGTGGTGGTTCATCCAGCTTTGATTTTGGTTCACTGTTCAATCACTTTAGTAAAAATATTGATATCGACCCAAATAATCCTTGGGGTTAATCATCATCTCATTAAAAACGCGCAAATGCGCGTTTTTAATTTTAGGATTTGCCTTGAAGCTTATACACCACGCCAGTCTACTCGCGCATTGCGTTCGGTTCGGTAAATACGACAAATATATTCACCCAGAGGCAACGCATTTAAATGCTGCTGATAATCACGATATTCTTCGGACAAGGTTTCAAAATTTTCTTTTTCCCACGGCGTCCCCGGAATCGCCAATAATGGAGCAAGCATAGAGCAGACAGCAATATCCGCCAGACCTAAACGATTTCCGACAAAATAATATCCACCTTGACTAACCAGCATCTGATTGAGTTGCTGTACAGTGACATCAATATGCTGTTTGGATTCCGCCACGGTTTCCTCATTCAATGCATAACCCTTGGCGACCATCGCTTTTAATAAAGGTTTAGAAAATTTTTCAAACTGGCGCAAATAGCCCTGCTCACCAATTAAAATATCGAGAGATTCATGATCGGAAGTCAGCGCTTGAGAGAGCATCCAGCGGCGGACATGACGACCCAGCTCCAGAGTAATTTCATTAATTTCTAAGGCTTTATTTCGAAAATGTCCTTCAGCATACAATAAACGATGTTCTGGATAAGTATCATCCAGATAAAGCGCAATCTGGGTTGAATCTGCAATCCATTTGTCCTGATCGCGCAAAATAGGCAGACGATTCTGTCCTGTTTTCAGTCGGGCAAAAGCCCGATGTACGCCGGGAATCAGGTTGTGAGCAACATAGTACAGCTCTTTATGGTCCAGCATCCAACGTGCTTTTTCGCAAAAGTGAGATAAAGGAAACTGGTATAAAGTTCGCATGCATGCTCCATGTTTATCGTTATTGGATCAGGGCGTATAGGCCGCTGTTTTATTCAGATACTTTAGTCACTCAATTTTAGAAAAACAATGTGATTTTTATCCAAAAGTACAATACTGGCTGATTATTCCTCTATATTCGGCGGACTCATAATAAATCCGGGAAAGCTCAGCGGAGCTTTTAAGTTATAAGAAGCATTTGATTGCAATAAACCACAAGTGCATGACCTGACTTTAGCCGTGCTTTCATGTAAAATCGGGGGCAATTTTTATATAACGCTTTTGTGAGTTATTTCATGGGTTTTAATTGCGGTATTGTCGGCTTGCCGAACGTTGGCAAATCTACACTTTTCAATGCTTTAACCAAAGCTGCTATTGCTGCAGAAAACTTCCCGTTCTGTACCATTGAACCAAATACCGGCATCGTGCCTGTTCCTGACCCACGTTTAGACAAATTGACAGCAATTGTTAAACCGCAGCGCGTGATTCCAACGTCTATGGAATTTGTGGACATCGCAGGTCTGGTCGCTGGTGCTTCTAAAGGTGAAGGCTTAGGTAACCAGTTCCTGGCCAACATCCGCGAAACTGATGCAATCGCTCACGTGGTACGTTGTTTTGAAGATGAAAACGTCATTCATGTGAATGGTCGTATTGATCCACTGGATGATATCGCCACGATTAATACAGAACTCGCGCTTGCAGATCTCGACGCGGTGGCGAAAGCGATTACCCGTTTGACTAAATCTGCCAAAGGTGGTGACAAAGAAGCAATTGCTACTAAAGCAGTATTAGAAAAAATCCAGCCTTTACTCGATGAAGGCAAACCGGCTCGCGCAGCGGATCTGGATGATGACGAACGTAAACTGGTACGTGGCTTTGGCTTAATGACGCTTAAACCAACCATGTATATTGCCAACGTTGCTGAAGACGGTTTTGAAAATAACCCGCATTTGGATGCAGTGAGAAAATTGGCTGCTGAAGAAAATGCAATTGTCGTACCTCTTTGCAACCAGATTGAAGCGGAAATTTCATTGCTTGAAGATGAAGACCGTGCTGAATTCCTGGAAGCGATGGGCATGGAAGAACCTGGTTTAAACGTGGTGATTCGTGCAGGTTATTCACTACTTGGCTTACAAACTTACTTCACCGCAGGTGTACAGGAAGTTCGTGCCTGGACTGTGAAAATTGGTGCAACTGCACCGCAAGCCGCTGGTGTAATTCATACCGACTTTGAAAAAGGCTTTATCCGTGCAGAATGTATTGCTTATGATGATTTCGTGCAGTACAACGGCGAAGCGGGTGCAAAAGAAGCCGGTAAATGGCGTCTAGAAGGTAAAACCTATATCGTTCAGGATGGCGACGTTTTACATTTCCGTTTTAACGTCTAAGTATTTGCTGTGTGAAAAAGCCCCTTCTGGGGCTTTTTTATTACCTAGGAAATAAGATGACCGAGCGTAGAAAACTTACAGGCAACGCATAATTCACACATATTAACAATAATGATAATTATTCTCATATAAAAATATTAAATTCAGGCGTATGTTAAATCTAATGAAAAATAACATGACTTCATTCTAGCAAAGGAATCCTGACCATGAGCTATACCCTGCCTGTACTGCCATATCCCTATGATGCCCTAGAGCCTCATATCGATAGCAAGACCATGGAAATTCATCATAGCAAGCATCATCAAACCTATATTAATAATATCAATGCAGGGATCGCAGGAACCGAATGGGAAGATTTATCGGTCGAAGCCTTAATTAGCAAATTCAATGAAGTACCGCAGCAATTAAAACAGAACGTGATCAATAATGCCGGTGGACATGCCAATCACTCCCTGTTCTGGACAGTCATGAGTCCAGACGGTGGCGGCCATCCAGAAGCTGAAATTGCAAAGGCCATTGAACATGAATTAGGCGGATTCGAGGCATTTAAAGACACCTTTACCCAGGCAGCACTGAGCCGTTTTGGTAGCGGTTGGGCCTGGCTGAGTGTTGCGCCAGATCAAACACTTATTGTAGAAAGCAGCGCCAATCAGGACTCTCCACTGATGCATGGCAATATTCCCATTTTAGGTCTGGATGTCTGGGAACATGCCTATTATTTGCACTATCAAAACCGTCGTCCGGAATATATCTCGGCTTTTTTCAATGTCGTGAACTGGCAAGAAGTGAATCGTCGTTATCTGGAAGCATTGAACACGCTTTAGCTTTAAATATTTAAGGAGATCGACCATGTCTACACCTATTCTGATTAAACGCATAATTGGCAGCACACTCCTGATCTGTGGTGTATTTGTGATTTTATTAGAACATGTGTGGATACCCTCTTTTTAGAGTCTTGCTGTTGTCTCATCCTAAAAAAGCCAGTCTGAATGACTGGCTTTTATGCTTATAACTAAATGGCTAAAGGTTTATTGCATATTAGCAATCGCGGTGCCTTTTTGTTTGGGATCAGTATTTCCCAATTCAGGATTATCAATCGCATTCTGACATTGCAGTTTATCCCGCTCATAATCCGCCTGCTTTTGTTCCAGACTGCTGCCATTGTCGATCACGGTACGCGCCCAGATTTCCAGACTGGTTAAGGCTTTACGGCACAAGGCATATTTACCTTCAGTCACCGAATCGGTCATTTTGACATTAATACGCCAGTCTGTGCTCAGCTTACGTGCCGGTTGACGCACCTGGGTTTCCAGCTGATCCACTTCTTTATGATAAACCAGTGGATCGACTTTATTGATCAGTTGCCATGCCGCATTGGCATAGGTGGTCGCATCATTCGTCAGTTTAGGTGCCGGTTTAATTTCTGGCTTATCAGTCGATTGACTGTCATTCCCACACGCTTGTAACAACAATGCAGTGCTCATTAAAGCAGCTGTCAGCATCGTACGTGTCTTGAACATCCACATATCAGGCTCGCCAATTTAAACATTTCGGCACTATGCTATTAAATTCACGTAGAATACACAATCTTCATTTGACCCATCGTTCAACTCTCCTTCAAGGTGTGTCGTGTCTGAACAGAATCAACTCGCTACGCAACCTGCTGGCTTCTGGCAAGGTGCAAAAGATAGCCAAGCGATCATCTTCACTTATTTACCAGTGTCGTTTGCTTTTGGCGTTTCAGCCACTCAGTTTGGCTTTACGGCTTGGGAAGCGCTGTTTCTTTCCTGCTCGATGTATGCAGGTGCCAGCCAGTTCCTTGTGGTCGCACTTTTAGGCAGTGGCACATCTATCTGGATGACGGCATTAACGGTGATTGCCCTAGACATTCGGCATTTGCTCTATGGCCCTGCGCTGCAAAACCTGATTCAAGACCGGCTGAATTTAAAGAAAACCGCGATCTGGTCTTGGGGTCTGACCGATGAGGTTTTTGCTTCCGGCATGATCAAGCTCTCGCAACGGCGTCAGGAATGGTCTGAATCCTGGATGCTGGGTTTAAGCCTGTTTAGCTGGATGTCCTGGGCATTGGGATCTTTTCTCGGTGGTTTATTTGCCGATCAGGTCAGCAATCTGCCGCAATTCTTGCAAGCGGCTCTAGACTTCCTGTTACCTGCGCTGTTCCTGAGTTTCCTATTGGCTGCTTTTGAGAAGAAACATACTTTTGTTGTGACTGTCACCATTCTGGTTTCTGCTGTGGCCTGTTACTTTATTGATCTGTCTGCCGCGATTTTCATTGGTATCAGTTCCGGTATTTTTGCCGGCCTGTTCAAGCACTATATCTTAAAACAGCCAGATCCTGAACATGCAGGAGATCAAGCATGAATCTAGAGATTATTCTGGTCGGCATTGTCGTCGGGATCGCCAATTTCGTCTCACGCTTCGGGCCTTTTTTTGTGATTCAGAAATTTCAGCAAGGCTCACAAAAACGCGGAGCATTGTGGCTAAAAATTGCCTTGGGTTCAATCGGCATTGCGGCAATCAGCTCCATGCTGGTAGTTGCTACCTTACCGCCATTATTAGAAACACCGAATAAAAGTATTGCGATGCTGGTCGGATTTATCGTACTCACTGCGTTGTACTTTAAATTCAAACGCATCGTGATGGCGACCCTGACCGCAGCACTGACCTATGGTCTGGTTTATACCTATGTGCCGATGACGTTTTAAGCTTGAACTGACTGATCAATCAAGATAAAGACTTATGCTTATGGAATAGTATAGGTCTTTATTATATAAAAATAATTAGCTGATCCCTATCATTTTTCCTGAAAGAAAAAGCTCAAATAAAATCATTTCCGTATTCTTTTATACTTTTTTAATACTCGACCAGTTGTAGATAGAAAAAAGCTATTGCCAAAACAGGATATACCGTCTTCAAATCAGTCTGACAGATCAGTGACATGACAATTACGCCTTACTTACATCCAGAAAAACTTTATAAATAAAACTGTTGGACAATATCACAATTTTGTATGAATCTTGGCTTAACTGCCGGCTCAGTTCTGCTATGCTAAAAGTCCATAAAATCAAGCATGGATGACACACATGAGCGTGACTATTGGTACTCCCCTGCAAGCTTCTGCCTATAAAGTTCTATTATTGGGTTCTGGTGAACTGGGCAAGGAAGTGGTGATTTCACTACAACGTCTTGGGGTCGAAGTTCATGCTGCTGACCGTTATGAGCATGCACCTGCCATGCAAGTCGCGCATTATTCCTATACCTTGAATATGGCCGATGCTGAAGAATTAAAACAATTGATCCATCAAATCCAGCCGCATTTAATCGTTCCTGAAATTGAAGCCATTGCCACACAAGTACTGGTTGACGTTGAAGAACAAAATATTGCGACCGTCATTCCTTCGGCTAAAGCGGTCAATCTGACCATGAACCGCGAAGGCATTCGCCGTCTGGCCGCAGAAGAACTGGGGCTGCCAACTTCAGCGTACCGATTTGCTGACAGTTTAGAGTCCTTCCGTGCTGCCTGTGATGATGTCGGCTATCCAAACTTTGTCAAGCCGGTCATGTCCTCTTCTGGCAAAGGCCAGTCTCGGGTAAAAAGCTTTGCAGAGGTAGACGCGGCTTGGGAATATGCGCAAACTGGTGGACGCGTCAATCAGGGTACGGTGATTGTCGAATCGCAAATTGACTTTGATTTTGAAATTACCTTATTGACTGTTCGTGCAAAAAATCCGGCAACCGGCGAGATCGAAACCTCTTATTGCGATCCGATCGGACATCGTCAGGACTCGGGCGATTATGTCGAAAGCTGGCAACCTCAGCCGATGACTCCGGCAGCGCTAGAGGAATCTAAACGCATTGCCCACAAAGTCACCACAGCACTGGGGGGTTGCGGAATCTTTGGTGTAGAACTCTTTATCAAAGGCGACCAAGTATGGTTTAGTGAGGTTTCTCCTCGTCCACACGATACCGGACTGGTAACACTTGCCTCTCAATTCCAAAGCGAATTTGAATTGCATGCACGTGCGATTTTAGGCCTGCCGGTCAATACCACACGGCATAGTGTGGCTGCCAGCGCGGTGATTTATGCCGGGGTAGATGATCGTAATCTTTCATTTTCTGGCCTGAATCTTGCTTTAGCAGACGGCAATACTGATTTGCGCCTGTTTGGCAAACCTGAAGGCTTCGAACGGCGTCGCATGGGCGTTGCGACTGCACGTGCTGAAAGCATTGAACAGGCACGCGAACTGGCACTTCAGGTCGCAAATCAAGTTAGCATTAATCAAAACTAAGCTGAAATACCAACGGACCACTGTTCATGATCAATACCTTACCTCTGCTGAATTACATTAAAAGTAACCATGACATTAAAGCCATCAATCAATGGCGTAGTGATGTCGAAAATCAGCTACAGGAGAGTTTTGAAAATGGACAGTCGATTCGGGATATTATTCTGGCACGTTCCAATCTGATTGATGAAGCACTGCAATTTCTCTGGAAATATGCCGAACTGGATCAAACCGATTTGGCCCTGTTTGCTGTCGGAGGTTATGGTCGCCGTGAAATGCTGCCTTATTCTGATGTCGACCTCATGATCCTGTCAGAAGACGAGATTAGTCCAGAGCAGGAACAGCTGATTTCTACCTTCATTTCATTACTCTGGGATGTCGGTAATTTCAAACCGGGGATCAGCGTGCGTACCATCAATGATTGTGTCAGTCAGGCCAGTAGTGATCTCACCGTTGCCACTACGCTAATCGAAGCACGCCTGATTATTGGCAATGAGAACCTGTGCAAATGGCCACGGCGCATCGTGTCACGCACCTGGACCGATAAAACCTTCTTTGATGCCAAAATGGATGAGCAGCATAAACGCTATGCTCAGCACAACAATACCGAAAGCAATCTGGAACCGGATATTAAAAATGCACCGGGCGGTATCCGCGACATCAACCAAATCGGCTGGATTGCCAAACGACATTTCCGCGTCAACCGGATTTATGATCTGGTACATCTGGGTTTTATTTCTGAATTTGAACTGGGCGTGCTCGAAGAAGCTGAAAGTTTTCTCTGGGAAATTCGCCATCATCTGCACCGCCTGACCAAGCGTGACGAAAACCGCTTATTGTTCGATTATCAGCGTGATATTGCGGCTAAATTCGGCTATGTGCGTGATGAGGCGCATCATCCGAACTATCCAATTGAACAGTTTATGAAGCGCTATTATCGCAGCGCACAGCAAGTCTCTACACTCAATGAAATGCTGCTGGCCTACTTCAATGAATCTGTGATTACCCCACGTTTACCGCAATATGAACGCCAGATTGAGGAAATTAATGAAAATTTCAAACTGGTCGATGGCAAGTTAGCAGTTCAGCATCACAAGATTTTCTCGGAAAATCCAAGCGCGATTCTGGAAATTTTCTACCTGTTGGCCAATCGTCCTGAAATTCAGGGCATTCGTGCGCGTACCTTACGCCTGCTGACCTTGGCAGGAAAACGCATTGATCAGGATTTTCGTGATAATCCGGTGCATCAGGCGCTGTTTATGGCGATTATCCGCTCACCGCATCGACTCTACGACACCCTGGTGACGATGAAGCGTTATGGCGTACTGGGTAATTACATCCCGGCCTTTGGGCAAATTCTGGGCCTAATGCAATATGACCTGTTCCATATCTATACGGTCGATGCACATACCTTATTGTTGCTACGCAATTTAAATCGCTTTAAAGCACCTGAATTTGCCAAGGAATTTCCTGTGGTCAGTTCAGTGTTCCAGCGCCTGACCCGTCGTGACATTGTATATCTGGCAGCTCTTTTTCATGATATTGCCAAAGGTCGTGGCGGTGATCATAGTGAGCTTGGAGCAGCCGATGCCATTAAATTCTGCCGTAGCCATGGCTTTACCGAACGCGAAAGTAATCTGGTGGCCTGGCTGATCCAGAATCATCTGGTGATGTCTGTGACTGCGCAGAAAAAAGATATTTCCGACCCGGATGTGGTCAAAGAATTCGCAGAAAAAATGGGCGATATGGAGCATCTGGACTATCTGTATACCCTGACAGTTGCGGATATCAATGCCACCAATCCCAAGCTCTGGAATACCTGGCGCGCATCCTTGATGCGTCAGCTCTATACTCAGGCGCGTGATGTGATCCGTTCTGGTCTCGGCCGTCCGGTCGATTATCAGATGCTGATTGAAGACACCAAGTTTGAAGCCAGTGAACGTCTGGTCGAGCATTTCTCGCTCTATGATGTTGAAAAAGTCTGGCAGGAACTGGGTGATGATTATTTCCTGAAAGAAACCGCGGATGAAATTGCCTGGCATACCCGCGCCATTTTACAACATGGCGATAATCCTGCGCCTTTGGTGCTGATGCGGGCGCATCGAAAATATGCTCAGGATGCGGTACAGATCTTTATTTATACTCAGGATAAACCGAACCTGTTTGCGACCACAGTTGCCATTCTGGATCGTATGAATCTGGATGTTCAAGATGCGCGGATTATTACCGCGACCAAAGCTTTTAGTCTGGATACCTATGTGGTGCTGGATCGCTTTGGTACCTTACTCACCGACCCTGAACGGGAAGCCACCGTCATTGAAGCCCTGAAAGACGCTTTGAGCCATTCAGATGAATATCCGGGTCTGATGCAACGCCGCATTCCGCGTCAACTCCGTCATTTCGATATTGAAAATACAGTCGATATTACGATGAATGCGGCTCTGGATCAGAATATGGTCGAAATTGCGACTCTGGATCATCCTGGTTTACTTGCCAAAATTGGCGGTTTATTTATGATGCAAGGGCTGGATATCCACTCTGCCAAAATTGCCACACTTGGCGAACGTGCTGAAGATATTTTCTTTGTCACCAAAAAAAATGGCATCCCGATGAGCCCGACTGAGTCTCAAGAATTTGCAGCTGCACTCAAAGCTGCCCTGGATGAGGCTTCACATCAGGTCAGCGGTCAACACTAACACTCTGCTCGGTAACACATTTCATGAACTCTAGCTTGTCTTTATTGCACCCTTATCCCTTTGAAAAGTTAAATCGGCTTTTTGCGGATATCCAGCCTGCAAATATGCCATTAATTCCCCTGTCGATTGGCGAACCAAAGCATCCTGCACCGGAGTTTGTGAAACAGGCGATTATTGATAACTTTAAACATTTATCGACTTATCCCAACAGTAAAGGTCTTCCCGAACTACGTGAAAGTATTGCCAACTGGTTAAGCCGCCGCTTTAAGCTGAATAGCATCAGTGCAGACAGCAATATCCTGCCCGTTTCCGGTACACGTGAAGCAATTTTCTCTTTTGTACAAGCCTTGGTGAACCGAGAAGAGGCACCTTATGTGGTGATGCCGAACCCGTTCTACCAGATTTATGAAGGTGCGACGCTGCTCGCAGGTGCCAAACCTTATTTCATCAACTGTACTGAGGAAAATAATTACCTCGGTGACTTTGATGCCGTTCCGGCAGAAGTCTGGGAAAAAACCGCATTATTATTTGTCTGCACGCCGGGCAATCCAACGGGTGCGGTGCTGTCTAAAGAACAGTTTAAAAAGCTGATTGCGCTGTCAGATCAATACAACTTTGTCATTGCTTCAGATGAATGCTATTCGGAATTGTGGTTTGATCAGGCACCCGCGGGTTTACTGGAAGTCTGTGCTGAAATCGGTCGTGATGACTATAAAAACTGTGTGGTATTCCACTCGCTGTCTAAACGTTCCAACCTGCCGGGCATGCGTTCAGGTTTTGTCGCCGGTGACGCAACTTTACTAAAACCGTATTTGCAGTATCGTACTTATCACGGTGCAGCGATGCCGGTACAGCACCAACTGGCTTCTATTGCTGCCTGGAACGATGAAGCCCATGTGGAAGACAACCGGGTGCAATACCGCGCCAAATTTGATTTGTTCCAGCAAGAACTCGGTCACCTGCTGCCACTGAAAAAACCGGATGCCGGTTTCTACTACTGGCTCAAAGTCGACAATGATGAAACCTTTGCCAAAATGCTGATGGAAAAAGCCCATATTAAAGTTCTGCCGGGCCGTTATCTGTCTCGTAATACTGAACAAGGTAATCCGGGTGAAAATCATGTACGTTTAGCTCTGGTTGCTGATCTGGCACAATGTGAACAAGTCATTCAACGTCTAAAAGCGATTCTCTAGATTTAAGTCATAATCAAAAAAACCACTGTAAATACAGTGGTTTTTTTATAAAAATGCAATACGATCAATTTTAATCCAGCACTCAAAAATTCTTTCATGTCTCAAAATAAAGTTTAGAGTACTTTTTCGATTTCAACTTCAAGATCTTCAGGCTTGGTCGTCGGTGCAAAACGGCTCAAAACCTTACCATCACGTCCAATCAGAAACTTGGTAAAGTTCCATTTAATCCCATTTCCTAAAATACCTTTGGAATTATTGGTCAAATAACGGAAGATGGCATGCGCTTCAGGGCCTTTAACATCCACTTTGGAAAACATCGGGAAAGATACCCCGTAATTTTTCTGGCAAAACTCACCAATCTGTTCATTGGAACCTGGATCCTGACCGCCAAACTGGTTGCATGGAAATCCTAAGACCTCCAGACCTTGATCTTTATATTTCTCGTAAA
>SMFC01000045.1_pt1 | contig 15514 bp, 23 predicted proteins | sample 2456331 | NCBI WGS metagenome assembly SMFC01 (sample SAMN10132608, study PRJNA489261) | soil metagenome | isolation source: day120 control-loamy sand soil ammended | place: USA
ACTTTTTCGTCTCTCCATTCACCCCCAATAAAAAAACCGTTACCCCAGATCAGAGCCCCAAAATGAGTTTCTCGAAACAGACCCAGCCCGCTCTATTCGCCGTCGAATCGCCGCAGATCCTCGGACAATCAGAGACCGAGCTCGCCGTTCGGGAACTAATCGAGCAGATCCAGGCCGACGGCACCATGACGCCGGCCCGACGTATTATGTGCAGCACCGCGCTACGCCTCGCCGCGATCATCGAGCAACCTAAAAGCGCGATCGCTGCAGTGAACGCCGCCGGCCAACTCACCGCCCTGATCGAGAAGATCGTCGGCGAGGACGCGACGAACACCGACGAGCTACCGCCCGAGCTCGTCCAACTGATCGCCGCGTTCGAGGTGAAATCGAATGTCTGAGATCCGTCTCCACAAGCCGGCCATGCCCGAGCCCCGGCATATGACGCCCCTCAACCCGAAACGCGAGAACCTCCTCGCGCAGAACGACGCCGTAGCCGCTGCACGCAAGAAACGACTGATCCCGTGGCAGCGGGCAGCGATCGCCGGCGCGACCGAGATCGACCCCGATACCGGCACCCTCTACTATTCCCGAGTAGTCATCACGACGCCGCGACAGGTAGGCAAGACCACCACCGACAGCACGATGAACTTACAGAACGCACTCATGGGGCCGAACCGTCGAGGCTGGACCACCGCGCAGGACGGACAGAAAGCCCGCGAAACATTCCGCGAGTTCCTCGACGACTTCGAAGAGACCCCCCTCGCGCGGCTCTCCGCGAAGATCCTCCGAGGCAACGGCTCCGAGGCGCTGCAGCTCCTCAACCGCTCCGAGCTCCGCCCGTTCGTCCCCAACGCCGAATCGCTGCACGGCAAGCAGGCCGACCGCGTCACCCTCGACGAAGTCTGGACGTACTCGAAAGCGCAAGGGCAATCAATCATCCAAGCAGCCGACGCCCCCATGAGCACCCGCCTCGCAGTCACCGGCCACGAACCCCAGCTCGTCCTTATGTCGACCGAGGGCACCGCCGAATCAGAATGGTATAACCCGATCCTCGACGAGCTCCGCAACGAGCCCGAGAAACACCCCCATACATTCTTCATCGACTTCGGCCTACGCGCCGACGACGACCCCGACGATCTCGAACTCGTCGCCCGCCGGCATCCCGGCTACGGCCACCTATGGAACCTCGACTCGCTCCGCAAACGCCGCGCCAGCTACCAGGGCGACCTCTCCGGGTTCGCCCGCGCCTATGGCAACGTCCGGCAGGGCTCCGCCGATAGCGTGATCCCCGCGCAGCACTGGAGCAACGCCCGCCTCACCGCCGAGATTCCCGAGGACGTGCCCGTGTGCCTCGCCGCATCGGTCGGCGTGGACGACGTGGACGCCGCGATCACGATGACCGGCTACCACCCCGAGCACGGCAAGATCACCGAGATCGTGGAGGGTGGCTGGCGCGAGGGGTCGGCCTGGGCGCTCCTCCGCTTGAAAGAGATCCAGGCGAACGCAGGCTACGCGGTGCCGATCGTGATCCCGCCGCGCGGCCCATCGGGGCATCTGCACGACCTCGCGAAGCGTGCCGGGCTCAACCTCGTGGAGGGCGCAAACGAAGCCGCCTACGCGACCGCCTGCGCCTCGGTACTCTCCGGCCTGGAAACGGGCGAGTGGAGGTTCCGCACGCACGACAAGCTGGAGGAGGCCGCAACGCTCGCGGCCCGCCGCTGGGTGCAGGACGGGGCCTGGGTGTGGGGCCGGCGTCTCTCCTCGGGGTCGATCGCGTCGCTCGAATCGGCAACGTGGAGCTCGTGGGGAGTCGACCATTTACCAGATGACCACGGCATCCAGTTGTTCGTGTAGTGAACCGCACCGAATCGAAGCGAACCGAACCGAACAGCACCGAATGTTTGGAGCGTCGCGGCGGGTTGCTCGATGCTCGTCGTCATGAGCATCATGGACCGAGTCGCCGACCTGTTCGGGTTCGCCGAGCGATCCGAGGAGCAGCCCGCAAACGCGCCCGAGTCGATCATGCCGCCGCCGCGTTCTCGCGAGCTTACCGCCGACGCCGCGCTCAGGATCTCGACCGTGTACCGCGCCGTCGAGGTCCTCGCGGTCGGCGTCTCGCAGCTCGGCCTAGACCAGTGGCGCGGCGATAAGCGCGTCACCCCCGCCGCGATCATCCAGAAGCCCGACACCGAGGAGTGGCGCTCCGCATTCATCGAGTTCACCACCGTGTCACTCGCCCTCGCTGGTAACGCCTACTGGCGCATCTTGCGCGGCCCGAACGGCGAGCCCGTCAGCCTCACCACGCTCAACCCAAACGAGGTGGCCCCGAGCAAGGACGCCAAGAGCGGCAAGGTCACCTACCACTGGCGCGGCCATAAGTTCACCAAGGGCGACCGTAGCGGCGGCGACATTGTCCACCTCAAGAAGCTCCGCATCCCCGGCAGGCTGACCGGCCTCGGCCCGATCGAGTCGGCCCGCGCCGAGCTCACCGGCGCGCTCCAGGCCCGAGATTACTCCTCGTCATGGTTCGAGAAAGCCGACGTGCCGACCGGCATCCTCTCGACCGACCAGCCACTCTCCCCCGAACTCGCGAAGCAGTACAAACAAATCTGGTCCGGCGTCGATCCCGTCACAGGCGAACGCGAAGCCCGCGAGCCTGGCGTCCGCGTACTCGGCTCAAACCTCAAATATGACCCGCTCCAGATCAAGCCCGCAGACCTCCAGTTCCTCGAAACGCAGCAGTTCAACACGACCCAAATCGCGCGACTATTCGGGACCCCGGCCTCGCTCATGCTCGCCACCGTCGAGGGTAACTCCCAAAGCTACTCGAACGTCGAGCAGGACTGGATCGCGTTCACCCGGTTCACGCTGATCGCATACCTCGGCGAGATCGAGGAGGGCCTCTCCTCGATCCTCCCGCACGGGAACACGGTCCGATTCAACGTGGACGCGCTGCAACGCAGCGACACCACGACCCGCTACGCCGCCCACAAAATCGGGATCGAGTCCGGGTTCCTCACGATCCCCGAGGTCCGACAGATCGAGGGCCTCGACCCACTCCCCGAAACAGCGCTCACCAGCAAGGAGCCCATCGCATGACCGATACCCTGACCCGCACCATCGGGGCGCGCATCCTCACCCGCGCAGACACCCCCGAGGCTGGCACCCGCACCGGGTACGAAGTCTCGGGCATCGCCGTACCGTTCGGCGAGGAGTACAACGCCTATTGGTTCACCGAGTCATTCGACCGCGCGTGTGAGTTCGAGGGCATGGACCGCGCCAAGCTCTACTGGCAGCACCGCGAAGCGATCGGGAAGATCACCGCCCACGAGCCCACCGACGCGGGCCTCCGCATCGACGCGAAGATCTCCGAAACCGCCCTTGGTGACCAAGCCGCCACCCTCGTCCGAGACGACGTTATCGACTCGTTCTCGATCGGGTTCGAGGGCCTCGACTACCGCTCAGAGACCCGCGACGACGGCTCAGAAACGCTCGTGTGGACTCGCGTCCGCATCCGCGAAGTGTCCCTCGTCTCATTCCCCGCCTACGAATCCGCCACCCTCACTGAAATCCGTTCCCGAAAGGACACCCCCGCCATGCAGACACCCACCCCCGCCGCGCCGATGCTGACCCGCGAGGATCTCGCCCCCGAGTTCGAGGAGCTCCGCGATCAGCTCCGCTCCACGCAGGCCTCGATCGCGACGATCGGCGACCAGAAGCGCGAGCAGGCCGCGCCCCGGTTCCGCTCGTTCGGCGAGTTCGTGCGCGCATACCACCAGGGCGACAGCGAGGCCCGCGCCATGCAGCAGGCGTACACCGAGGCCGCTGCCGATCACTCGCTGCACGACCAGCGCGCCTATGACGGGTCGGTCCTCGCCGACACGATCGCCCGCGATCCCTGGGTGGGCGACGCGATCCGCCTGATCGACAAGGGCCGCAAGGTCATCAACTCATTCCAGACCGCACCCCTCCCCGCCGAGGGAAACCAGCTCGAATACGGCGTCCTCGCCTCGAACACCGTGCAGGTCGGCGAGCAGGAGAATGAGGGCGACCTCCTCGCCAAGGGTAAGGTCACCGTCGATAGTGAGTCGGCCAAGGTCGGCACGTTCGGTGGCTGGAGCGAGCTCTCGTTCCAGACGGTCGAGCGGTCCTCGATCTCGCTCCTCAACCTCACCCGCCGCGCGCAGCTGATCGCCTACGCGCAGCAGACCGAGGCCGAGGTCCGCGGACTCCTCACCGACACCATCGCCGATAACATCACCAACGGCCACAAGCTCGACCTGGGGCTCACCGCGTCCGCCGCTGACTGGATCTCGCTCATGATCGACGCGCACGACGCCTACGAGGACGCCGCGCTCCCGATCGACGGCCTATTCCTCAGCAAGGACCGATTCAAGGCCCTCGCCACGCTCGCCGACGCGAACGAACGACTCCAGTTCCAGGTGTTCGGCACCGGCGCGAACTCGGTCGGAAACCTCCAGGTGCAGGGCCTCCAGGCCGACCTCGCATCCGTCACCGTCCGTCTCCTCCCCGGCGCAGCAGCAAACACGGGCGCGTTCTACAACTCCGAAGCGATCACGACGTGGGAGAACGCAGGCGCACCCGTAGCTCTGGAGGACGCGAACATCACGAACCTCACCCGCTCGTACTCGGTGTACGGCTACCTCGCCTGCGCCGCCGAGATCCCCGACGCGATCCTCCCGATTAGCTTCGCCGCAGGCACGGGCGAGTAACCACCATGACCGAAAAGCCCGACGAGCTCCTGGATCGCCTCACCGCTCACGTCCAGGCGCACGGCACCGAGGAGGAGGGCGAGTGCGAGCTTGCCCTCCCCGAGGCGCGGGCACTCGTCTCCCGGTTCGTGGGCGCGTTCACCGTGCCGAGCGAGATCCAGGACCGGGCGATCATCGAGGTTGCCGCCGATCTGTTCCACCGCAAGAGCGCCCGCAACGGCGTCATGGACCTCGCCGGCGGCGACCTCGCCCCATTCCGTATCGCCCGCGACCCCATGAAAGCCGCCTACCCGATCCTGACCCCATTCGTCCCGGCGGGCCTCGCATGAGCACCATGCAGCAGGCCGAGCGCATCAAAACCCGCGTCGAGGAGATCCTCGGAGATCTCGTGGACCTCGTCACCCTCGACGGCGTCGGCATCAAAGCCCAGACCCGCGCCGCCGTCGTCATCCTCGCGCCGCGCGTCACGTTCCCCACGTTCGGCGAGCGGGACACCACGTTCAGGCTCGCCGCCGTCGCAGGTCCCGCAGACCGGCCCCTCGTCGCGTGGAGACAGCTCGACGCGATCCTCGGCGCTCTCGAAGCGGCCGGCCTCAACCTCGCCGAAGCCGAGCCCGGATCATTCGACCTCGCGGGCGCTGGCAGACTCCCCGCCTACGAAATCACCCTCAACCCCCTCTAGGAGAAAACCATGTCACGCATCCTCGGCCCCGGCTCCCTCTCGATCGGCGAAACCGCCTCGATACGGCAGATCGCGGGCGACGTCACCAAGATCAGTATCACCCCCTCGACTGACTCCGAGGACGATATTCCGATGCTCGACGGCACCAACGAAACCGGGGCCGACACGACGAGCTGGGAAATGTCGTTCACGGCGATGGACAAGTACACCCTCGACTCGCTCGCAGTGTGGGCAGCCGAGAACGCGGGCCAGGAAATGCCGTTCGTGTTCACCCCGGCACTCGACGCCGAGCTCACCGTGGGCGGTGTCGTTAAGGTGCGCCCGATCGCCCTCGGCGGCGACGTGAAGAAGAAGAACACGAACGACGCGACCTGGCCGCTCGTGGGCGATCCCACGTTCACCGAGGCGTAACTCGTGGCCTCCACGGTCGCCTCCGGTAGTGGGGATCTCCGCGTCGAGCTCAAGGGCGCGGCGCAGCTCCGCCGCACCCTCAAAGCCGCAGGAGACGACCTGGAGGACCTCAAAGACGCGAACACCCGCGCCGCGAAAGTCGTAGAGGAGGGCACCCTCGGCCTAGTGCCTGTGGACACCGGGTTCCTCGCCTCCACCATCCGATCGACCGGCACCAAAACCGCCGGGTTCGTGCGCGCAGGCTCCAAAGCGATCCCATATGCGGGGCCGATCCACTGGGGATGGCCCAAGCGCAACATTAAGGCCAATCCATTCGCCGCAGAAGCGGCACGCCTCACCGAACCCACCTGGGGCCCCATCTATGAGGATGCGGTCCAAAAAGCAATCAACCGAATCAAAGGAATGTAGTCATGGCAAACAACGGACAGCTCGTCATCACCCTGCAGAACGGCGACACGATCGAGGTGCAGACCACCCTCGAAGACCGCCTCGCGTTTGAAACCGCGCTCCGCAAGAACAAAGGCTGGGGCGACCTTAAAGACAACGCGATGAAGATGCAGCCGTTCATGGCCTGGAACGCTGCACGACGCACCGGCAAGACCGCTCTCTCGTGGTCCGAGTTCACCACCGGCAACACCGCCGCACTCGACGTATCCGCCCCCGAGGAGCACGAGGAGGCCGACGAGCTCGACGTGGACGGCCTGGGAAAAGATACCCCGAAGGCTCGCTCCACTACCTCTCGGTCATCTTCGCGCGCGACTACGGCGGCACGCCGTGGCAGTGGCGAGGACAAGACCGACCAGAGCTAGGCGACTACGCCACCGCCGCATACATCAACGAACAGATCGCCGACCAGCAGTAGGAGGCCCGCAGTGGGTAAGAGCCTGATCCTCGCCGTTAAGATCATCGGCGACGCGAGCGACGCAATCAAAGCGATGGACAGCACCGCGAGTGCGTCCGACAAGTTCGCAAAAGGGCTCAACACCGCAGCCAAAGTCTCCGCAGTCGGCCTCGGCGCGATCGCGGTCGGTGCCAAGCAAGCGGTCGATGCCGCGTCGGACCTGGAGCAATCCACCGGCGCGGTATCGTCCGTGTTCGGCAAGTACGCCGAAGAAATGACCGGGTACGCCAAGGGCGCAGCCGACGCCGTGGGCCTCTCCCAAAACCAGTACAACGAATCGGCGACCCTCCTCGGTGCTCAGCTCAAGAACATGGGCATCAGCATGGAGGAGGTGGGCGGCACCACGAACGACCTGATCGGCCTCGGCGCCGACCTCGCGGCCACGTTCGGCGGCACCACCGCCGACGCGACCGCCGCCCTCTCCTCACTCCTCCGAGGCGAACGTGACCCGATCGAGAAGTACGGCGTCTCGATCAAGCAGGCCGACATTAACGCCCGCATGGCCGCGCAGGGCATGGACAAGCTCACGGGCGACGCCAAGAAGAACGCCGAGCTCCAGGTGACCCTGGCACTCCTCACTGAGCAGACCGCCGACGCCCAAGGCCAGTTCGCACGCGAGACGGACTCGGCAGCGGGCTCCGCGCAGATCGCCGCCGCGAAGTTCGAGGACGCGAAAGCCGCGCTCGGTGAAGTCCTCCTCCCAGTGGTCACCGAGATCGCGACGAAGTTCGCCGAGTTCTCGCAGTATCTCCAAGACAACACCTCATGGATCATTCCCCTCGTCGGCGCGGTCGCCGGGCTCGCCGCTGCGATCATCGTCATCAACGGAGCTTACAAAGCGTTCGCCGCGATCCAAGCAATCCAGACCGCCGCGCAGTGGGCATCGAACGCGGCCTGGCTCGCGTCACCGATCACCTGGATCATCCTCGCGATTATCGCCGCGATCGCGATCCTCGTCACCGCGATCATCCTCGTCGTCCAAAACTGGGACCTAATCAAGGAGAAAGCGGTCGAGGTATGGACGATCGTGATCGACTGGATCAAGATGGTCATCGACTGGGTACAGGTTCGGATCGTCGCCGCCGTCGCGATCGCCACCGCCATATGGTCGAACATCAAGACCGCGGCCCTCGCCGTCTGGAACGCGATCATCAGCGTCATCCAGTCCGTCGTGAACTGGGTGCAGATCCGGATCATAGCCGCCGTCGCGGTCGCCACCGCCGTGTGGGCCGCGATCAAGATCGCCGCCAGTAACGCCTTCGACGGCGTAGTGAACGCGGTAAAGACCGCGATCAACTGGATCAAGGACACCCTCAGTAACGCGGTCACCGCCGCAGTCACCCCGTTCATTACCCTCAAAGACGGCGCGGTCGGTGCGCTGCAAAGCATCATCGAGTGGGTGCAGAACGCGATCAACTGGGTCAAGGATCTCGCCTCGAACGCGATCCCAGGCTGGGCCAAGGACCTCCTCGGCATGGCCAAGGGCGCTTCGATGCCCATCACGCCCGAGGTCGCGGGCCTCGCGATCCCGGACTATCAAGCCCGCATGATGGTCACCCCCGACCTGGGTGCGGTCCCGCAGGCGATGGAGGCCGATGGACTCGCGTCGCGGTCGTTCCTCTCGGTGTCCCCGATCGTGCCCGGTCGCACGCCCTCGGTGCAGGCCACAGCGGTGCACAACGTCACCAACAACACGTTCAACTTCCCGAACTATGCAGGCTCTCGCGACGAGCTCGCCGAGTACCTCCGCAAGGCCCTGGACCGGCTCGACCGCCGCAAGGAAAGGCTCACAGTATCGTGACAAACCCATACCAGCCACACGTCACCATCGGCGGGCGACGACTCCCCGAACACGCCGACCCCGCCGACCTCACCCCCACGGCCACATTCTCGATCGAGTGGGGCGCATCCGACTGGTGGAGCGACGTCGAGCCCGCGACCCTGCGCATGTCGTTCATCGACCCCACCGGCCAGTTCCTCGACCCCACCGCAGGCGAGGGCCTCCCGATCGTCATCACCCGCGACGACCCCGACAGCGGCCCCGACAGCGTCACCGTGTTCATCGGCACCATCGACGAAACCAGCACCCGCATGTACACCCGCCCCCACCCCGTGTGGGGCGTACAGCAGACGCTCTGGGAAACACACGTCATCGCCCGCGACCCGCTCGCGAAGCTCGCCGGCGACCGCCGCCACGGCCCCGTCTACACCGGCCCCGGAGCCGACACGAACGCCGAGGGCCTGCACTGGGGAAACTGCACCATGACCGAACGCCAGGCCGCGCTCGGCGCACGTTCACCCGTGCCGCTCGTGTTCGCTGAGTCGTGGGTGGATTACCTGACCCCGAAGATCCTGACACACCCCTACAACACGATGACTTATATGGTGCGCCCGATCAACGGGTACGAGAAGTCGGCCAACGTGTCGGTGCTGCAGGTGCTCCGCAACACCTACCGGAGCGCGCACATTCTCGCGCGCCCTTACTACGACCCGCAGCGCGGCGCGATCGTCCCTATCCGCCACACCCCCTACACGGACGCCGACATCGGGCTCAGGTTCGGTCAGTCCCCGGACGGCCCGTTCTATCTCAGCACGGGCGACATGCTCCCCGCTGGCGTATTCGTCGCGCACCAGATCGAGGTCGAATCGACCGCCCTGGAACAGACGACCCGCCTCGCCCGCGCGACCGTGCGCGCTCGCTGGAAAGCACAAGACAGCAACCTCTCCTGGGATCGCGCCGCGATCGTGGAAGAGACCAACGCCGTGACCCGCGCGCCCGTCCAGGCCACCGTCGAGGTGACCGCAGACATCGACCCCGAGTTCATCGAATCCATCAACGGCCCACACCCCTACGAGCCCTGGAACGAGAACGCCGCCGCGTTCATCCGTGGCATCTACGGGCGAGCCACCACACCGCCGCTTGAGTGGCGGCAACGGTTCGACCCCGACCCGGATCGCGCCCGAGTGTTCCTCAACCCGTGCCCCGCGTATGCGGACGACACAGCCCCGCTCGCGGCGGTGTACGCGCTCGGCGGCTCGCTCGCGTCCTGGCATCCGCAGACCGGCCCGTTCTCGATCGTGGGCGGCGAAATCAACTACGGCCAGCAGGGCTGGTCCGCGATCCTCAACCCCGCCGCCGTTCCCTCCATCACCCCTCCCATCAAGCTCGGTGAAATCGTTACCGGCGGATCTTGGAAGCTCGGCGAGCTGACCGGATACCGCGTCGCCGACCTCCAACAAATCAACATCCCCTAGGAGCGCCCACATGTATGTAGACCCCAAATACGGGATAGTCGCCCCCGACTCCGGCACGAGCCTCGACGACCTCGGCGGCGAGTTCGTGCAGATGATTCAGTCGTTCTCGGCCGCGCTCGAAAGCTTCGACTACAACGGAGCCGACCCCAACGCGGTCCTCGCCCAGGTCGCCGCCCTCGAAGCCGCTATGACGCGCCGCGAGAAGAGCGCGCGAGGCTCCGGCTTGATCTCCGCGATCGCGACCGACACGCGCCACACTGAGCTCGCCGTGGCATTCCCGGCGGGCAGGTTCGATGCCGCCCCGACCGTCGTGATGCAGTACACCGGCGGCCCCGGCAACTCGCAGTATCTTGTCTTGCGCCCCACCTCGGTGACCAAGGACGGGTTCACCGCGCAGGTCTACAACACCCACGCCAGCTCGACACTCTCGACACCGTTCAACTGGATCGCGCTCGGAGAATGAGCAAGCTGACCGAGTGGGCCGACCGGATCACCGGGCAATGGGTGGACCGCGACTACGCCCCGAGCTTCCACGTCTGGCAGTGCCACGACGTGTGGCTGGACTACCTCTACGAGGTCGTCGGAGGTAAGCCCGGCGACGGGCACGCCCCCGGCGCCGAGGGATACACCTACGAGGTATTCGCGCAGTTCCCGACGTATCGGCCCGCCCTCGCCAAGCTATTCACCAAGCACTACGGCGCCGCCGGCCTCCGCGCCGGCGACGTCGTGTTCTGGCCCCAAGGCTCCCGAGCCCACCCGTCGTCGCACGTAGTGGTCGCACTCGGCCCCGTGACCGCGCTCGGCACGATTCGGTGTGTGTCGCAGAACCCCGGCCCCGCCACCATCACCTATCTATCCGCCCATCAGGTCGCAGGCTATCTGCGCCCCATCGTCAACCCGAGTGAGGAACCCATGACCGAAGCCGAAATGAAGCGCCTGGCGAAGATGACCGCCGCCGAGATCCTCGACATGCCCGTCAAGCGCAAGGGCACCGACAAGCACGGCAAGCCCCGCACGGGCACGACTTCGCTCCGCAAGATGCTCGAGAGCGACGAGGCGCAGATCGGCTACACGCGCCGCATCGTCGAGCGCATCGACGAAAAGCTCACGGGCAAATGATCGACGACGGCCTCACCGCACTCGTCGGCCTCGCAACGCTGCTTATCGGCGGGTGGTTCGCGACCCGCGTTCACAAGCTCGAGGAGCGCGTCGACGTACTCGAAGACGAACGTGATGCCGACCGCAGCTACATCGCAAAGCTGCGCAACTTCATTTACAAGCTCGGGGAAACCCCGCCCGTGAGAGACCAGGAGTAACCATGCCAGACCAGACCCCCGACCACGCCGCCGAGCCTGCCCCGTTCTGGACGCTCAAGCGCCGCAGATGGGCGTACGGCATCGCGACCGCCCTAGTACCCGTCGCGACCGTCTACGGCCTCGTATCACCCGAGCAGAGCGCCGCGCTCGTCGCGCTCGCTGGCGCGGTGCTCGGAGTCACCGGGCTCGCGCTCACCCACCCCACCGAATAGTTGTAGGAAAAGCACTAGCCGGCACGTCGAGCTCGACGTGCCGGCTAGTTGAACATCTACAAAAAGTGAGCGCCCCCGGTAGGAATCGAACCTACGACCAGCGGATTAGAAGGCCGCTGCTCTATCCACTGAGCTACGGAGGCAACCCCACCAGCGTACTATGCAGCCCGCCGACGCCGCGAATGCTGAGGCACCTCGATCACGGGCAGCGTCGCCTGAGCCGCCGCGATAGCCTCCTGAGATACCGCGAGGTATCGGTTCACCGACTGCATATCCGAATGGCGGAGCCCAGCAGCAACGACCGCCGTGGGCGCTCCGCCGGCGCTCAGCTGGGTCGCGTACCAGCCGCGCAGATTGTGAGGCCGATGCCCGACGATCCCCGCCCGCTTCATGGCCTGAGAGAGCACCGTCGAAACGTTCTTCCCGGTGATATGCCCATCCGTGTACGGCGACGGGAACCAGTAGCCCGTGCGCGGGTAATTCTGCGCCTCGTCCCATATCAGCGGGTGAATCGGTCGCCACACCTCTTTGCCGCCCTTGCCCTCGACCGAGAGAATGCGACGCCGCGCCCAGTCAATCGACTCCCCCGCGACCGCCGCTATCTCCGACGCGCGGAACCCCTGATATGCGTAGAGCAGCACGTACATGCGGGTGCGCGAGTAGATGCCCGAGCTTATGAGCACTTCGAGGTCTGCCGTCGTGATCGGGTTCGGCTCGGCCTTAACCACGCGCACGGACGGCAGTCGTGCCGCAGGACAGTCGATCCGGAACCCCTCGTCCTGCACCCACGTCCAGAAGCCGTGCATGAGTGACTTGAGGTGCTGGCGCGTCGATGACGCGATGCCCGGTCGCCCCAGGTCTTGAATGAGGTCAAACCTCGTCATAGTCAAGATCGTCTTGCCAGAGCGCCGCAGCAGCGCGCGCAGGTTGATTAAGTGCGTCTTGATCGTGCGCGGCCGGTGCCCAGACGCTGCCGCCCACGACTCCCAATAGCTCAAAATCGTCTTATCGTCCACAGTATCCCCATCCACCAATGTTTGTGTGTCCTGGGAGACTAGCGACAAGTGTGCGTTAATCATTCGACACCGAGACCGAGGCACCCCGCACAGGTATCGCCGGTGTAGGTCTCAATGCCTTCACCGAGGCAGTATCGGCACAGCTCGCGAGCCTGGGCAGGCTCGCCGGCACTGAAGCTGCCGTCTGCGTATTCGTACTTGCCGGCGCACTTGCTCACGCGCTGGCCCGCCTCGATGCGAGGTCGATGACCTCGGCTGAAACTGCGGACATATAATCTGATGGCGGCAGGTTCAACGATGAACCAGGCCCCATGTCGTCGCTCTTACCAAACAGGTAATCGAGCGTGACACCCATCTGAGACGAAATGCTCAGAATCTCGTCAAGCGTGAACGCACGCTCTCCGCGCAGCTTTCGAGACATTGCCGTTTGCGAAAGTCCAAGCGATTTAGCGAACGCCGTTTGCGTGATCTTCGCGCGCCACAAAAGGTTGTGTATGCGCTCCCCCATGAGGGCCTCCGTGGGCCGCTCAGGCTCAGGAATGTTTACGATGCTCATGTTGCCAAGATAGCGCAAATCGCGCAAATCGCGCAAGCAATCCACGAAATGGCATGAATTGCCGATTTGTCATGTATGCTGCAGCCATGACGAATCGGCAACCTCTACCCGAAATGGCACAGCGCATTTCACCTGCTGAGGCTGCGCGCATCACTGGGCTCACCACTGGGCACCTAGCGCGCATGTCCGACGCTGGCAAGATCGAGTGCACCCGCCCCGCTGGAAGTCACCGCCGCTACCTGCGCAGCGAAATCGAAGCCCTCGCAGCTCCCTCGAAGCGCGAGGCAACCAAGTGACCCCGGCTCCCGCTGCACAGCAGCCGCCCTAGCCACCGCAGGGGACAACTAAACACACCGACGCTACCGAGGCAAACCATCGGGGACACGCTGCAGGCCGCAGCGCTCGCGACCACGCACCGAGTAAACAACGGCCACCCCGAGAGAACGGGACCGCGGTCAAGGCACAACCGGGCGCGACATCCCACCACTAACCCCCGTTCTCATATCCCGTTCGTGGCAGCACCGCTGCGCCCATATCGACCGAAGCCCAGGCTCCGACAGATACAGCCCCTCCGACTCGCAAAATACCGCGATAGGGGGGCCACTACTCCCTCAACCACCCACCAACAGATACCCAGATCGGAGACACATGAGCACCTACACCGACTGGCACCCCGGCCAGAAAGTACGCCAAACCGCCCGAGCAGCCAACGAAGCCCGCCCGCGCCCCAGCTACACCCCCACAGCCCGCCCGCAACTCGTCTCCGTCGCTCAACAAGCCACCAACACCACCGCCGAACAGTACCGATGCCCCGCAGGACTCAACACCTATAAGAGCTCCCGCCACTGGATCCCCTCAACCGGCACCACATGCGTCCGATGCGGCGAAACCGCAGACCAGATCCTCACCCAGGAGAACCACTAATGACCACCACGATCAAGGCCCAAGTGATCCGGCGAGCACACCCGAGTGAGAACGACCCAACGCCTTGGTGCGCGCGGGCCGTCGCATTCGATCACGAACCAGGCCGCGACCAGCACCCCATCGTGGGCATGACCAAGACCGGCTACGCCCCATCACACCCCGAGGCACTCCAGCTCGCACAAGTCGCACGCGACCGCCTACACGACGTCCTCATGGATGAAGTCCACGAGTCCCGAGCCACACGCCGCACCAGCAAGGAGACCATCGCATGAGCAAGAAGCCCCGCATGATCGGCACGGTCACCCAGCAAATGTCGCTCCACCTCGCCGAGTGCACCGAGTGTGCCTGGCAGCTCCGCAAGCGCGCCCACGCCGACGCCCTCGACCTCCTCCGATCCCACTACCGAATCGCCCACGGCAACGGCCCCACCATCGTCTACCTGGAGGACTAACCCTCATGCTCGAACTCCTCGGGAACACCGGACTCGGCTCGACTCTCCTGATCGCTGCCGTCACCGCCTACCTCCTCGCGCCTCTGTTCAGAAAGGCCAAGCAGAAGTGAACAAGCCACAGCCCCTCCTCAGTGAGGAAGAAGCCGCCCAGCTCCTCGGCATCAAGCCCGACGCCCTCGCCCGCCTGCGCCGCGCAGGCCGCGCACCACTCCACACCCGTGTGGGCCGGTTCCCGAAGTACTCACGCAAGCACATTAACGAGTACCTCGCGAGGGGAGCCCGCCGTGGCTAAGCGCATCCCGGCAGCCGTGCAGCGGTCAGGGCAGGCTACCCAGAAGCTCACCGCCGCCGTCCTCGCGTTCTACGGCTACCAGTGCTGGCTGGAGCTCCCAGGCTGCACTGGCCTCGCCACTACCAAGGACCATGTCGTCCCCGTCGCGCACGGCGGCACCGACGCGATGGAGAACTTCAGGCCGGCGTGCGGCTCGTGCAACTCGAAGCGTCGTGACCTCGCGATCTCGGGGATCGGTGGGATCACGGTCACCGTGCTCGTCGGCCCACCCACTGCCCCGTTCGCTCAGACCATCTCACTCAACGCACAGCCTGGCGATATCGTTGTGGATCTGGATCGCATCCGGCAGGCCCTCACCGTCCCCGGCCTACCCACGAGCTCACGCGAGCAGGACCGCATCATGGCCCGCGTGTGGCGCACCGCAATGGACCAGGCCCTCCGCTCACCGGCCCGGTGCGGTGTGTGGATCGTGTACCCGATCCCCACGGCCAAGCAGCTGCAGCAGTACGCGCGCCTGCGCTACACCATCACGACCGTGGACCCAGGCCGAGCAGCGAGCGAGAGCGCAGCGAGCACGGACCCCGCGCTGGCCCGCGAGGTGGCCCGATGGTATGCGTCCTACCCCGAGGGCGTGGCATCCGTCGAGCGAGTCAAAGCACACCGACCACGCACCGCGATCCGCTCCAGCCAGCCCATCACCGAGACCAGCAAGCCGTCGCGCGCATGGTAGCCGGCCCTTTTTCCGCGCCCCGCACCACAGGAAGT
>SMFC01000048.1_pt1 | contig 15493 bp, 13 predicted proteins | sample 2456331 | NCBI WGS metagenome assembly SMFC01 (sample SAMN10132608, study PRJNA489261) | soil metagenome | isolation source: day120 control-loamy sand soil ammended | place: USA
ACTGAGATAAAAAAAATGAAAACAATACAAGATATACAACTACTTTATCTCTTATATTATTATCACTTAAAAAAATAATGTTATTTTTTGAATTACTTTCATTTAAAATAATCATTATCCATTCCTTTTATATTATCTAATGCCTAAAAAAAAGCAAAAGAACTGATTAATATTTCATATTGTTAATATTATTTTTTTATTTAAATTTTTTAAAACTATTAATATATTTTTCAAATTAACAATATTTATCAAACTTAATTTTTATTAAAACTCTTTTTTAATAAATAACCAGTAAAAAAATCTGAAAAAATCATATGTCAAAATTTCAGATGGATATTCTCTCAAAATTCCCAGCATTTTTTCTAATGATTTCTTTTTGGATATTAACCCTAATTCAAACGCATTTATCCATAACGCTCTTTTTTTTGCTTTATTAAAAAATATATGATTTTGGTACTCATTTAAAATCATCATTCTTGAATCATGCATGAGAGAGGTTTGCTTATGCATATTATTATCATGTAGCCTGTATTTCCGATTTTTTTTAAAGCATTTGATCTAATCAGTTGTGTCATGGCGGGTAACTCATGCTCTAACAATAAAATTTGTTCAAAACTATAGTTTTTTCTTTTTTTAATTCTATTTTTTACCTGATTAGAATCATGATCAATAACTGATATTCCTCCAAACACTGCAATACAATTTTTGTTATGCTTTAAAAATTCGGATTGTATTTTTATTTTATCTTCCAAGATTATATCATCAGAAGCGAGAGAAGAAAAATATTCTCCTTGCGCCCATTCTAAGGCTTCATTCAAGGTTGCACTCAAGCCCTTATTCGGTCGATGCCTAAATTCAAACCGGGTAAATCGTTTTTCACATCGTGGAATCAGTTCTTGTATTTTTTCTACTGAAGAATCTGTAGATCCATCATCAATGACAATTAACTCAATATTCTGATAAGACTGGTTAATGACACTCTGGATACTATCACACACAAATTTTTCATGATTATAACTTGGTATAATGACAGAAACTAAAGCTTGGCCATTTATCATATTATCTCTCTTTGTTTTAATGATTTAAATATAAAAAAACTGATGACGACCCAATACATTCCATAGTTTATGAGGTGGGCTATTGAAACACCTTCAAATCCAAAAAGCTGGGTACATACATAGGTCAAAGCAATAAGAGATAAGGTAAATATAATCTCTGTAGAGATGTACAGTTTGGTCATTGCTTTACTGAGCATCAAATAAGCCAGTATCCAGCTTCCTATTTTTAGTGCATCCCCCATCATTTGCCAAAAGAACAGGCTTTGCATGGGTGCGAAAGATGGACTGAATAAGACATTGATAATCAAGTCACGCAGCACAAAAATGACTACTCCGCCTGCCACAGCCAGTGGAAAAAGAAATTTATAGCCTAAATAAACTTCTTTCTTAATTTCATCAATCATCTTGAGTTCTGACAAGCGCGGTAAGTAATAGACTCCCAATGTTGTTGTGACCAGCATCAGGTATACGGTGCTTAGACGGATCATGGCTTCCCAGTAACCGGCATACGCCAGGCCAAATTCCTGACTTAAATAGGCTCGAATTAAGATTTGCGATAAAGGCACACAGATCGCACTGACCAATGCCATCCAGATAAAAGAACTAAGTTTTTTAGTAATTTCTAAGTCTATTTTTCCAAACAGAGAGGAAAACTTAAACCAATCCGCTCGATAACACAGAAATAACGTCACTATAAACGCAATAGATTGATAAATGGATAATGCAATTAAGGCACCATATAAATGTAATTTTATTGCTAAAATACTCGTAACAATAAGCGCAAATAAACTACCCGCAATATTGGCAAGTACCAGCTTTAATATTTCTTTTTTGCCATTGAGTATGGCTAAAAACAGGGTATTAAAATTAAAGAATAATAAAAATACTGCAAACCATACAAAAACTGTTTGATATTCAAGTGTATGAAATATATAAAGTGATAGCTGCCTTTGGAAAATTAAAATTAAAAATGCGAACATCAGACTAAATACAAAAACAATACTGCCTGCTGTTTTCCAGATTGCACGTTGTTTGCTTTCATCTTCATGATATTCAGCAGTATATTTAATGACTGCGGTATTAATTGCACTACCCGCAAAAGTAGTCACCATTTGAATAAAATTTTGGAATTGACCTAAAGCTGCATATCCAGTCGGCCCCAGATATACAGCCAGAATTTTATTCAGTACAAACAGGGTTATGGTCTTAATCAGGACCGCCACCCCATTCAGTACACTGGTCTGAAGTAAATTCATCTATATTTGAAAACCATTACATAACTGAACAACTTGCTTTGCTTCATCCATGGATAAAGTAGGCCCTATCGGCAAGCTCAAGACCTGCGCATGAATTTGTTCTGAAATTGGTAAGTTTAAGTTATTCCATGCTTTATAAGCTTGCTGCTTATGGGGCGGAATCGGATAATGAATCAATGTCTGTACCCCATGCTCTGCCAAATATTTTTGTAATTCCTCCCGATATCTGGTCCGGATCACAAATAAATGCCAAACATGCTGCATATCAGTTGCGGTATTTATATTTTTAAGTGGAAGCACAATGGCTGGATTCTGAATTTCTTTTAAATAGAGATCTGCAATCTGACGACGATGCTGGTTTTCCTGATCTAAAAATGGCAGTTTTACATTCAGGATAGCCGCCTGAATTTCATCAAGGCGACTATTTACTCCCATGACCAGATTTTTATATTTTTCATGTGAGCCATAATTACGTATAGCCTTAAGCATATGGGCCAATTCAGCATCATTGGTGGTAATTGCCCCGGCATCACCCAGCGCACCCAGGTTTTTTCCTGGATAAAAACTGAAGCCTGAAGCATCTCCCCAATTCCCTGCTTTTTTACCCTCGATTTCAGCGCCATGGGCTTGTGCCGAATCCTCTAAAACCAGTAAATTATGTTTCTTGGCAATCGCCATAATTTCTGGCATGGCAGCAAGCTGTCCATATAAATGAACAGGCAAAATTGCCTTTGTTTTGATGGTAATCGCGGCTTCAATTTTTTTAACATCAATATTGAACGTATGGATATCCGGTTCGACCAATACCGGTTTCAGATGATTCTGTGAAATTGCCAAAATACTTGCAATATAGGTATTTGAAGGTACGATCACTTCATCGCCTTCATTCAGTTTACCCAGTTCTTTCCATGCACGCAGGGTCAGAATTAGAGCATCCAATCCATTGGCAACCCCTATGGCATACTCTGTACCACAATAATTCGCAAAATTTCGTTCAAAATCCTCTAACTCTTTGCCACAGATATACCAACCAGAATCAATGACCTGTGTACAAGCTGCTATAAGTTTGTCACGGTATTGAGCATTTATCGCTTTTAGCTCAAGAAAAGGTATCATTCTTATCAATCTCGTATAAAAATTTGTTATTCATTTTTTAATTTCACATTTATCAAAACTAATCTATTGATATGAATTAAAGTGAAAACCCCAATATTATTTATTCAGTTCATAATTCTTAGATTTAAAACTTGGCTCTAATAAAAATTTCTTCATCTTTTTATTTAGAGGCTTTTCAATATATTTATACATTATAAGGCTGGCTATTAAAGTCACAATAAATATAATCAATGAAAACAACATTAAATCTATATCAAATAAAAACATCTTTTTTATATAATTTAAAACTTGTATTTCCAAAACATGAAGCAAATAAAAACAAAAACTGATTTCTCCCGCCAAAACCATATATTTATTTGATAGAAACTTGGTAATAATACTTTTTTCATTAACAACATGAGACAATGAAAAAACAAGAATGATGGTAGCCATAGGTAACCAATAATAAATTGAGTATCTATAACTGATATCTATCTTGCTATGAAATACAAAGAATAAGACAAAAAGTAAAATCGCTCCTGATTCAAATACAAAAGTAGGTATCTTCACTTTAGAATAATTAACTTTTATTTTCTCATAAAGATCAAACAGGATAATACCAAGTAAAAAATCTGAAAAACGTACCCATGGTGAAATGTACAGCCAATAGTGATTCTGGTTTTTATCAAGCTGCATATTCAAAACCAAAATAGCTATAAGATAAAAAATAAATATATAGCTTCTTATTTTTTCAGAAATTAAAAATGCAAATGGAAAAAGTAAATAGAAGAACAATTCATCGGAAATGCTCCAGGATGGAGAGTTTAATGAAAAATGAATATTTTCTTCTAAAAAAAAGCTTTGTATTAGAAAAATGTGTTGAATTAAGTATTCCCATCCTTGTCCAGACTGGCTAAAGGTCAACAGAAGTACAATTGCCGTAGTTGCTATATGTACTGGATATACTCTTGCTAAACGAGAAATATAAAACTCTTTTTTTGAAATATTTCCTCTAAAAAATTTTTCTTTATAGTTATAGGATAAAATAAATCCGCTTAATATAAAGAAAAAACTGACGCCTAAAAATCCTTCGTCAAAAATACTGTTAAAAATATTTGCATAATGCGTGTCATTTTTTAAAAAGGCCAAATGACTAAGAAAAACAAATAGCGCAAAAAACATACGCAATGATGTAAGCGGCTTAATCATCTCATACATCTCCTTCATATTTATTATTATTTAAAATTCTATTTTCTGAAGTCTCTTGAGTAACAAAGCCATCATACTTGTGAATTATTTTTCTTAATTTTATGATCTCATTTTCTATGCAATAAAAGTTTTATCTGCTTCTTTTAAAAACTGGTCGTAATTACGGATATAGTCACTTTCATCATAATAATCGCTTGCCAATACCAACAATATGCAATCTTCAGAAAAATCATGCATTTCATGCCAAACCATGGGCGGAATTAATAATCCTTTATTGGACTGACTTACGCACACTTCTTGTTTTTCTTTACTGTTATCCATTAATATTTTACAGCTGCCTTGAATACAAAACCCAATTTGTTGAAGCTCTTTATGTGCATGAAACCCGCGAGGAACATCAGGCTGAGCGCCAAAAATATAGTAGAGCCTCTGTATATGAAAGGGAATATTCCGATTGGCTTCAGCGACCACCAAACTGCCACGATGATCTCCCAGATTAGGTAAATCAATCCATTCAATAAGATTCATCATGATTACCCCACCAAAGAAATCAGATATTGACCATAGCCATTTTTACTCATCGTTTGACCAATGGCTAACACTTGTTCTTTGCTTAACCAGCTATTATTCATTGCAATTTCTTCTAGACAGGCAACTTTATAACCTTGACGCTTTTCAAGGGTTTCCACAAATTGAGCTGCCTCAAGTAGACTTCCCTGTGTACCTGTATCTAACCAGGCAAAGCCACGTCCCAGCAATTCAACATTTAAATCACCACGTTCCAGATATGCCTGGTTAATGGAGGTAATTTCCAGTTCACCTCGCTCAGAAGGTTGTACTTGTTTGGCAATCTGAATCACATCATTGTCATAAAAATACAGGCCCGTTACAGCAAAGTTAGATTTAGGTTTTTCCGGTTTTTCTTCAATTGAAATAGCACGTTGCTGTTGATCAAATTCCACCACACCAAAGCGTTCAGGATCTTTGACCTGATAGCCAAAAACAGTGGCTCCTTTTTGACGTTCAGCAGCCTGACGCAGCATGGGGGTAAAACCTTGCCCATAAAAGATATTATCGCCGAGCACTAAGCACACATTACTTTGCCCAATAAATTCTTCACCCAGAATAAAGGCTTGTGCCAAACCATCAGGTCGAGGCTGAATCGCATAACTCAGCTGCATGCCAAATTGTGAGCCATCACCTAATAATCGCTTAAACCCATCAATATCTTCCGGGGTACTGATGACAAGAACCTCCTGAATACCGGCTAACATCAACACAGATAATGGGTAATAAACCATAGGTTTATCATAAATCGGAAGTAACTGTTTCGAGATTCCTTTAGTGATTGGATGCAAGCGTGTGCCCGAACCACCTGCTAAAATAATCCCCTTTGTTGATCTTGACATTAGACTGCCTCCCCTAAACGTTCACGCTGATAAGAACCATCCTGAACGCGACGGCACCATTGCAGATTATCCAGATACCACTGCACAGTTTTACGAATACCGGTCTCGAAGGACTCTTGTGGTTTCCAGCCAAGTTCACGCTCAATTTTTGAAGCATCAATGGCATAACGTAAATCATGACCAGGCCGATCACTGACGAAGCTAATCAGGCTTTCATATATTTGGCCATTGAGTCGTGGCTTAAGTTCATCCAAGATGGCGCAAATGGTTTTAACCACATCAATATTCTGTTTTTCATTATGCCCCCCAATATTGTAGGTTTCGCCTACCCTGCCTTTGGTCGCAACCTGATATAAAGCACGGGCATGATCTTCTACAAAAAGCCAATCCCGAATCTGCTGACCATTGCCATAAACAGGTAAGGATTTTCCATCCAGCGCATTTAAGATGATCAAAGGAATCAGTTTTTCAGGAAAATGATAAGGCCCGTAATTATTTGAACAGTTCGTAACCACGACCGGCAAACCATAGGTTCGATGCCAAGCACGCACTAAATGATCCGAGCTGGCTTTACTTGCCGAGTAAGGTGAACTTGGCAAATAAGCTGTGGCTTCAGTAAATAAGTCGGTTGTTTCTTTTAAATCCCCATAGACTTCATCTGTTGAAATATGATGAAATTTAAATTTAGACTTTTTGATTTCACCCAAATTTTGCCAATATTTTCGTGCGACCTCCAAGAGGGTATATGTACCTACAATATTGGTGCTGATAAATTCAGCTGGACCATCGATCGAACGATCCACATGAGACTCTGCTGCCAAATGCATGACGATATCTGGCTGAAATTCTGAAAATAATCGTGTTAAAGATACATGATCACAAATATCAGTTTGAGCAAATTGATAACGGGGATGAGCTGATATAGAAATTAATGACTCCAAGTTGCCTGCATAAGTTAACTTATCAACATTTAAAACATGATGTTCAGTCGCTTTGATGATATGCCGGACGGTAGCAGATCCAATAAAACCAGCTCCACCAGTCACTAATATTTTTTTCACCATTCCCAGTATTCCTTTTATTTTTATTTTACTTTTCAAATATTTTTTTAATTCATTGATGCCTTCTGGCATAGATATTCTTATTTGATTATTTATAACATATATTAATTTTATTCAACACACCACCTATAAAAATCTTATTCTCAAATATAGTTACATTTTATGGATAAGTATTTTTCTTATACCACTTACCCAATACTTTATAATTATTGTTTTTTTAAAACACTTTTCAACCAATAAAAATCAGCTTAAGCTTTACAACTACTGATATATTACTTTCAACTAATAAGAGATTATTAATTAACACTTCATTTATATAATCTAGTTAATGCCGAATAAATATATGTGAAATTTAATAAAAATAGAATCTAAAAAACCTTTAAAGTATACATAAATAATATGAAAATACTTTCATTATTACTAAGTTTTTGTTTTGTATAGTTATACTGTGATAATCACCTTAATCTGCAAGCAATAAAATTTATAAACAATCCATTTTACCTGAATAAACTAAGCAGTGCTTGTATCTCGACACCTTAATTTAATGGAAGTTTTAGATACTTTTTTTAATAAATGTTATTGATCTATTTTAATTCAAACGTATACTTAGAACTAAAAATAAGTATAGACAAGCTATATAATTTGTTATAACTTTTAGATGTTAATCACATAAACCATGTTAAAAAAATTAATAATTACGAATAAATACTAATTTTAAATATATAAAAATAAAGGGGTTTCAAGTGAACAATAGACACCTTATAGGCGTTTTAACCTTAAGCCTATCATTAGTCGGATGTGCAGCAACATCTGGCTTTCAAACCTATGATTTACCAGATGAAGGAATTTATCAAACCGAACTGGGAACTCAAGTTAATCTGGTAAAATTGACTCAGGACAATCTACCTGCAGTGCAGTCAGCCCAAACTCAAAACCTGAATCATTACGCACCTTTATTTCAGCATGAAATGCAGGATTATCGTTTGAATCCAGGTGATATTTTATCCTTTCAATTATGGGCCTACCCGGAAATTAGTGCAGTTCCAACAGCAACTGATAATACCAATGGTTATCAAATTGACCGAAATGGTTATATCCATTTTCCATTAATTGGACGCTATAAAACAGTAGGGAAAACCCTTCCGGAGGTTAATCGGGAAGTACGCCGACTATTAATTCCTTATTTAAACAATCCAGATGTGGTGGTGAGAGTACTTTCTTATCAGGGACAGCGTTATTCAGTGGTGGGTAATGTGAAATCAGCTGGGCAGTTTTATTTGTCTGATCAGCCCGTGAGCGTTTATACAGCACTGGGTCTGGCCGGCGGCATTAACGAGCAAGGTAACTCTAGCTCTATTCAATTGGTGCGTCAGGGTGTGGCTTATGACCTCAATACAATTGCATTAGAAAAGGCAGGATATTCATTACATAAGCTGTTAATTCAACCCAATGACACCCTGTATATCAGTCCTCGTGAAAATCAGAAAATCTATGTCATGGGTGAAGCAGGCACGAATACCCCCTTACCCATACGTGACCAGGGGATGACTCTCGCGGATGTTCTCGGTGAAAGTGAAGGGATTAATCCCTATTCAGCCAGTGCTAGTCGCATTTACGTCTTACGTGACAATTCAAATAATCAGATGACTGAAATATATCATTTAAGTTTAAAAAACCTGGGAGATTTTGGCTTGGCCAAAAAGTTCAAAATGCACAGCAATGATATTGTCTATGTGGATGCCACAGGTCTGACTCGTTGGGAACGAGTGGTTAGCCAGATTCTTCCCTTTTCAAATGTTGCTGGTACAGCTATACGCTAGCAGGTAGTTCAGCTATGCATATTAAAAAGATTTTGGGGAGCTGTTTTGAAAATATTAACCATCGATTAATGACTGAATGTTTACTAACGAGATCTGCCCGTATTTGTAGATTAAATCTATAAATATAGATGGCTGAAGTAATGCTCAGCGCTGATCACAAGACAGCATTTTTACGTAATAGCATGGGATCTGCCTGCAACTCCATGTAGTTCAACACTAAATATGAAGCAGATTGAATAAAAATAATCTTATCCTGATCATCATAAAAATATCTGGGTTTACCAGACTAGATTTTTTTTGAGGGAACAATAAAGCCAGCATATTTGGGATTCATTTTTGCAGGGGCAGCAGGTCTTTGATGAAGTTCTGTAATTTAATGCAACACGACGTCATCGACTGGAAAAATCACTTTTAAACTTTTAGAAAGCAAAATTATGAACAAAAATAACAATACCGAAAATATGATTGACCTAAAAGGGGTGTTATTTTCCTTGTTTGCGCAATGGAAACTTATCCTCGTATGTGCCTTGCTCAGCGTGCTTGCTGTCCTGCTCTATTTACGCACTGCAGCGATTAATTATAAGGTCGATGCCATCGTCCAGGTCGAAGAAAGTAGAGGTGCCTCAGCTGCTTTATTGGGTAACCTTTCAAGTGTCATTGGGCAAATGTCTTCATCTAATGCTGAAGTTGAGGTATTAAAATCACGCAATATTCTGGAATCAGTAATTAATCGCTTAAATTTGGATCTTCAGATTGCCAGTACTGAAGACACTTTTGTTCAGCGACTATTTCAAGGGATAAATTATCAAACCGAATATCAACCTGAAACTGTGCGCTTTAAAGAGGGTCAAAAAAGCTTCGACATTCGACAGTTTGAAGTTCCTGCCACCTATTTGGATAAAAATCTGCTACTGCAATTTCAACAACAGGGCTTTAGTCTGATCAATCCTGTGACAGAAAAAACCATTTTCAAGGGTGCACTGAACCAGCCAGTACAATTCAAGACTGCGCAGGGCGACTGGAAAATCGCGATCTTTACTCAGGATCCGCTAGATAGCAGTTATCAGGTGCAAAAGCTCTCTTTACCCTCAGCGATTGATTCTATTCTTGCCAATTATTCAATTGTAGAAAAAGGCGAACTTAGCGGGATTTTGCAGCTTCGCTATCAAGGTCATGACAAACAGCACATCACCAAAGTTCTGAATACTATTTTGGCAATTTATAGCCAAAATAATATTACCCGTCGTTCGGCAGAAACTGCTCAGACCCTCGCTTTCTTGGATGCTCAATTACCGGATTTAAGAAAACAGCTGGATGATGCAGAGCGGGTCTTTAACCAATTCCGTCAACAGCATAATACTGTCGACATCACCCGGGAGTCAGAATTATATTTAAATCAGAGTGTGACTTTAGAAACACAACGAGCTCTACTCGAACAGAGACAGGCGGAAATAGGCGCCAAATATGCAGCAGCACATCCGACCATGCGAGAAGTTACTGCTCAACTTCGTGTGATTAATGGCAAGATTCGTGAGCTCAATACCACACTTAAAAATCTTCCAGAAATACAACGCCAGTATTTACAACTGTCTCGTGAAGTCGAAGTCAAACAACAACTGTATACCAATTTGGTCAATTCCTACCAACAACTGCGAATTGCCAAAGCCGGCGAGATTGGCAATGTACATGTTATTGATACTGCGCTTGAACCGATTGACGTGATTAAACAGAAACAGCCATTAATTCTGTTCTTAACTTTTTGCTTCGGTACTTTCTTGGGAATTCTGGTGGCATTATTCCGCAATATGTTCCGTTCTGGAGTGAAAGATAGTAGCCAAATAGAATACCAGCTGGATCTTCCCGTCTATGCCAATATTGCACACTCCCCTGTTCAGAAACCGGGACTGAAACTGCTGAAAAAGAAAAAACTGCCTTTCTTATTAGCCCTTAAACATAGTGATGATATGGCGATCGAAAGCTTGCGCAGCATCCGGACAGCAAGTCATTTCGCTCTGTCTCAGGCCAAAAATAATATTATTATGATCTCGGGTCCAGCGCCTAGAGTTGGAAAATCATTTGTTTCCAGCAATCTGGCAGTCATCATGGCAGAAAAACATAAACGCGTATTGATCATTGATGCGGACTTGCGTCGTGGTCATATACACAAATATTTTGATTTGGATAATCAATATGGATTAACTGAATACCTGAATGAGCAAATTACCTTGGAACAGATGGTACAAAGCACCAATGTAGCAAACCTCAGCGTCATCACCTGTGGTGAAAATCCAGTCAATCCATCCGAACTTCTCAATTCGGTACGGTTTCAGGAATTACTGCAACACCTGACGCCACACTATGATCATATTATAATTGATACGCCTCCTGTCCTGGCGGTCACGGATGCGATCATCGTGTCCCGATATGTCGGACTCAATCTGGTGGTGGCCCGCTATGCAAAAACACAAATGAAGGAATTGGCACTGACAGTGAACCGTTTTAAACAAGCGGGAAGTACCGTAAATGGCTTTATCCTGAATGATATCCAGCGTTCAGCAGGTGGTAGTTATAGCTATGATTATACTTATAGCTATAAAACCAAAACAAAAACCAGTTGATCTTTTTGAATAAAAAAACCAGCCATTGCTGGTTTTTTTATTTTTTTAAAGCTCTACCAAACTGCGATATTTGCTTGCTAAAAAACCACCCATTCTGCAAGATTTCTCAAAATTTTCTGCTAAGATGGAATGAACCTCAACGATAACATTAGATTGGAATAATACATGAGCAAGGCCTTACCGATTGCTGTCGCTGTTCTTCTAGGCGGTGCCGCGCTAGTACCTGTTTACTATGCAACTCAAAACCCAGCTGCTCAAACGACTAAAGCATCTAAAGATGCCTCTGCTGTTTCTAAAATCAGCTATGCTCTCGGTTATGAAGTGGCTCATCAAACCCCACCTGAACTCGATATTAATAGCTTTGTGACAGGCGTACGTGAAGGACATGCGCGTACTGAACCGGCGTATACTGAAGAAGAATTACAGGCAGCTTACGAACAGTTCCAGAAAGAAATGCAGCAAAAGCAACTCGATAGCACTAAACAGGCACAAGCATCGAGTGACAGTTTCCTGACAGAAAATACCAAAAAAGCGGGTGTAAAAACCACAGCTTCCGGTTTGCAATACCTAGTGACCAAAGAAGGCACGGGCAAACAGCCGGCTGCTTCTTCAATCGTGAAAGTCCATTACACCGGCAAACTGGTGGATGGTACTGTATTTGACAGTTCGGTTGAACGTGGCGAGCCGATTGAGTTTCCACTCAATCAAGTGATTCCAGGCTGGACTGAAGGTCTGCAACTGATGAAAGAAGGCGGTAAAGCGACCCTGTATATCCCATCTCAACTTGGTTATGGTGAACAAGGCGTGCCAGGGACGATTCCTCCACACAGTACTTTGATTTTTGATGTGGAACTCATTGAAGTCAAATAATCTATAAATAAGGAGAGCAATGCGCTCTCCTTTATTTTGAGAATAAATATGAAAATACAAATAAGCTTGATGGTTTTACTGCTAAGTTCTGGCAATCTGCTTGCCAAAGATGTGACCAATAAAAGCCCGGAAGCTGAACAGGTCGGTTATAGCTTTGGTTATCTGATGGGAAAAAGTAATGCCGACTCTTTGCAAGGGATTGATCTGGATGCTTTCAGTGCCGGTTTAAAAGCTGCTGCTGCCGGAAAACAATCCACTTTAACTGAAGAAGACATGGCTCGAGTGCTGACCCAGTTTAAACGTCAAAGTGAAGCCAAAGAGCTGATTGAATTAAAACAAAAAGCTGAAGAAAACACCAAAATCGGTCAGGCTTTTCTGACAGAAAATGCCAAAAAAGCAGGGATAAAAACGACTAAATCTGGCCTGCAATATCAGATTCTTCAGGAAGGCAAAGGCAAATCGCCAAAAGCCGATAGCAATGTCCGCGTACATTATGAAGGCCGTTTGATTGATGGCACGGTTTTTGACAGTTCAATTGCCCGTAATCAGCCTGTGGTCTTCCGTACCACCCAAGTGATTACCGGTTGGACTGAAGGCCTGCAACTGATGAAAGAAGGTGCCAAATACCGCTTCTTCATTCCTGCAGAACTGGCCTATGGACAAATTGGTTCAGGTGATGTGATTGAGCCAAACAGTACCTTAATTTTTGATGTGGAATTACTGGAAATTATGAAGTAATCAATACTGTTTTTTTAAATATTCAATCAGAGAGGCGCGATAGCGGCCTCTCTTTTTTATATGGATGAAGCATAATTAATCGAATGTTTTCATGTCACATTCAGATCAGTTTTGCTATGTTATATGTTAATTAAACGGTTCAACAAGAATAGAGGACGTCAGCATGGCAGCAATCAAGACCCGTGAAATTCATTATACTGCGCCGGATGGTAGCGCATTGATTGGCTATTTTGCCGCTCCAGAAACAGATGCACCCCTTGCAGGTGTGCTGGTCGCACCAGAATGGTGGGGTCGTAATGAATATACCGAACAGCGCGCTCGCGAACTTGCAGAACATGGCTATGCGGCCTTGGCGATTGACATGTATGGTGATAAAAAAGTGACCACCCATTCTGATCAGGCCTACCAGTGGATGATGCAGACCTTTGAAGATCCGGACACCATCGTTGATCGTGCGACAGCAGCTTTAAATACCTTGGCAGCACAGGATGAAGTCAATGCAGAGAAACTTGCTGCCATCGGTTTTTGTTACGGCGGTAAAGTAGTGCTGGATCTGGCGCGTGCCAATGCCCCTTTAAAAGCAGTGACCACCTTCCACGGGACACTTGCTGCCAAAGCACCGGCTCAAGAAGGTCAGGTTCAGGCCGAAATTCTAGTCTTGCACGGTGAGCTAGACAGCATGGTCACCTTAGATGATGTCGCCAGTTTCCGTGAAGAAATGCATGCGGCCAACGTCGAGCATGAGGTGATTGTCTTTGAAGATGCCAAACATGGCTTTAGCAACCCGCTCGCCGACGAACGGGCCAAAGCCAATGGCGTGGATCTTGGTTACAATGCTGAAGCGGAACAAAAAAGCTTGGCGGCGATGTATGCCTTATTGGAACGTCATTTGGCTTAAATAGATATAAGTGCTCGACTTGAAATCAAGCTGAGCACTTTAAAGAATCATTGAAGAAAAGAACGATAAATCCTACCAGAGGAGAATGCTGACTATGGCTGAAACCAACTGCCCTTACTGTAACTATGACGAATATGATGTCATTGCCAAAAATGATTATGGTGTGGTGCTGCCTGAACCGAATTCATTATCCGAAGGTCACTGTGTAGTGATTCCACTCCGGCATGTGGCTTCATTTTTTGAAGTGACGGACAAAGAACGTAAAAGCCTGATGTCTTTGCTCGAACAGGCACGTAATGAGCTCAATTTACGTTACCAGCCCGCCGGTTTCCATGTCGGTTTTATTGATGGCGAAGTGTTTCAGGAAAAGGTCGAACATCTGCATATTCATATTATTCCGCGCTATAAAGACAAAGTATTGAAGCTGGATGAACGTTGGGGGATTAGCGACTAAATCTTTGCTGTTTTAAAATAAATGCTCTTCGGAGCATTTATTGTTTGTGTTATTAAGCCGATATCCATACACACTACTCCGCAGTTTTTATCTACTTTTCACATTTCAGGCCTGCCGATTCCGCTATAATGGCTGCTGCTTATTCGGTTGCTATTTATCCATGTTTGTATTTTCAGATGCCCTGTTAGAATGGTTTGATGTGCATGGTCGTCATGACTTGCCCTGGCAGGTGACAGATGATCCCTACAAAGTCTGGGTCTCTGAAATCATGTTGCAACAAACCCAGGTCAAAACTGTGCTGCAATATTATGAACGCTTTATTCAGCGTTTTCCGACCGTTCAGGACTTAGGTCAAGCGTCTTGGGATGAGGTCGCGCCTTACTGGGCAGGACTGGGCTATTATGCCCGTGCCCGTAACCTGCACAAAGCTGCCGGCATGGTGACAGCACAGCAGCAGTTTCCTCAAACCCTGGAACAATGGATTGCCTTGCCGGGGATCGGCCGTTCCACCGCTGGTGCCTTAATGTCACTGGGTTTACGCCAATACGGCGTGATCATGGATGGCAATGTCAAACGGGTGTTGTCGCGTTTCTTCGCAATTGAAGATGATCTGTCCAAACCCATTCATGAACGTGCTTTATGGCAACTGGCCGAAGAATTATGTCCGGTCGAACGTAATCATGATTATACCCAGGCGATTATGGATCTCGGTGCTACGGTCTGCACTCCGAAAAAACCACTGTGCCTATATTGTCCGATGCAGCAACATTGCAAAGCACATCAGCAAGGTCTGGAAAATGAATTACCATTCAAGAAAGCCAAAAAACCGGTACCAGTGCGCTCAGCACAAGTATTATTAATTCAGTCCGGTGAAGAATGGCTCTGGCAACAACGACCGAACAGTGGTCTGTGGGGCGGACTCTGGTGCTTGCCGATTATTGAAAATGCCCATGAATTCGAACAGCAATGTCAGCAGCTTGGCCTAAAAAATATCCTCAAAAAAGTCC
>SMFC01000121.1_pt1 | contig 15212 bp, 10 predicted proteins | sample 2456331 | NCBI WGS metagenome assembly SMFC01 (sample SAMN10132608, study PRJNA489261) | soil metagenome | isolation source: day120 control-loamy sand soil ammended | place: USA
AGGGATCGCCCTTGATCAAGGCCAAATCCTCCGGCGCAGAGAGCACGGTGCGCACCATGCCAAGGATTTCCCGGGCACGCACCGGATTCGCGCGATTGATGCGAGCTCGGTTGATCTTTCCGCTGGTGATCTCCACTTCGAGCTGCGTCTGCTGGTTTCCTCGATGCAGCGTGCCTCGGATCAACGCGCGTTCGGCACCAAAATTTAATAGCGGTGCATCATTGCTGACCCGATGGGAGGCAAGATTCGCCAGATAACCAATGGATTCGACGATGTTGGTCTTGCCCACGCCGTTAGGCCCCACCAGGACGTTGATCCCCGGGACAAGGTGCACGTCGGCTTGCGCATACGAGCGGAAGCTCGTGAGTGAAAGCTGCGAGATATACACCGGAATCCTGACACGAAGAAGCGGTGGGTGGCAGCTGCCACCCACCGAAAAATTGTTAGTTGGAGTTCGGCAGGCGAACTGGCATGACCAGATAGCGGTACTGGTCCTGGTCTTCCTCATCCAGCTTTTCCTGCCCGGTCAACATTGCCGGTTTGGGTGCGCTGGTGAAGGAGAAACGAACGAAATCGGTGTTGAAGGAGTTCAGGCCTTCGGAGAGGAATGTCGGGTTGAATGCCACCACGATGTCTTCGCCGCGCAGGGCTGCAACAATGGCTTCTTCCGCCTGGGCATCCTCGCCGGTACCGGCATCCAAGGTCAGCTGTCCATCCGTGAATGCCATGCGTACCGGGGTATTTCGCTCGGCCACCACCGAGACGCGGCGCACGGCTTCAATCAATTCACTGGTACGAACCGTGGCATGGATTGGGGTGTCGCTGGGGAACAAGGAACGGATCTTCGGGTATTCACCATTGATCAGCAATGAAGTGGTGCGACGGTTCGCACTCTCGAAACCAATCATTTCGCCGTTCTTGCTGATGGCAAGTTTGAGTTCACCCGAGCTCGAGAGGGTCTTGGCCACTTCACTGAGTGTTTTTGCCTTGATCAAGAACGACGTAGAGATTTCTGATTGGTTCGGAGTCCAGTTGAGTTCACGCATGGCCAGCCGGTAACGGTCGGTAGCGAGGAAGGTGATGAGATCATTTTCGATCTCGACCTTGATACCGGTCAGTACCGGGAGAGTGTCATCTTTCGATGCAGCCACGATGACCTGCGAAACGGATTCTGCGAATGCCTGCCCATCGATGGTGCCAGCAATTTCAGGCAATGCAGGCAGGGTTGGGTATTCATCGACTGGCATCGTTGCGAGATGGAAGCGTGAACGGCCGCAGGCCAAGGAAATCTTTGACCCTTCGGTTTCGAGGGTGACTGTGGAATTTGGCAGCGAGCGGGTGATTTCTGCTAACAGCTTGCCTGAGACCAGGATTGATCCCTGCTCGGAGATGTCCGCAGGAATTTCGATGTGGGACGAAATTTCGTAATCGAATCCCTCGAGGCGAACTATGCCTTCGTGGGTAGTGATCAGAATGCCAGCCAATACAGGCGAAGGTGGTCGCTGCGCCAAGGACCGGGCGGTCCAAGATACGGCGTCTGCCAAAACATCCTTTTCAACGCTGAACTTCACGAAAAATCCGCCTTTCGAAACCCATAAGTCTTAAGCCAGGCCAAGAAGGTAGTTTCCCGCCAAGTTCTTAAGCATAGATCAGGTAGTTGCACGTTCTCTGCAAATAATTTTGCCACGTCCATCCGACGCTGTCTCAGCGATGGACCCAAAGTGTGGAAGAGACAACAAAAATTCAGGGTTCTGCACAGTTTCGAAGTCCTGGTCAGGGAGTGGACTCGTTATTTGGATGAATAAGTCTTAAAGGTAGAAGTGTTAATAACCCCTGTGGATACTGTGGATAAGTGCCATAACGCCAGACCTGAGGCCGATTGTGCATGTGAACAACATGTGTTTGGAAGTGACACTCAGTTCCATGACCTTGTTGAAACTCAGTTCCATGATTTTTAACGTCCACATGCAAAGACGTACTTATCCGCAGATCATCACCAGATCTTCCACAGATTTATCCACACCTGTGGTTTCGGCTTTTTAGTGCTCCCGCTGGCTCTGTTTAATGCGGTTTGTCAGTTCCGTCACCTGGTTGAAGATCGCGCGTCGCTCGGCCATCAATTCGCGGATTTTGCGGTCTGCGTGGATCACGGTGGTATGGTCGCGTCCGCCAAGTTCCGCGCCGATCTTCGGAAGAGACATCTCAGTCAATTCACGCAGCAGGTACATGGCTATCTGACGTGCAGTGACCAGCGTGCGGGTACGCGATTTGCTGTTCAATTCTTCAATGGTCAACCCGAAGTATTCGGCGGTCTGCTTGATAATGGTCGACGGAGTAATCTCCTGCGCGCCATCGTCGCTAATCAAATCCTTGAGCACGGTTTCAGCTAGCGCCAGGTCCACCTGCTGATTGTTCAGCGAGGCGAAGGCAGTGACACGGATGAGGGCGCCTTCGAGCTCGCGGATATTGGTGGAGATGCGCGAAGCGATGTACTCCATGACATCGCTGGGTGCGGAAAGATTCTCGGCATCGGCTTTCTTGCGCAGAATAGCAATACGCGTTTCTAGCTCCGGCGGCTGAATATCCGTAAGCAGGCCCCATTCGAAACGCGAACGCATACGGTCTTCGAAACCCTGAAGCTGTTTGGGCGGAAGATCCGAAGTGATCACAACCTGCTTGTTGTGGTTGTGCAGCGCGTTGAACGTATGGAAGAACTCTTCCTGAGTGGCATCCTTGTTTGCCAGAAACTGAATATCGTCGATCAACAGAATGTCGACGTTGCGATAGGTCTGCTTGAAGCTGGCGCCTTCGTCATCGCGGATGGAGTTGATGAAGTCGTTAGTGAACTCCTCGGAATTCACATAGCGTACGCGGATGCCTTTGTAGAGGTGGCGAGCGTAGTGGCCGATGGCATGCAGCAAGTGTGTCTTGCCCAAGCCAGAATCACCGTAGATGAACAACGGGTTGTATGCCTTGGCCGGGGCCTCTGCGACGGCAACAGCGGCTGCATGCGCGAAACGGTTCGAGGACCCGATGACGAAAGTATCGAAAATGTACTTCGGGTTCAGGCGCCCGAATTCCTGCGAATTTGATGGGGGAGTGGGTTGCGGTGCTGGCTGCGGGCGCGGACCAGGCGCTTCAGTCACTGCCGGTGGTGCTGCCGGCGCGGCCGGAACCTCAGGTTCTTCGGCTTCCAATTCATCTGACAACGACAGGTCAACACTGACAGCGCAGCGAATGTCGTCCTGGAATACCGCGCGCAACGCATCATCCAGTGGCTCTCGAAGCTGGGTCTGCAGCATGTCGCGGGTCAAATCATTGGGCACAGCCACCAGCAGGGTAGTCCCGATCAATCCCTGTGGCTTGGCGAGAGAAACGAAAGCCCGATGGCGGGCCTTAACGCGGTCGTCGTCCTCGATCTTCCGGACTACTTGGCGCCATGAGCTACCAATGCTATTGGTCTCGTCGCTGCTCACTAAGGGCGCCCCGCTTTCCGTCGAATTAATGCAATCTTGGTCACTTAACACTCCGTAAATGGGTGCCGCCGATGGTGCCAAAGCGGCATCGTCTCCCCTGATTCTATCCGTCATCCACATGGTTATGCACAGCTCGGTGGAAAAACTCGAGGTTTTGGTTGTGGAAAACTACTTTTCCCTTGAAATCAAGCGTTTTCAAGCACGCGATGACATGGAAGCACGGGTCTGGATGTGAACTTTCTTTCGTTAAGTCCACCGATAATCCACAAGTTTGGGGTAGATTATTCACAGGCACTGCCCCGCTGGTTCAAACGGGGAGGTACAGCTGTGCCAATTTGACCTGGCGCGCAGTTTTTTCTATTGTTACTAAGTCCCATGCGTGCGTTTTGCGACCTGCTCAGTTTTAGAAGAGCCCGCGGAGCCTCGCGTTTTTCAAAAATAAATGTGCGTCACCAATGTTGTTATCCAGCTAGCTAGCAACGGGTAGGGCGTATCACTAATCGTCTTGGAGTATCACCGTGAGCAAGCGGACTTTTCAGCCAAACAACCGTCGCCGTGCCAAGAAGCATGGTTTCCGCCTTCGTATGCGTACCCGTGCGGGTCGTGCCATTCTGTCGGCACGCCGTGGCAAGGGCCGCAGCGAGCTGTCCGCATAAATTTGCGACACAGCTCTTGGCAGCATAGTTTTCCTGGACTCGACTAAGAGTCACGAGGAAATCCCATGTTGCCAAAGAATCAGCGACTGCGCCTAGCGCAGGACCTTACAGCCACTGTACGTTCCGGCGTCCGAAGCGGACGCCGGAACGTCGTGCTATATGCACGACCCCGGACTGATGAAGAATCGGGGGATAGATTTGGATTCATTGTGTCCAAGGCTGTAGGTATTGCCGTTAAAAGGAACCTTGCCAAGCGGAGAATGCGCGAAATCGCCCATGAGCTTCGGCGTGCAGATGGAAATCTGGACATCGTCGTACGTGCGCTTCCAGGAGCTGCAGAAATTTCCTGGGATGAAATTCATTCGCAGGTTTCCTCGGCATTCGCCTCTGCGGTTAGAAAAGCCGAGGCACGCTGATGCGCAAGGATTCAGCACCCCGTACAGGTGTTGTGTGGTTCGTTATTGACCTGCCACGCAATATCCTCATCGGCCTGCTCAAGATTTACCGAAAAATCATTTCGCCGTTGTACGGCGATGTATGCAGATATTTCCCCAGCTGTTCTGCCTATGGGCTCGAAGCAGTTACCCAGCATGGCGTCGTTAAAGGGGCCGGGCTAACTGCATGGCGCATCCTTCGATGCAATCCGTGGTCCCACGGTGGTGTCGACCACGTTCCCGAGGGACCGAGGATTTGGCCAGAAGGTAAACTGCCGAGGATCATAGTTCTGAATCATCCTGTGATTCCCGACGATGAAGACGCCGCGGATAGCGGCCGCAAGGAGCGCGACCTCTGATGAACAACTTCCTAGACACGATATTGACTCCGTTTACGTATGCGGTGTCTTGGGTTCTGTGGGCTTTCCACGAACTGTTCACGATCATTGGCATGAATCCGGACTCGGGCGTCACCTGGACCCTGTCCATCATCTTCCTCGTGCTGCTGATCCGAACCCTGCTGATCCCGGACTTCGTCAAGCAGATCAAGTCTCAGCGTGCCATGCAGGCACTGCAGCCGGATCTTAAGAAGCTGCAGGCGAAGTACAAGGGCAAGACTGACCAGATGTCGCGTCAGGCCATGGTGCAAGAACAGCAAGCGCTATTCAAGAAGCACAAGACGAACCCGCTGTCTTCTTGCCTCCCGCTGTTGATCCAGATGCCGTTCTTCTTCGCGCTGTTCCGCGTATTGAATAACGCTTCGCATGCAAGCGAGACCAATCAGTCCGTCGGTGCGCTGTCGGTCGAGAACATCCGCAGCTTCGACTCGGCATCTATCTTCGGTGCCCCATTGTCCGAGACTTTCCTGGGCACCTTCAACTCCGGCAACACCAACTGGGCTGTTGTTGTTGTCGCCGTGATCATGATCCTTGCCATGATCGCTTCGCAGTTCTTCACCCAGCGGCAGCTGATGACCAAGAACATGAGTGCGGAAGCCCTGCAGGGCCCGTTCATGCAGCAGCAGAAGATGATGCTGTATATCCTGCCTCTGGTCTTCGGCATCGGTGGCATCAACTTCCCAATCGGTGTGCTGATTTACTGGACCGCCACCAACCTGTGGACCCTCGGCCAGCAGTACTGGGTTATCCACAACAACCCAACCCCGGGTTCTGAAGCAGAGCGTGAGCTCAACGCCCGCCGTGCTGCCAAGGGCCTGCCGCCAGTTGGCCAGAAGAAGACCGCAGAAGCAGAGCAGCCTGTCATTGAGCAGGCCAAGGGCCAGCGAGAGCAGCCACAGCGTAAGAACCGCCGGAAGAAGAAATAGCCATGACTGCAGCCGAAAATTTTGAAGTGCCCGATCTGGAAAACCAGGTCGATTCCGAGCAGGAAGTTCTGGACGAGGGCGACGTAGCCGCCGACTATCTTGAAGAACTTCTGGATATCGCGGATCTCGATGGCGACATCGACATCGAAATCCGCGGCGGTCGCACCTACATCTCCATCGTGACCGATGAAGCAGGGACGGACCTGAGCGGCCTTGTAGGTAAGGACGGCGAGGTCTTGGATGCGCTCCAAGAGCTCACCCGCCTAGCAGTTCTGAATGCCACCGGAGAGCGATCGCGACTGGTTCTGGACATTGCAGGTTACCGTTCGGATCGTGCTGATCAGCTGCGCACAATCGCGGATGAAGCTATCCAAAAAGCCCGGGAGACCGGCGAAGAAGTCCATCTTGAACCAATGAGCGCGTATGAGCGCAAGTTGGTGCACGACGTGATCGCCGACGCTGGACTGCATTCCGAATCCGAGGGTGAGTCGGGCCGCCGGCACATCGTTGTGTCAACGCTGGACAATTAAGCCGCGCTGGCCACAAGCGTACGTGAACAAGCAAAGGACCATGCAATGACTGAGGATCTCAGCCTTACCGCAGAAGAGGCACTCGCCGCCGAAAAGATCTTCGGCGACCGCCTCGATCTTGCCAAGCGATATGTAGAGCACCTGGCCACCTCCGGCATCGAGCGCGGCCTGCTTGGCCCGCGGGAAGTACCCCGTCTGTGGTCCCGTCACGTGTTGAACTGTGCGGTCATCGAGTCAGTTATGGAGAAGGACGCCGAGGTGGCCGATGTGGGCTCCGGTGCTGGCCTGCCAGGGCTTTGCCTGGCCATCGCCCGCCCGGACCTGAATCTGACGCTCATCGAGCCTCTGGAGCGCCGCTGCATCTGGCTCTCCGAGGTCATCGATGACCTCGGACTGACCAACGCCACCGTAATGCGGGGGCGCGCTGAACAGATGGTCGATGTCGTCAACGCCCGTTACGTGACCGCACGCGCTGTATCAGCGCTGACTAATCTTGCTGGACTGACGATTCCGCTGCTCCACGGTTCAGGGGAGCTCATCGCCATTAAGGGTCGTTCCGCTGCTGAGGAAATCGACAAGGCATCGAAGGCTATCCGCAAGCTGGGTGGCAAGGAGACCGAGGTACTCGTGATCGGGGAAGGTCTGCTCAGCGAACCCACTACGGTGGTTCGTATCAAGGTTGGCTAGTCCAACAAGTTAGGCTTAAAACAGCTTTAGGTGCGCCAGACGCGTTTTGTTGAATAAATTTCACTGAAAAGCGGATTGCAATCTTAAGGACTTGTTTTGAATGTTTCACGTGAAACATTGTCGATGACAGTCGGAAACTGCGACTGCATCTTTTCATGAGGAGGAGTTTCACCTTGTCTAAGACCAAGGATTCGTCGAGCAGTGTTTTTGACTTTAATGACTCTTCCTCGCCGCTAGCCAGCCAGCTGGCGAGTGAACATCGTCGACGCGAAGCTTTGGAGGCCCGTAAGGTGCCCAAGCCTGACAAGACCCGTTATTTCACTATCTCAAACCAAAAAGGTGGCGTAGGTAAGACAACTACGACCGTCAACCTGGCTGCTGCTTTAGCGAAGGGTGGCTTGAATGTCCTGGTGATCGATATTGATCCGCAGGGCAACGCTTCGACCGCTTTAGGAATTGAGCATCACGCCGAGGTCGAAAGCATCTACGACGTTCTCATCAACGACGTACCGCTGGCCGACGTTGTAGCCACCTGCCCTGATTTACCTTCGCTTCAGGTAGCGCCTGCGACTATCCACCTGGCTGGCGCCGAAATTGAATTAGTGTCCCTTGTAGCCCGAGAGCAGCGTCTTCAGCGCGCACTGGACGATTATGCCCGTACCCGGCAGCGCTTGGGGCAGCCACGTTTGGACTACGTGTTCATCGACTGTCCACCGAGCCTCGGGCTGCTGACAGTTAACGCGTTCGTTGCAGCACGCGAGGTATTGATCCCGATTCAGTGCGAGTACTACGCTTTGGAAGGCCTGAGTCAGCTACTGAAGAACATCGAGATGATTCAGAAGCATCTGAACTCTCGCCTCACAGTCTCCACTATCTTGCTGACCATGTACGACGGGCGAACGAACTTGGCAGCCCAAGTGGCCAACGAAGCAAGTTATCAACAGACCGTTATTACATACGATCCGAATTCTACTGGTGCGCTTTCATACTCGGAGGCTGCACAGGAAATCGCTGATCGAGGGGCCAAAAAGTAACACGAAGCATTTCAGAAACTAAAAGCAGGAAAACTCCTGCTTTTAGTTGTTTAAGACGGAAGTATTGGGTCGATTTTCCGGACGTGACGGAAACACTCACCTTTCATGTACTACGCGTCCCAACTCTTAACGCAGGTAACAGTAGACTAGTCGTGGGCTGAGATTCGGGATGAAAGGGCGTGCATTAAATGGCTGAGAAGAAACGTGGCTTGGGTAGGGGGCTGGGTGCGCTGATCTCCAGCTCGCCGGCAGCGACTGTTCCAGAAGAACATGTAGATGTTTCACGTGAAACGACCGCGACAGAAACGACTGCTCCACCGTCTAAAACTAAGCCTGCACGACCCGTAGATATGTTCTTCGAACCGGGAAGGAAATCTTCTTCATCGGGAACTGGGAGTACATCGTCGCGTTCCACTAAGAAGCCTCGAGCAACGATGCCGGGGCTCAGCTCCACGGTAGCTTCAACTAAGCCGAAGCCTGCGGAACCCAGTATCCAGCCTGAAACCGATGGGCTCGTCGATGTTCCTGGCGCACAGTTTGCCGAAATCGACGTCAAGCAGATCCACCCGAATCGCAAACAGCCGCGTAGCAATTTCGATCAGGAACACATGGATGAACTCATCCACTCGATCCGCGAAATTGGTCTCCTGCAGCCAATCGTGGTGCGTCCGTCACGAGAAAACAACGAGGCACCATATGAGCTGGTCATGGGTGAACGCCGTTGGCGGGCAACCCAGGAAGCAGGCCTCTCGACAATTCCAGCGATCATTCGGGACACGCAAGACACTGATCTCTTGCGTGACGCTCTTTTGGAGAACCTGCATCGTTCGCAGCTTAACCCTTTGGAAGAAGCTGCGGCATACTCGCAGTTGTTGGAAGAGTTCAATTGCACTCAGGAAGTACTCTCTGAACGTATCGGGCGCTCTCGATCGCAAATCTCGAATACGATCCGCCTCATGAAGTTGCCGGCACTGGTGCAGCGTCGTGTTGCCGCCGGAGTGCTTTCTGCAGGTCATGCCCGCGCGCTTCTTGGGCTTTCCAATAATGAGGCGATTGAGCAGCTCGCCCAGCGCATTATCAACGAAGGCCTGTCCGTGCGGGCCACGGAAGAAGCAGTCGCTTTGAGCGATGACAAGCCGAAACCGAAGGGTCGAAAGGTACGCGAGACGCAACGGAACGAGCGGCTCGACTTTATCGCAACTTCGCTTGCCGACAGACTCGATACCAACGTCAAGATCCAGCTCGGCAGCCGCAAGGGCAAAGTCAGCATCGAATTCGCCTCTGTCGAAGATCTGAATCGAATCATGGAAGTTCTCGATCCGAATATGAAAGCTTAGTAGGCCAGTCTAATCAGGGTGTATGTTTCACGTGAAACATACACCCTGATTGCCTTAATAGCGTTTTGAATGAACCGTGTTTCACGTGAAACAACTATCACGCTGTCGAAGGAACTGCTTCGACGCGGCGAGGCCATGGATCATTGGTTTGAAAATTCTACTTCGACACCCTGATCGAAAAAAAACTTAAAGACGCAACGCAGACTAGTGGGTACGCCTTTCCAAGTCATCTGAGATCTCCACTTCCTACCTTCGGGGGAGCGACCACGAAGGATGGAAAGCGAGCATGGCATTTGCTGCAGCGACCAAGGCAACTGGTACAAGCAGGGCTCCGAACATTGCAGTCACAATTCTCTAAATGGTCACCAGTCTGCCGGGACAAAAGTGCAGATTCAACGGCTGACGTAACGTGCGCAATCCGCTACTAACTGTTTCCGCGGTCGTTGGTTAGTGCGAGCGTGATTGCATTACTTGCTGTATTGCTGGAGAGCAATCCGGCTAATCGGCCCGCACTCCACGACTCGGATGATCCGACGTTCATGATCTTGAGATCGGCTTACTGCATTGGAGAAAACTGCCATCACGGCTGCGAAAACTTTTAGAAGCTGCCAGCTGCAAACAGCACGACCTTGGGGATGGACGTGTCTATCGAGCCGAACCTGGTTGACTAAACCTGACCGAATCAGCTCGGACTACCGAAGGGGGAAACGGAGACGTTCATCGTCGCTAGTGCGGGTCTTATTCCTTGGGCACTTTGACGCATGAACCAGGCTGGAAAGCTGCCATCTGGTCAGAAGCAGATGCTGTCGGTCGAGCAGGACGCACCCTCGAACATTAGTCTGCGGCACCGAAACAGAGGAGCGCGCTGTAGCTGGCAACAAACTCTGCTGATCGACAGTAAATTTCTCGGATGAAGAGTTAACCGTAAGTGGAACACCGGCCCGCACGAAAGATGTAGACATCGGATAAGGCAGGGGAGAGTAGCTACGGTTGGCGAGTCGACTGACCTGCGCGATACACCGGACAATTAAAGTACCGCCGGCCATGCATGTAGTTGCTCTGTCGAATCTTCCATGCATGGCGCTACTACCTTTAAGTGAAGCTCGGATGAGTTTGTACCATAATCTGCCCCGAGGGCCGCTGGAACCGCACACAGCGCCACTACGATCCCCAAAGCCTCCAACCCCATGTCTGAGGGCGTCCAGGGGCCCTCAGCGGCCTCCTGAGCCGCACAGCAAGGTGTTGCCGTCCTTATGCGTCGCCCAGGGAGTTGCTGCTTAGCTGGAAGGCGATACGGCATCCTCTGATTCCATCAACTTTTGGGTAACGCTGACGCTTTTCCCGCTCACCACCAAAATGATCGAGAACTGACTTCGGAGCATCTTCGGGCCTTGCTTTGGGCTGCTCAGTTTCATGCGCAATTTGGCGTAAGCCCGCCACGGATGAAGACCGAACTGGTGTCAACCCAGGTCGAAATAACAGNNAAATAACAGGGGCAATTACTAGTTGAGTAGAGTTCTCTGGATTCTTCCCAAGATGATGCACTTCCACAGTGGACTATGAAGCCAAGATCAAAGCAGTAAAGATGGACTCATCCTCTCGGCAATGAGTACCTCTTCAAATATTTCGCTGGCTAGACACTGCTGAATATTTGACTCATTGAGAGCCACTAATTTTGTCGTTCAGAGCCACTAGCGGAGAACAGTATTATTGCCCGTGAGTGCCACCCAGCATTGACTTTCAGATCCTCTTTCTGTCGCTGTTTTCTCTCCGTAGGTGTCAGTGTCCCTAACACGGCCTGCGTAGGAGACGCGGGGTACCACTTCGTCCGTGTGATTTGCAGTCAAGGTGATAAGGGCCTTACATCTGCAGCACTAGCGGTCTCCCAAGGCCTGAGCGCCGGTCTACGCTCGACTGGGCAGTTTTAGTGGCCTTCAGCGAGCATTCTTCCTGCCCGTTGTTAGGACGAAACCATTCCCCTGAACAAGGACAGGTAGGCCACAGTGAGCAAACGTGTCATTGCAGCGTGCGGCGCGAGACAAGTGGCCTACGCGCTTCCGTAGCACGAGTACCGTTTCATTCGTCCGGTGCAATGTCTGCCAATTCGCTAGCCAACGTGCCAATCAAGCAGGTGGATCTGAACAATAATATATGGGTGGCTCCGAACCGTAATAACGGGTGGCTCTGATCGGGAATAATGGTGGCTCTCAAAGCTTCGAATATTCAGTCTCCTTCACATTGGAAAAGATTTGGAGGGGAGATGCTGACAGCAGGGGAGTAGCCTGGCACCATCAATCCAACGCATTCTGAACCTCTCACATTTACCCGACGGGGTAGCTTCTGCCCGTATCAAGCATCTCCAACTGTTCAGCGCAGGACATCGCTCGGCCACGCCAGCGAGATTCTTTCCTGCGCACGGTGGAAGTAGCATCCTTGCATAATGAAGCAATTTTTTGAGCAGTCAACTTTTGCAGTGAACATCTGCAGGTATTGCTGAAGGAAGGTATCTCAACAATGCTCATCTGGGCTACTAGGGGTGGATTACGACCCGAAGATTCCAGAGATGTTCGAATACACAGAACCAAGAGCTCTGGTAGATAGTCTTGTGAAATTCAATGAGTTCCTTTTGGCGGTCTGATGAGTTTGGCCTATCAGGTGGGGCTCGGCACACCATATGCCGCATTCCCGCTGGCAACTCTACGGCTTCGCGAATCTTCCGTTAGAAGATTGCCTCCGCCCCGAAGATGGAGTTGATGTTTTCGGCAGTCGTTCTTAAGAATCGAACATGAGTTTCAACTTCCATTGATCTGAAGGGATGAACGCATATCGGTTGCCAGCCCGATGAGTGATGCCCCCTCACCTTAGGAAATCGATTCTTTGAATGCTGTTGGTAACCGAAGCGAACTATGGAAATGAGATGGTCGGTCTTCTTCGGGCAGTCTTTCATCTCGTTCAAGACTGGCCACGCAAAAAGAGGTACGAATTTCACGAGATACTGGCCAGGGAGTTTTCTGCCGTGTTCAGCTAACTGAGTCACAGAAGAAGTGCTGGTGCCTTGGTTGAGTTGTGTCTGTGAATCGGACACAGCGATTGCTGCTATCGGGCCACTAGAAGTTCGCCTCTCTCACTGCTGCCCGCCTAGCTTCCAAAATGCGAAGAGAAAGATCGCTGATAAGTTATTCCGGGTGCGGCCGTCTCTACCACCGCTATTGTTGGACCGACATTTCCTGCTAAATTCGCAGGCCTCGATAACTTACATGCGCATACCGGTTCAGGGACAAAATTATGAAGACTGCTCCGTTGTGTAGATCCCGTTGCCTACGCGCGTTTCCTTTTTCAGTTTGGCAACTTCTGATGGGAAAGAGATCCCAAGGAATCTTTATGATGGGCAAAGGGGAGCTGATTTAGAAATGAGCTACTGTGGCCACGCGAGTGCTGTGCTGAGTTGGACTAGAAGCAGATGGAGTCGTAGCCAGGACAAACTACATCAGATCTACCCGAGGTGGATATTTGAACTTCAACGTAGCCTGTCCGTGCTCATTAGTTTGACTCTTAATATTCATTGTCGCGCTCAGAAGCTCGTGGAGAGTGATCTGCGGCGTCTGAGCGCTTCGTAGCGCCTTCCCCTAGCAGTGGAGCCTGAAACATCGCAGAGGAGCACTCAGGCGGGCTGAGAGGGCTGCTTTGGTATTCGACCTGCATCGGGCTCTCCGCTGGTATGACCAGCGGGTAATTTCAGGAAGCAATTCGATCGGGAATCACGTTTTGGAACAGCCGGAGATGGGAAGAATTCTGGTTCAAGGAGATGACGCTAACTATGATCGACACGGCTGGCTTAGGTTGCGCGCAGGAGAGAATCTCCGTGGAAAGAAGGTTTCGACAGCGAACCGACTTGCTTGCGGCTGGTCGTAGGATTGGCTTTTCTGCGCGGACACCAACGACCGGAAGTAGGCTGACGCCTGCAATGCGGGGGATCTGGCGGCCAACATACGGCTGACTCCGAGACTTCCTCACAGTTGCGGTGGTGCCGGCAGCTGCATCCCGCGGGAAATCAGGCCAAGAAGCCTAGTACCTTGCCGGCTGCTGGGTAGCTTTCTGGGCGGAACGATGGGCGGCCCATGAAGCGATATCTTGGAATGGTGGCGGGAGGATCCGGCACCCGTGACTCATTTTGCGACTGCGCCGCGATCCACGATATTCCCAGCGCAGCACGTGAACCCCGCGAGCTTCCCAAGGTGTGGTTGTACATGCAGTCCGCCTCGACAGCCTTCCGCCAGGGCTTGGGGGAGTGGTTGACCTTCACCATGGCGCTCCGAGGCTCCGAGGCTCCGAGGTGCCGATCCGCGGTGCGCGGCACTGGCCTACTGGTTCAGGACGGAGACTCTATGCTGCCATTTGGATCAGAGCATGTTTCACGTGAAACAATACCCCATTAGCAAGAGAAGCTAAGGGTCCGGTCAACATAGGCAGATACATAGGTCCACTCCTATGAACACTTGAAATGCGCGAATGATGCGAAATATGAGTGCCAATCAAGGTAGCAGTCGCCATAAGGACACAGGTGTACATGTCGTCAAATTTGCGAATCACCGAACGCAGGACAGCCTGGAACTAATCCATAGAAGCTTATCGCCACACACACTGGGCATCATGATGGAATGAATGGTTGCCGTAAGTATGAATGCGATGCCAACGGTTGGAAGTGCCATTCAACAGCAAACATCGAATTGCGGCAACGAACAGATTCACCTATCCCGACAGCGTTGTCGAAGCCGCGAGCGTGCCAACGTGCATGAGGCGAACTCAATGAGGATTTCGATGGTTCGCGGCGACGACCTTGTCCTGCACAGGAGATGGGAACTCATATTTGGATAGATTGCTTGAGGAGAGTTTCGGTCCAGAAGGCTGTGCGGGCCATGTTGAGCCTAGAGCTGCAGCGGTGCCAGCGACAGTTTCCCAGAAACCTCAAAAGGATACAGACCAAGAACGGGAGTGCCTACGTCTTGTTGTGGAAGGCGGCAAATGACTAGCAGATTTTAATACCAGGGTGACAACGAGTTCTTCGGTGGCAGTTTTCATGCTTGCATAGACCGTACGCAGAAGGCGTAGGCATTCTGCACGCGTCACCGGGTCAAAAGTGAGTATTCGCTAAACTCGACGAGTGTATTGAATATTAGGATGTTTGCGAACCACCAATACTGCCGTTCAGAGCCACCTGCCCACTTTATGCACTCGCAAAAGACTCGGCGGACATTGCACCGACTCGACTCAACGATATCCGCGCTCCGGAAGCCCAAACGCTTATTGAGCCGCACCGATCCCCATGTGTGCACATTGACTCGCAGCTGCCGACCTGGCCATTTTTATTGGAGATTGGTTTCTGCCCAACGACGGGCATGAAAATACCCATCACTGATGGTCGATAGATTTGTGCCGGCGCGCGAAGACCACTCCTAAGGTCTAGGAAGATTCCTGCGGCAGCAGATGCAAGGACTCTCATCGCTTTCGCTGTAAATCACACGGAAGCAGTGGCAGTCGGAATCTCCTGCGCAGTCAGTGCTTGGGGGAACAGTGGTCAGGAGTCTAAACAGCGGCGCGTGGTGGCTCTGAAAGAGAACATCTGGTGCCCCTCACCGACAATAATGTTGTTCTCCGCTACTGGCCATGAACGGCAATATTGATGGCTCTCGACGATTCGAATATTCACGCATCGGGGAATCTCTGGGCCGACGAT
>SMFC01000071.1_pt1 | contig 14831 bp, 18 predicted proteins | sample 2456331 | NCBI WGS metagenome assembly SMFC01 (sample SAMN10132608, study PRJNA489261) | soil metagenome | isolation source: day120 control-loamy sand soil ammended | place: USA
GTCCCCGTCTACGTCGAGATCCCGCGCGACGACCGCCGCTCCGCGATGATCGCCGCCGTCGCCGCGCGGCGGCACCGCGCCAAGTTCCGCACCGGCGGCGTCAAGGCGCACCTGTACCCGAGCCCGGAGGAACTGGCCGCCGGGATCAAGCAGGTCGTGGACGCCCGCCTCCCGTTCAAGGCGACGGCCGGGCTGCACCACCCCGTCCGCAACACCGACCCGGAGACCGGCTTCCACCAGCACGGCTTCCTGAACCTGCTGCTCGCGACCGACGCCGCCCTGCGCGGCCGCCCGGTCACCGAACTGGCCGCGATCCTCGCCGACCGCGACGCCCGCTCCATCGCGTCCCACGTCTCGACGCTCGGCACGGCCCGCACGATCGCCGCGCGCGGCCGCTTCCTGTCCTTCGGGACGTGCAGCATCACCGACCCGCTGAACGAACTCGCGGACCTGGGCCTGCTCGCGTCCGCCCTCCAGGAGACCACCCGATGACCCGCATCGCGATCCCCGAAGGCTCCCACTTCGGGCTCGCCAACCTCCCGTACGGCGTTTTCTCTCCCCCCGGCGGTTCACCGCGCGTGGGCGTCCGCGTGGCCGACTCGGTCGTGGACCTCGCCGCGGCGCTGGGCGACGACGTCTTCGCGGCGCCGTCCCTGAACCCGTTCATGGCGCAGGGCCACGCCCGCTGGGTCGAGGTCCGCGAACAGCTCCTCGACCTGGTCGCGGACGACATCCCCGACGCGGCGGTGCACCCGGTGGACGCGGTCACCATGCACATGCCGTTCGAGGTCGCCGACTACGTCGACTTCTACGCGTCCGAGCACCACGCGTCGAACCTCGGCCGCCTGTTCCGCCCCGGCTCCGAACCGCTGATGCCGAACTGGAAGCACCTCCCGGTCGGCTACCACGGCCGCGCCGGCACGGTCGTCCCGTCCGGGACGGACATCGTCCGCCCCACCGGCCAGCGCAAGGGCGAGGACGCCCCGACCTTCGGCGAGAGCCGCCGCCTGGACATCGAGGCCGAAGTCGGCTTCGTCGTGGGCACGGGCTCGCCCCTGGGCACGCCGGTCACCACCGAAGACTTCTCCGAGCGCGTCTTCGGCGTCGTCCTGGTCAACGACTGGTCGGCCCGTGACATCCAGGCGTGGGAGTACGTCCCCCTTGGGCCCTTCCTAGGGAAGAGCTTCGCGACGTCCATCTCCCATTGGGTCGTCCCCCTCCTCGCCTTGGAAGCGGCCCGCGTGGCGACCCCGCCCCAGGCCCCGGAGCCCCTCCCTTACCTCCAGGAGAAGAACCCGTGGGGCCTGGACCTTTCCCTTGAGGTGTCGTGGAACGGCCAGGTGGTCTCCCGCCCGCCCTACCGCGAGATGTACTGGTCCCCGGCGCAGATGCTCGCGCACATGACGGTGAACGGCGCCTCGTCCCGCACAGGCGACCTGTTCGCATCCGGCACCATCTCAGGCCCGGCCAAGGACCAACGTGGCGCCTTCATAGAACTGACCTGGGGCGGCAAGGAGCCCATCGAGGTCAACAACGAGCCCCGCACTTTCCTAGAGGACGGCGACGAGGTCGCCATCACCGCCACGGCCCCCGGCCCGTCCGGCACCCGCATCGGCTTCGGCGAGGTCAAGGGCCGAATCCTTCCCGCCCGCTGAGCACAGCCCGCCCGCTGAGCACAGCCACCGCCCACAGCCTCCGTGGGCGGTGGCTTAGCCGGCCCTACCAGGTGGCTGGGAACATGCGGTGCTTGAGAAGCAGGTCAACCTGCTCAACGGCTCCCTCAACCTCTCCGCACGGAGATAGGTAGCCCGCCCGTCCCCGCTCAGTCTCGTAGTAGGCGAGGCCCCCGGGGACGGCCCGCACGTCCACCAGGACCCCGACATCCCGGACGGCCCCGCGCGCGTAGACCCACAGCATCGGCAGCCACCCGACCCGATAGAGCCGAACGCACCGATACCCGCGCGCACCGACCCCATCGGCAAGAAGATCGAGCCAACGCACGGCCATGCGGCGTCCCGCCACCGTCCGCCCCCACAGCACGGCCGTACGCATCAGGTGGCGACCTTCGCCCACACCCACTTGCCGTGCGGCTCGGTGTCGCGGACTCCGCAGCCGGACGAGAGGGCCTGGACGAGCGGGAGGCCCCACCCGCCGATACCGGCGTCGTGCCCGTCCTCCAGGGCCCGAGCGTCCGGCACGACGTCGTCCAGCGTGAGCTCCACGACCGGCCGCACCACCGGCATGGCATCGGACGAGTCCCACACCGCCAGCACGACGGCCGAAGCCTCCCGCGTGAACCGGACCCGGATCTCCCGATCCGCCGGCGCGTGCCGGACGGCATTGGCGACAAGCTCACCGGCGATCAACAGAACATCGTCCGCGAGCTTTTCCAGCCCCCATTCCGCAAGCCGGAACTCCACCAGAGTCCGCACCAGTCCCGACACCGTCCCGGCCGCGAGACAAGAAATGTCCAACTCGCCCGAACCCGAGGCTTTCACTCCCATTTCACCCACCTCCCTTTCCCTCGCGTTTCCACGACAAGGCTGCCTCCGGTTGACATATATTGGCTACGGGAGTTCAACAAGCTCAACAAGCCAAGGATGACCATGCGCACGCGTCACGGCTTCGATCCCGACAATGATCTCTGGGACTTCATAGCCGTTGAGCTGCGAAGACAGCGCCTTGAGCGAGGACTGTCCCTCGCTGCCGTGGGCGACCTGATCGACAGGGATCGGTCATTGGTTGCCCGTGTTGAATCAGGAGACACCAGGCTCCAGGCGAACCACGCAAGCAAGATCGACGGCGCCTGGGGCTTGGGCTGCTCTTTCAGGCGCTTGGTGAACTTCGCCAAGGCGGGGCACGAGGTCGAATGGTTCAAGACACATCTAGATCTTGAAGCAAGATCCGCTGAACTTCGGATATGGGAGCTCGGCTGGGTTCCGGGCCTACTCCAAACCGAGGGCTACATCCGCGCCATGTTCGACGCGGCCGGGATAGAAGACCCCGAGGACGGAGTCAAGGCCCGTCTCCAGCGCCAGGAGTACCTCCACCGCAAGCCACGGCCCCGAGTGTGGGTTCTGCTCGACCAAGGCGTCATAGAGCAGCCGGTGGGCTCCACCGCGATCATGCGCGAGCAACTTGCCCATCTCGTGAAGATGGCCAGTCTCTCCCATGTCACCATCAGAATCGTTCCCAGGGACGCCGGTGCGCACGTAGGCCGCGACGGTTCTTTCAAGATCATGACCGTGGACCGCTCGCACACGGTCTACTGTGCTGCCCATGGGGGCGGACGACTCGTCCAGGATGCAACCGAGATAGCCTCATATCGGGTGTGGTTCGACCTCATCGGAGATGTGGCCTTACCCAAGAACGCATCACTGAACGTGCTCATCAAGATGCTGGAGCGATTCTCATGATCCAATGGCGAAAGTCCAGCTACAGCGGTAGTACCTCGACCCAGTCGGACTGTATTGAGGTCGCTGATCTCGGCCCGGAGATTGGCATTCGGGACAGCAAGGCACCCCACACCCCACACCTCGCCCTCACCCCCGAAGCTTTCGCCACCCTCATCACCCAGGTCAAACACGGCAACCTGCTGAGCTAGAAAGGGCCGCTGTGCGCCAGACGCCCACGTGGCGGAAGTCCAGCCGGAGCACCCAGGGGACCTCCGAGCAGTGTGTGGAGCTTGCGCGTCTTCCCAGCGGCATCGGCCTTAGAGACAGCAAGGCGCCCGCCGTCGGCCACCTGCTGCTCACGCCGAAAGCCATGGCCAAGCTTCTCGCTCAAGCCAAGCGCGGCGAACTGCCGAGCTGAGGAGGAACCGTGCGCCCCACACCGACATGGCGGAAGTCCAGCCACAGCGACGAAACCGGAGGCCAATGCGTCGAACTGGCACGACTCGCGGGAGGCGTCGGCGTCCGCGATAGCAAGGCGCCCGACGCGGGCCACCTCGTCCTCCCCCGGCATGGCTTCGCCACCCTCCTCGCTCAAGTCTTGCGGGACGAGTTGCCTCACCACGCCTCAAGGACGCGCATGACCACCCAATGGCGCAAACCCGCACGATCTGAAGACCACGGCAACTGCGTCGAACTGGCACGACTCGCGGGGGGCGTCGGCGTCCGTGACAGTAAGGACGCCGACGCCGGGCACCTCATCCTCACCCGCCGGGCCTTCGCCTCCCTTATTGCCCAAGCCAAGCGGGACTAGTTCCATTGCCAGGCGAGGGCCTGTCGGCGAGATGCTCTAGTCGGCCGCCTTCACGCTGGTCGGTAGGGCGGGTTCGGCTCTTGGCCGGTCAGGCGCGGATGTAGCGCCGGAACGTGATGCCTGAGGGGAAGACTCGGTGTTCGGCCAGGTGGAGCCGCACCTCCTTGCTCACGGGCATGTACGGCTTGCCGCCGCCGATGATCACGGGGGACGCGTACACCCAGAACTCGTCGATCAGGTCCGCCAGGGAGGCGGCGAGCTCGGGGCCGCCGAGCTGGAGCGGGCCGTCGAACTCCTGCTTGAGGCGCGTCACCGTGGACTCGGCGTCCTTGCGGCGGACGATCGTGACCCCTTCCGGGACGGTCTGGACGGTGTCGGAGAAGACATACCGCGGCGTCTCCTTGTAGAGCTGGGCGAACTCCCGCTCGAGGGGCGGGGCGTCCTCCTTGCCGAGGTCCTGCGTCCAGGGCTTCTCCATCGCCTCGTACAGCCGCCGCCCGAACAGGAACGCCGAGATCCGGCGGACATGCTCGTTCGCCGCCCGGCGGAAGTCGTCGTCCGGGTCCATGAAGCCCATGCCGCCGCCGGGGTCCTCGATATAGCCGTCCATCGAGGTGTTCATCCAGTAGATGACCTTGCCCATGAAGCTCCTCACCGGTCGTAGAGGTCGTCCAGCGTGCAGACCTGGCGGGGCGCCGAAACTCATCGGCCGCCGTGCGGGGCGGACGGGGTGGCCGGATGCGGTCAATGGAGCGGGACCATGATCATCACCGGAGCGGGCGGGGACGTTAATGATCATGTTCGGATCTGATGGAGACAGGCCGGTCCGCGGGGTGAGGCGGCTTCCGGTGGTGGTCGGCGCGGCCGCCGCCGTGACATTCGGGCTCTGCGTGCCCGGCGCGTCCGCCGATGTCCGGTACGAGCCCGGGGCGCCCGGGCTCGGCGACCCCTACTTCCCCGACCTCGGCAACGGCGGGTACGACGTCGCCCGCTACCACCTGAAGACCGCCTACGACCCCGCCACCGACCATCTCACCGGGACGACCACGATCACGGCCACCGCCACCCAGAACCTGTCCCGGTTCAACCTGGACCTGTTCAAACTGAACGTGCGGTCGGTGCGCGTGAACGGGCACAAGGCCGCGTTCGCCCGGACCGGTGAGCGCGAGCTGGAGATCACGCCGCGGCGGGGGCTGCGCAAGTCGCGGCCGTTCACCGTGGTCGTCCGGTACGACGGCGTGCCGCAGACGCTGGGCGGCCCGATCGTGTTCGACCTGCCGTACGGGTTCCTGCACACGCCGGACGGCGCCACGGTGGTCTCCGAGCCCAACGCCGCCTCCACCTGGTTCCCGTCCAACGACAACCCGCGCGACAAGGCGCTCTTCACGATCGAGACGACGGTGCCGAAGGGGCTCAAGGCGATCTCCAACGGCCACCTGGTCAAGCGGTGGACCGCCGGCGGCGAGGAGACCTTCCGCTGGCGCGAGGACCGGCCGATGACGACCTACCTCGCGACCGTCTCGATCGGACGGTTCAACGTGTCGACGACCACCACCCCCAAGGGCGTCCCGCAGCTGGACGCGGTCGACCCGGCGGTGGCGTCCGACCCCGACGCGCTCCAGACCCCGGAATGGACGACGCGGGCGACCGACGGGCTGGCCGACTATTTCGGCCCCTACCCGTTCACCAGCTCCGGCTCCATCATCGAGAACAATTCCGTCCCGCCGCTCAACATCGAGAACGCGCTGGAGACGCAGACCCGTCCGACCTATCAGAAGCACCCCATCGAAAAGGGTGTGGTGCACGAGATGAGCCACCAGTGGTTCGGCAACAGCGTCTCCCCCGGCCGCTGGAAGGACGTCTGGCTGAACGAGGGCTACGCGCTGTGGACTGAGAAGTACTGGGCGGAGAGGCACGGCGGCCCGTCCGCCCAGGAGGCGTTCGAGCAGATCTACGCCGACCCGCCGCCCATGCCGCCCGGCCGGCCCGCGTTCTGGGACGTCGTGACCGCCGACCCCGGCCGCGACCAGATGTTCCACCGCTCCATCTACTTCCGCGGCGGAATGGCGCTGCAAGCCCTCCGGCACAGGATCGGCGACGACCTTTTCATGAAGCTGACCCGTACCTGGCTGGACGAGCACAAGTACGGCAACGGCACCACCGAGGAGTACGAGGCCCTCGCCGAGCGGGTCTCCGGCCAGGACCTCGGCGCGTTCTTCACGACCTGGCTCCACAGCACCGGCAAACCGCCCGCCTGGTGGTAGCGCCCCGGCGGACCGGGCGGACGGCAGCCCCCGCCCGCCCGGCTCCTCCCTGCGCGTCCCTCAGGACCTGGGGACGCGCAGGTGTCGGCGTTCGGCCAGCTCCTCCTCGCCGACCACGGTCAGGACGGGAGTCCCGGGAGGCGCGAACATGGTCACCACCAGCTGCGACTGGGCGTCCGGGAGGTTGTTGGCGCCCTGGATGTGGATCACGTCGCCGCCCGGCTCGAACACGGCGTCACCGGCCTTGATCACCCGCGGCGCCTGCCCCTCCAGCTCGAAGAGGATCTCGCCCTGGGTCACGTAGCCGAACACCGGTCCGGGGTGCCGGTGCGGCGGCGCGCCGGGGTCGCCGGGCGGCAGCGTGACGCGGATCGTCCTGGCCTCGGCGCCGTCCACGATCTTGGCCGCGGCGTCCGGCAGGGTCGAGACCACCTCGACGCCCGGGGGCAGGTGAGAGCTCATGCGTTCCTCCTCCACAGCTGGTGAATGTCCACAGCTAAGGACCGGACGCCCCGCCCGTTTGTGACAGCGCCGCGCAAGGCGGGGATCATGTCGGAGCCCGCGGCTAGGGTGCCGCCATGCCAGTTCCCGAGGTCATCCCGATCGCCTACGAGCCGGACTACCGGACGGGCACGATCGGCCGCTACGCCGATGGCCAGTTCCTCGCGTCGATCACCTACGCGTTCCCGGACGGGTACCGCCACGGCGAGGGCTGGGAGGACGTGAAGCGGCTTTACACCGTCCTCCATCGGTTCGACTTCGAGGGCCGCCATATCGACTCCGACATCTGGTGCGCTGGAACAGCGCGCGAAGAGCAGCGGCAACGCGGCCACGCGGATTCGCCGGGAGTTCGCGCGGAGGCACGCATGGCGGAGTTGCTGGACGCTCTACCGCAGCGCGAATACCAGGACATCGGGATCCGCCCGTTCCGGGTGACCGCCGACGGCGTCGTGTTCGGCCTGGTCATCGAGCAGCACGGGGAGGACGAGAACGAAGACGACTGGGCCGAGCTCTATCCCGACAGCCTCGGATTCAGCGCCCCTTGGGACGGCGAATACTCCACCTGACGGTCGTGGAATCGGGACGATTCCACGAGACGGGGGCAGGTCGCGGGTTCGGGGTTGCGGGTCAGGTGCCCAGTGCGCCGAGGATCGATGCCAGGATCGTGGACGCCGGGCCGGCTATGTCGGCGGCCTGGGCGAGGCCCGTGCGGAGCATCTCCAGTTTCGTCTTCGCGGCCGCCTGGTCGGGTTCGGCCCGGTCGAGGTCGACGGCCACGCCCTGGATGACGTTGGCCGCCTCCTCCTTGTCCCCGTCGGGCAGATCGGCACTGGACAGGACGAGCCGCAGCAGCTCGGCGAGGTGCTCCTGCCCGGCCAACGCGGAATGGGTGTTCTGGAAGTCCTGGATGACCGTGTCGACCGGCCGATTGATGAACGTGGTCTGGCCGTGGAAATTGAAGTTCTCCACCATGCTGGCACCGCTCTCGACGATGGCCGTGTGGCCGTTGAGGATGTATTTGTTCTCGCGCCTGCGGAAGAGCGGCCTGGCGAGCGACCGCCGGATGCGCTCCTCCGCGCGGGCGACGCGCTCGAACGCCGCCTGGTCGTTCTCGGCCGCGTCACCGTAGACGGCCGATGGGTGATTCTCCTCGAACGGGTAGAGCGCCTCGGCGATGGAGTATGGCTCGGGCGGGGCGTCGAGCGCTCGCAGGATCTCGCCGAACAGCTTGCGCAGGTACGTCGCCGACACCTCGTTGATGGGGAACACGATCCGGTTCTCCATCGCGTCGCCGCGGACCAGCGCGAGACACGGCAGCAGATCCGGGTCGATGCCGAGAGTGCGCGCGATGTCGTAGGCGCGGTGCCGCTCATAGGGTTTCCATTTGAGCCAGCGCAGCGTGTTGAAGACCCGGTACAGCTCGGGTTCGAGGTTGTCGCGCCAGTAGCGCTTCGTCGCCGACCAGTTGGACGGGCGTTCAAGGACGAACAACCGGAATATCGGGCCTGAGAGGGCGTTCAGTTCGTCGAAGTGCGTGCGGACATAGGTGGCCAGTTCGACATCCGCGTCGGTGTAGAGAAGGATTCCCCACAGCCGGGGCAGCGACCGGGGCGACGGTGAGCGCGAGCCCAGTTGCAGGCTGCGGAACAATGCCTGCGGATCGGGCGCGGGCCCCACGGAATAGGCGCCGCCCGCCTCACGCTCGATGCTCAGGACGACGGTGTCGCCATCGCACAGCCCGGCCTCCCCCACCGAGATGTCCTCGGGGTATCGCTCACCGTCCGTGTCATGAAGCCATATGCGGATGAGGGACCCGTACCGGGAGAACAGCGGACCGGTGTCGCCGCCGTACCGCGGACGCCTGCCGTCGTCGGGTTGGGCGAGGCCGTGCTTGCGTGCGGCGGCAAGGGCCAGGGAGGTCAGTTCCGCGATCGGCAGCCGCGGCGGGACGGCGACCCGCACCGTCTCGCCGAATCCGGCCCGATCCAGTTCACGCCACCGCTCCGTCATGTCCGCCGTAACGGCCGCCGTGGGAGAAAAGGCCGCTATATCCCTCATGCGGTAAGTGAGGCGGGCGCTGAAGGGCCCGTGGAACGTGGCCCAATCGCCTTCTCTGACGGCGACCAGCAAACGGAGCTTCTTCAATCGGCGCTCCCGTCCGTCGCGAGCCGGCAAGCCGGCCACTACGTAGCGGAATCGACGATACACGGACAGCTGTTCGGCCACAGCCTGATCACCGGGGAGACGGCCGGATCGCCGGGGAGAGACGTCGGCCGCGGGACCGGGGGAGCGGTCCCGCAGCCGGCGTCCCGGGTCTCTCGGGTCAGGCGCTCGCGCGTTCTCCGAAGAGCGCCTTCACGAACCTGAAGAGCATCAGGACCGGCAGAATGAAGGCGTAGAAGAACATGAAGTACTCGCCGCCGTCGAAGATGAACCCGAGGTAGATCGCGTAGCCGAGGAAGCCCACGCCGAACGCCAGGTTGAGCAGCCGCTCGCCCCCGCTCTGGCCGCCCCCGACGGCCGCCATGAGAAGCATGGCGAGGCCGGACACCAGCAGAAAGACGACGTACCACGAGAATGCGGCATCGGCGCCGAAGTCGATATTCATGATTTCCCTCTGAATGTGCGTGACAAAGCTGCATGATCATAGCGGCCGCCCGCCATTGGAATCGCCGTTGGCCGCATCAGGCCAATGGCGGCCATGACCGGTGGCCGGAAGGGCCGCTCAAGCGGGCCATTTGTCACGGTGGTCTTACGGACGCTCTCGCTCGGTGAATGGCGATGGCGCCGGGCCGTTGTCGGGAGTGTTGGCCAACCTTCGTGAAGGGATTACTCCATGACGATTCGACGCCCGGCGACTGCTGGCCTGTGGTGTCGCGCCGACAATGGCGGCCGACGTGCCGGGAAGGCCCCGAACTTCCAGGACGCTGCACTGGCCGGCGTCGTCCACGATGCGCTGCGCCCGCTCGTCCCGGCGTGGGGCGGAGAGCTGGACGCCGCCCACGCCCGCACGGTCAGTGTTCGCCCGGCCCCGGTGGACGCGCGGGGGCCTCGACGGCTTTCAGGACGCCGCCCAGGACGCGGACGGCGAGGTCGCGGACGTCGTCTCGCTCCATGTCCTGTTCCGCCAGCCAGGACGTCGCGGCTCCCTCGACGAACGACAGCCAGCCCTCCAAGGCGATGCGCAGGGCCGGGGACGGGATGGCGCGGCCGGTCAGGCCGTGGGACAGGGCGGCGAGCAGGTCGCCGCGGACGCGGTGGTGGAGGGCGGCGACCTCGGCGTCCACACCGACGCCGCCGCTGGTGATGGTCTGGAAGGCGGCGCGGTGGCTTTCGGCCCAGCACAGGAAGCCGTCCAGGCTCCGGGTCAGGCGCTCGACCGGGGACAGGTCGCCGAACTCCGCGGCGAGCTCGCCGAGGTGTCCGGCGGCGTCCTCGATGACCGCCAGGAACAGGCCCCGCTTGCTGCCGAAGTAGTAGTAGATCAGCCCCTTGGCGACGCCCGCGGCGGCGGCGATCTCGTCCATCGACAGCACGTCGTACGGGCGGTCGGCGAAGAGCCGCGCCGCGGTCCGCATGATGGCGGCGCGCCGGTCGGGACGGTTCTGGTCCGCCATCGCGCCCTCCTGACCGTCGTCCAGCGCCCCAAGGCTAAGGGATCCGTCGTTCTTGACTTTCGTTCAAACCGGGCCGATATTAGATCGCAAGTCTAATTGTGCGGCCCGTGAGGGACGCGAGGGACCCGGCGACCCGGCGACCCGGCGCACGGAGCGTGATGCGATGAACGAGAGTCCGGAGCGGTTTCGCGACCTGCAGCGGCTGGCGTACGAGGCGGCCGAGGAGGTGGCGGCGAGCCTGGCGCCGGGAGTGACGGAACGCCAGGCCGCGCGGCGGCTGCGGCGCCTGCTGGAGAGCCGCGGGGTCGACGACTGGTTCCATGTCCCGTTCGCCTGGTTCGGCGACCGGACCGCCTTCCGCGGGGTCGTCCTGCCGCACCAGTTCCTGCCGACCGGCCGCCGGCTGGCCGAGGGCATGCCCTACATCCTGGACGCGGCGCCGATCGCCGACGGGTACACCGCGGACATCGGCTACGCGGGATGCCTCGGCGCCAACCCGACCTGGGAGAAGCTGACCGCCGACCTGGCGGTGTACCGCGAGATGATCGTGGAGCTGGTGCGGGAGCGGCGGCCCTTCGCCGACATCTACGCCGAGGTCGACCGGCAGATCGTCCGGCACGGGTACGAGAACCGGCACCGCAAGTACCCGGGCAGAGTCATCGGCCATCAGGTCGGCCGGGTCACCAGCCGGCTGCCGCGCAAGGTCATCGTGGGGGCGTTCGGGGCGCGCACGGTGCAGACCGTGGCCCGCGAGCTGGTCAAGGAGCGACTGCAGGGGCGGTCCACGCTCTGGAACGGCTCCCGGCGGTCGCGGCACGCACCGACGCCGGGCCTCTGGGCGGTGGAGCCGCACCTCGCCCTCGGCGGCGTGGGCGCCAAGTTCGAAGAACTGCTGGTGGTCACCGACGACGGCGCGTACTGGCTGGACGACGACCTGCCGCACGTCCGGCGCTGGACGGCATCGCACACCGGGAAGCCAGTGCCCGAAGAGCCGGTGACCAGGGAGTCGGTGAGCGGGGAGTCGGTGAGCGGGGAGCCGGCGTGAGCGGGTTCACCGGCCGGACGGTCAAGTCGAACGGGGTACGGCTGGCCGTCCGCGAGTACGGCGAACCAGGCCGGACGACCGTCGTCCTGGTGCACGGCTACCCCGACACCCAGGCGGTCTGGGAACCGGTCGCGCGCTTTTTGGCCGATGATTTCCACGTGGTCACCTACGACGTGCGCGGTGCCGGTGCTTCGACTCGGCCGCGCCGCACCCGGTCCTACGTCATGGACGAGCTGAACGGCGACCTGCACGCGGTACTGGACGCGGTCTCCCCCGACCGCCCGGTGCACCTGGTAGGGCACGACTGGGGGTCGGTGCAGAGCTGGGCAGCCGTCGCGGGCGCGCGCGCAGACGGACGTATCGCATCGTTCACCTCGATCTCGGGGCCGTGCATCGAGCACTTCGGCCAGTGGGTCCGCGATCGGCTGCGCAGGCCCACGCCCCGCCACGTGCGGCAGTTGCTCGGCCAGCTGGCCCGGTCCTGGTACCTGGTGGGCGGCATGATCCCCGGGGTCGGCCGGATGGTGTGGCACCTCGGCGGCACCCGGCTGTTCCCGGTGCTGGTCGAACGGACCGAAGGCATCGAACGCACCCCCGCCGCGACGTTCAAGAAGGACGCGCTGCACGGGATGAAGCTGTACAAGGCCAACGGCCTGCGCTTCCTGCGTCCGGGCCGGATGATCCGCACCGGCGTCCCCGTCCAGGTCATCGCACCGACCAGGGACCGGTTCGTCTCGCCAGAGCAGTCCAAGGACCTGGCCCGCTACACCGGCCGGCTGTGGCGGCGCGAGCTGCCCGCCGGGCATTGGGGCTCCATCGCCGCGCACTCGGGGGCCGTGGCGACGGCCGTCGCCGAACTCGTCCACCACATCGAGGGACGGGACGAGCCCGCGGCGCTGAAGCGGGCCCGCGTCACCCCTCCCGGCACCGCGCACCGCCGAACGCGCAGCGACCTCCTGACGCACTGACCCCCCGCCCGAACCCCCTGACCGCACTGCACAGCGGTGCACCCGAGGAAGGAAGCCATGACGGAGACCCGCGCCGCCGACGAGAGGGAGCGGCACCCGGTGATCGCCCCGCGGCGGGTGAAGTTCGAGTGGGACGGCACGCCGCTGCACTGGATCCCGGGCGAGCCCGTCGCCACGCACTTCATCAACACCCTGCACCTGCTGCTCCCGGCCGGTGAGCGCTGGTTCGTCCGCGTCTACAAGCAGACGCTCCCGCTGATCGACGAGCGCGACGCCCGGCTCCGCGCGGAGGTCAAGGGGTTCATGGGGCAGGAGGCCGTGCACGCCTACTCCCACCAGGGCGTGCTCGACCGCCAGATGCTGGAGCGCGGGCTGGACCCGCGGCCGCTCACCCGCAAGATCGAATGGCTGTTCACCGCCCTCCTCGGCGACCGGCCGCCGCTGCCGCTCATCTCGCGCCGCCGCTGGCCTGCTGCGCTGGCACGGCGCGGAGGAGGTCGAGCACCGCTCGGTCGCCTTCGACGTCTACGAGTACGTGTCCGGCGCCTACTGGCGGCGGTTCGTCACCTTCTTCGTCGGCGTCCTCGCGCTGCCGCTCGCCGCCTACGCCGGCGCGGCCTACCTGTGCGCCAAGGACCCCACCCTGCACGGCGTGCGCCCGCGCGTCCGCGACTACCGCCGCGCCGTCCGCCGCGGCCTGCTGCCCGGCAACCGGTTCATGGTCGCCGCCGCCCGCCGCTACCTGCGGCGCGACTACCACCCGTCCACCGAGTGCTCCACCCAGAAGGCCCTGGACTACCTGGCGACCTCCCCCGCCGCCCAAGCGATCGGCTCAAGCAAACCCACCTGACCGACGCCCGCCCACGGGCAGCAGTCTCGGACGGCACGTCATGGCTGGACGGGGCGGCCCAGCAGGGCTGCTAGGCGGGTGACGGGCGGGGCGTCCTCCGGGGCCGGTTGCGGCGGGCCGAATGGGGTGCGGTCGGGTGGGACGTCGGCGAGTCGGGCGCGGGTGAACTCCAGGATCCGTTCGACGATGCCGTCCGGGAAGCGGGGGTCCTGGCCGGTGGCCTGGGCGATGTCCCAGCCGTGGACGACGGCCTCGGTGGCGCGCAGGCGCGCGGCGGCGCTGCCCGGGATCGGGCCGATCGGGCTCTGGAAGGTCTGCTCCAGCACGCCCGGCCGGGCGAGCTCGGCGATCAGTTCACGGGCGCCCTTCCGCTGGGCCGCGGCGGCGTCGTCGCCGAGGGCGTCGTTGAACTTCGGATCGCGGGCGCCCGGCGCCGGAGGTTCCTCACCGCGCAGGGTCGCGGTGAACAGGCGGTCGCCGATGACCAGGTGGTTGACCACGTCGCGGACGTCCCAGTCGGTGCAGGGAGTCGGGTCGTTCCACTGGTCGTCACGGACGCCCGCGACCAGGTCGCCGGCCGCCGCCAGCAGCGAGGCGAGGTCTTCGACGGGTGATGGGGTCATGCGCTGACACCTCCGATACAACAGGTAGCCGCAACGTTACTCACCGTCCCCGACAGAATTCGGAGGAAGCCTCTATCCCTGCACCATACTTGCGAGTATGGTCTCCGTACCATGGAGTATGGAGACGAGATCGTGCAGCGCGTCAGGGAGCTGGCGCCGGTCCTGGCGGAGCGCGCGGAGGCCGCCGAGGCGGCGCGGCGGCTGCCGGACGAGACCATCGCGGACCTCGCCGCGACCGGGCTGTTCGGGATGCTGGTCCCGAAGCGGTTCGGCGGGGCCGAGATGGGGTTCGAGGCGATGGCGGCGGCGTGCCGGGAGGCGGGGGCGGCGTGCGCGTCCACCGGATGGCTCTCGGTGATCTACACGCTGCACAACTGGATGGTCGGGTTGTTCCCCGAGCAGGCCCAGGCCGAGGTGTGGGCGGAGCGGCCATACGCGCTGATCCCGTGCGCCCTGTCGCCGTCCGGCACCGCGGCGCCCGTGGACGGCGGCCACACCGTCACCGGCCGCTGGGGGTGGGGCAGCGGCGTCATGCACGCCGACCACGTGATGGTCATGGCGCTGGTCACGGTGGACGACGCGATCGAGCCCCGGCTGTTCCTGATCCCGCGGGGGGACGTGACCGTCCACGACGTCTGGCACACGAGCGGCATGCGGGGCACGGGCAGCAACGACATCGAGGTGGCGGACGTGTTCGTGCCCGCGCACCGCTCGGTGCCGATGCTGGAGCTGGCCGAGGGGCGGTCGCCCGGGTCGC
>SMFC01000083.1_pt1 | contig 14666 bp, 14 predicted proteins | sample 2456331 | NCBI WGS metagenome assembly SMFC01 (sample SAMN10132608, study PRJNA489261) | soil metagenome | isolation source: day120 control-loamy sand soil ammended | place: USA
AACCTTATGGCATTCGTGATGGCATAGATTTTCAGCTCACTGGTGAAGTCCGCGCGGTCGATACCGATGCGATTCAGCGACATCTGGACAGCCATAATATTGTGGTGCTTGGCCCGACTGGTTATTCCACCACCGGCGAAGTTTTTAATCTATTGGCTGAAGAAGTTGCGACCAAAACTGCGATTCGACTGAAGGCAGATAAGCTGATTTTTCTGGGCAAGCAGCATGGTTTAATGGACAGTAACGGCCAGCTCAAACGCGAAGTCACCCCGCAACAGCTGGATGACTATATTCCGGCAGAACAAGATGAGCTTGAAAGAGGCTTGCAACTTAAGGCAGCACAAGAGGCCTCCATGAACGGCGTACATCGGGTGCACCTGATTTCCTATGCCTATGATGGTGCGCTACTTGAAGAGCTGTTTACCCGTGATGGTTCTGGCACCTTGGTCACTGACGCGCATTATGAAGAAGTGCGAATGGCAGATATTCAGGATGTCGGTGGCCTGATCGGCTTGCTGCGTCCATTAGAAGAAGAAGGGATTCTGGTCTATCGTTCCCGTGAACGTCTGGAAAATGAAATTAACCAGTTTGCCGTGATTGAACGGGATGGCATGATTCTGGCCTGTGCAGCCCTTTACCCGATTCCGACCACGGGCGATGAATTACGTTCTGCAGAAATTGCCTGTGTCGCAGTGCATCCAAGTTATCGCCAGTCCAATCGCGGTAGCCAGATCTTGCATTATCTTGAAGAAAAAGCCAAAAGCATGCAGATTCAGCAGCTGTTTATTTTAACCACGCGTACCGCGCACTGGTTTCTGGAACAGGGCTTTGAACCAACTTCAGTCGATGACCTGCCGGATGCGCGTCAGGCATTTTATAATTATCAACGCAATTCAATCGTTTGTAAAAAGTCACTTTAAGGTGACTTTTTCTTTGAGTGCCTTAGCTTAATTTCAGATAAAGATATCTGACAATTCCAATTTAAATTTTAAAATGCCATTGCTGCTTTTTAGCTAAATATATCAGCAGATTGAATTTATAAAAATAAATATATATTTCATAAGCTTGATTAATTTTATTGGCAAATCTTCATTGTCATATAAATCACTTTTTCGCATAAGTTTTGCGTTTTTTTATTTATCTTTTTTCTTCATTAGAAATTCCTGAATAGTTATTTTTTTAGAAAAACAAAAACGATTAGCGTGTGTCTAGGTTTTATTCGCTAGTTTTCACTTTCGGGAGTTTTGCTTCATGCGCCAATCTAATGTTCAGTTTTTAGCAAAAACTGCAGTACTCGGTACTGCAGTGGCTGGCGTCATGATGCTTTCTGGCTGTTCAAAACAGGAAGATACCACCACCCTAAACATTGGTTTCCAAAAATACGGCGTACTGCCAATTTTAAAAGAACGCGGCACGCTAGAAGCCTCATTAAAAAAACAAGGCGTAAATGTGAAATGGGTGGAGTTTCCGGCTGGCCCACAGTTACTTGAAGGCCTGAATGTCGGCAGCGTGTCTTTTGGTGAAGCAGGTGAAGCACCCCCCATTTTTGCCCAGGCAGCGAACTCAAATCTGGTCTATGTCGCAAACCAGCCACCAGCGCCTAAAGCCGAAGCCCTAATTGTACCGAAAGACTCCCCGATTCAATCGATTCAGGATCTGAAAGGCAAACGTGTGGTCTTGAACAAAGGTTCCAACGTGCATTATTTACTGTTGAAAGTTCTTGAAGCCAACAATCTGAAACTCAGCGATATTGAAGTGATTTACCTGCCACCCTCTGATGCACGTGCAGCTTTTGAACGTGGTGCAGTGGACGCTTGGGTGATTTGGGATCCATTCTTTGCCGCTGCTGAACATCAAATTGGCGCGCGTGTGATTGCCACGGGTGAGAACATCGTGAGCAATCACCAATTTTATCTGGCAGATCGCAAGTTTGCAGAAAGCCATCCTCAGGTGGTACAGGCAGTCGTCAATGAACTGAATCTGACCACGGACTGGGTTGCAAAAAACCAGGATGCAGCAGCCAAACTTCTGCAACAACCGACCGGTCTGGCCGTTGATGTCTTAAAAACCTCGATTTCCCGTATGGGCTTTGGCGTTAAACCCCTCACGACTGACGTGATTCAAAAACAGCAACAGGTGGCAAATGCGTTTTATGCGCAGCAGCTGATTCCACAAAAGCTGAATATTGATGCAGCGATTATTAAATAACAACAGAATAATTCGGGAATACAGATGCGTCATTTAAAAACGGTTTCCTACCTCAGTTTAGCCTTATGCAGCTTGGCTCTGACTGCTTGCCGGAAACACAAGCCACAGCGAAGCACTGCTGCAGAACATACAGCACGGCAACAGGTTCAAAGCATTGCGATGAGTTTTCAGAAATCAGCCTTGAATCTGCTGGTAGCAAGCAATGACAAGCTGACCTGTTCCAGCGGGTTCAATTAATTCCTAATCACATTAGCGTCCAGCAACAGATTTGGTCGCCTACTACTCCACATTAATTTCTGAGCAATTTAATTTTAAGGATATCGAGCATGAAATGCCTATATGAAGCAGATTGCAGTTGCGGTCGATAACTTAGGTTATGAAGGTGTCCTGATTCCCACAGGCCGTTCATGTGAAGATCCTTGGTTAACAGCTGCCAGCCTGATTGATGCAACGAAAAAACTAAAATTCCTGGTGGCACTGCGTCCCGGGGTGACCACACCTGCGCTGGCGGCACGTATGGCTGCAACCTTTGACCGTTTATCCAATGGCCGGGTGCTGCTAAATCTGGTTACTGGTGGTGATGAGCAGGAGCTAAAAGGTGATGGCGTCTATGAAGATCACAAAACCCGCTATAAAACGGCCACTGAATACACCACCATCTGGCGTGAAATTTTAAAACGTTCCCATACTGGTGAAAGCTTCACTTTCCACGGCGAACGCTTAAGTGTCGATGATGCCAAACTCCTCTATCCACCTGTACAACAGCCACATCCGCCGCTCTGGTTCGGTGGTTCTTCAGATGATGCGGTTGAGCTGGCCACCGATCAGGTGGACACTTACCTGACCTGGGGTGAACCACCAGCAGCAGTCAAAGAAAAAATTGAAAATGTCCGTGCCAAGGCAGCCGCTAAGGGTCGTGAACTGAGCTACGGTATCCGCCTGCATGTGATTGTGCGTGAAACCAATGAACAGGCTTGGGCGGCAGCGGAAGAACTGATTCAATATGTCGATGATGCCACCATCGCTGCGGCCCAAGCCAAGTTCAAATCTATGGATTCGGTCGGTCAGCGTCGTATGGCTGAATTGCACAACGGCGACCGTAGCAAGCTGGAAGTATCGCCAAACCTCTGGGCCGGTGTAGGACTGGTGCGTGGTGGCGCAGGGACTGCATTGGTCGGTGACCCAGCAACTGTCGCAGCACGTATTCAGGAATATGCGCATCCGTTTTGCTGAACTGGTGTTCCCATTCCTTCCACTGGAAACCCAGAAAAAATTGGCTCAACCGAACTTGACGGGTCCATTCGGTGAAATCGTAGCGAATAACTACACACCGGATGAGAACAAGCAGGCTGAGAAAATTCAGGAGTCTGCTTAATGTCGAAAGTCGTTTCCGTTGAAACCCTCTCAAAAAAGCAGGTTTCACGTGGAACAATTCTGGGGCGGCATTTGCTGCCCTGGCTGGTTCCAGTTGTATTGATTGCCATTTGGCAAATTGCTTCCAGCACAGGTCTACTGGAAAGCCGGATTTTGCCTGCACCCACTGCAGTAATTTTGGCCTTCTGGAATTTATTGCTCAGCGGCGAACTCCAGACTCATGTACAAGTCAGCGCAGGACGTGCCATCAGCGGCTTATTGGTCGGTGGTGGTTTAGGTCTGTTATTGGGTCTGTTAAATGGTTCATCCAAAATTGCTTCTACCCTGCTCGACACCACCTTGCAGATGATCCGCAACATTCCGGCGCTTGCGCTGATTCCATTGGTGATTCTCTGGTTCGGCATTGATGAATCCGCCAAACTGTTTTTAGTCGCGATCGGGGTATTTTTCCCGATTTATATCAATACCTATCACGGAATTCGCTCAGTCGATCCACAATTGATCGAGATGGGTAAAAGCTATGGCCTCACGCGTTGGCAGCTGTATAAAGAGATTATTCTCCCGGGAGCAATGCCTTCCATTTTAGTCGGGCTACGCTTTTCTCTAGGGCTGGTCTGGGTGCTTTTGATTGTTGCCGAAACGATTTCTGCCCAGTCCGGTATTGGCTATATGACCATGAATGCACGCGAATTCCTGCAAACGGATATCGTCCTGGTCGGTATTTTACTCTATGCCCTGCTCGGTAAACTGGCCGATGTGCTGGCAGTCGCCTTAGAACGATTCCTGCTGCGCTGGCATGCCGGCTATCAAAAATAAATTGAAATGAGGAGCATGTAATGACTGATCTGAGTTTAGGGCGTCATGTCAATGACCCGATTGCACCACCCGAGCAACCTGCGAAAGATATCAATCCGAATGCAGCCCTTGGTGCCGAAATCATTATTGAACAATTGCACAAATTTTATGGTTCAGTCAAAGTTCTGGAAGATCTGGATCTGCATATTCAACCGGGCGAATTTCTAGCGATTGTCGGTCGTAGTGGTTGTGGTAAAAGTACCCTTTTGCGCCTGATTGCTGATCTGGAAAAACAGAGTTATGGCGAAATCAAGTTTAAATCCGCACGGCATATCCGTGAAGGAATTACTGCAGATGATATTCGGGTGATGTTTCAAGACCCGCGCCTGCTGCCATGGCGTAGCATCGAACAGAATGTACAATTAGGCCTCGGCAAAGAGCAACATGCCAAAGCTTCACACATGCTGGAAAAAGTGGGCTTAAAAGAAAAAGCCGGGCTGTGGCCATCACAGTTGTCTGGCGGTCAACGTCAACGGACTGCCCTAGCACGTGCATTATCGCATCAGCCCCGTATTCTGCTGCTGGATGAACCACTCGGCGCCCTGGATGCCCTGACACGTCTGGAGATGCAAAACCTGATCGAACGCTTATGGACCGAGCAAGGCTTTACCGCGATTCTGGTGACTCATGATGTCAGTGAGGCAGTGCAACTGGCAGACCGGATTATCCTGCTGGATAAGGGCCATATTGCCAAAGAGTTTCGGGTTGGCTTGCCACGTCCACGGCAAAAAAGTCTGAAATTTGCAGAACTGGAACAGCAAGTCTTACAGGCAGTTTTGGCCACCTAAATATCCGATGAAGCCCAGAATAGGGGAGTTTTGGGTTTCATCTTCAAGCCAAGTCCTGAGCTGAATTTAAAACTGCAGGCTAATCTGGGTCATAAAAGCATTCATTTTCTGACTCTATTTCAAAATAAAAATATTTCAATAATTTAAGTATTTTCATAAACTTGCATTTTTTGCTCTGGCTTGATGCATTTAAGCCATTTTAAATATTGATCTAGAGAATAAATCATCATTATTCAAAAAATTAGCCATGGACTGTGTGCACAAATCTGATGATTTGCCGTACAATTGAGGATTCCCATTTTTTCATTGTTTTTTATATTTGCTAATGGAACAAAAAAAGAGTACTCAAAAACGCAACCAGCTGCTGAATGCTGCACTAGATGTATTTTCCCTGTACGGTTTTAATGGGGCAAGTCTAGATGAAATTGCACAGATTGCAGAAATGCATAAGTCGAATATTTTCTATTATTATGAAAATAAAGAAGCCCTCTATGTAGAGGTATTGACCACCGTTCTACAAAAATGGCTGGCGCCTTTACAAACCCTTGAGGCCGAACTTGAGCCTGAAGAAGCGATTACCAACTATTTAATGCAAAAAATTGAAGTATCGCGTACCCAGCCTAAAGCATCTCGTTTGTTTGCTTTAGAGGTGATCCAAGGCGCACCGCATATACTGGAAATTTTAAAAGGCCCGCTAAAGAAACTGGTGAAGCGTAAAGCCAAAGTCATTTCTAACTGGCAGGAACAGGGCAAGATTTCAGCAGATATCGATCCTGAATTGCTGATTCTGAATATTTGGGCCCTTACCCAGAACTATGCAGACTTTTCGACCCAGATGGAAATGGTGACAGGGAAAACCTTGCGTAACCGCAGTATGCAGCAACGCATTATCCAGCATACGGTCAATATGATGTTATACGGCGTGATTCCACGTACGGATAAATAAGCAAGCGCTTCTGATTGGCATACGACCATAGCTGCTATGGTCGCCGAGCAAACTTACCCTTCTCTCTTATTTTACCATTCGATATAAATCTAATAACTTTTTCGCACCCAGTAACAGGTTTTCTTCCCAGTCCAGATGCGCAGTCTCATTGGCCCCATCCGTAATATACTTGACTGAAATCAGGCGAACACCGAGCTTCTTACACACTTTTGCCAAGGCATAACCTTCCATATCGACCAGATGACATGGCACTTTCGCACTACCGGTTTCAAAACTGTCGCCTGTCCCGCAAATTCCTTTGGGTAAATGTTCAAAGAAAGCCTCCAGTTCAATCGCGGCAGGATAATCCTGATCCATGGGTGTTACGCCGACTTCAAAACCGAGTGGTGAAACATCCATATCACGCTGTACAAACTGACTGACTTCAATCAGTTCATGGGCATTAAAATGCGAGCTGCCGGCTGTACCCAAATTCAGCAAGGTTGTGCAGCCCGTTTTTTGAATCACCTCGAAGGCTTTAAAGGCTGCGTTCACTTTACCAATTCCGCTGTAATGCACATTTATGCCTTGAGCTTCAAACAAGCCTTTTGATTCATTGGGTAGCGCCATGATGAGTGCCAGATTGGACATTTGAAATACCTGATACAAAGAAAAATACAAAGAAAAGCGCTGACATTAGAAAGCAAAATTCGCTGAATGAAAAGCAGGAATGCGCTGATCGGATCCATTTAAAGCGTCGAAAAACAATCTGATTTGATATTCAGGAAAATGAATTTTCAAGAAAAATATTGCATAAAAACACAACAACAAGACGAAACGGCGAGATTATGGCAATATATAGCCTCTCGATATTTCCAAGCACTTGATTTGCCCATGCAGCTGCTCCGTCTAAATGCTTTAGCATCTCATTCTGAACTACCCAAAACGGCCGTGACGATCGGCAATTTTGACGGCGTGCATTTAGGTCATCAGGCGATGATCCGTCAGCTGCAACAGGTGGCTGAAGCACAGGGTTTAAAATCTGTTGTAATGATTTTTGAGCCGCAACCGCTTGAATATTTTAAGGGTTATGAAGCCCCACCGCGGATTTCATCCTTACGTGAAAAAGTCGAATACCTGACTGAACTCGGTGTGGACTATATTGCGGTGGCGAAATTCGATCATACATTTCGCAGCCTGACCGCAGAAGCCTTTGCCGACATTTTAAAAGAAAAACTCAATGCACAGCATCTGGTTTTAGGTGATGACTTTCACTTCGGTAAAAACCGTCAGGGCAATAGCGAATTCCTGCGCAATTATGGTTTCCAAGTCACCAATTTAAGCACCATTGCTTTAGAGGGTGAACGGGTCAGTTCAACCCGGATTCGTCAAACTTTACAAGCAGGCGATTTAGCCCTTGCTGCCAAATTACTCGGCCGGCCTTATAGTATTACCGGACGGGTGCAATACGGCGATCAGATTGGCCGAACCATTGATTTCCCAACCATTAATGTACGACTGAACCGGCATAAGCCCTGTCTGAATGGCATTTATGGGGTTGAAGTCATCTGTGAAACTGAATCCCTCAGGGATAAAGTAAAACATGATCATGCTACTAAAACAGGCATTGCGGGTTATGACCCCACTGCCCTGTTTGGTGCGGGTCATGTGGGAACACGCCCAGCCATCAAACAAGCCCATCCAGAATGGCGATTAGAAGTACATTTTCCGGATGTTTCTGCTAATCTGTATGGCCTGTTAATGCGGGTGACGTTCTTAAACTATTTACATGGCGAAAAGGACTATCCTTCGCTTGAAGCGCTAAAAGCCGGAATTGATGATGATGTCGAGAAACTGCTGGAGTTTCGTCGAAATCATCCTACATTTCCCTTTTAATATCCCATATTTTTATTGTAAAACGTGTCAGTAACATAACTGATTAGATTGGAAGACGACTTGCATGAGCGATAAGCAAACTCCTGAAAATGCAGTGGACTATAAAGCCACGCTAAACCTCCCAGGTACTGAATTTGCAATGAAAGCAAATTTGGCAGTACGTGAAGCGAAATGGTTAGAAGAGTGGTATGCCGACAACATTTATCAGCAGATTCGTGCGTCGCGTATTGGCAAGAAAAAATATGTACTTCATGACGGCCCTCCCTATGCAAATGGTCAAATCCATTTGGGTCATGCGGTCAATAAAGTATTAAAAGACATCATCATCAAAAGCCGCGTGATGGATGGTTTTGATGCACCCTATGTACCGGGCTGGGACTGTCACGGTCTGCCAATCGAACTCAAAGTTGAAGAAAAAGTCGGTAAAGTCGGCGTCAAGGTAGATGCCTCTACCTTCCGTAAAGCCTGCCGTGAATATGCCTACACCCAAGTTGAACTGCAAAAGAAAGACTTCGTGCGTATGGGTGTATTCGGTGATTGGAACAACCCTTACCTGACCATGAACTTCAAACAGGAAGCGGACATCGTACGTTCATTGGGTGCGATTGCCAAAGCCGGTCATATCGAGCCGGGTCTGAAACCGGTGAACTGGTGTCTGGACTGTGGTTCATCTTTGGCTGAAGCTGAAGTTGAATATGAAGATAAAAAATCAGATGCCATTGATGTCGGTTTTACGGTGGTTGATTTAGCGGATTTATCTGCACGTTTGGGTGTAACTGTTAGTGATTCAACAGACATCGTCATCTGGACCACCACGCCTTGGACACTACCTGCCAACCAGGCCGTTGCTGTACATGCCGAAATTGAGTATCAACTGGTTAAAGCACGTGGTGACGAAAAAGCAGCACAAAACTTTATCCTGGCCAAAGATCTGGTGGAATCTGCAACTGAGCGTTATGGTTTTACTTCATTCGAAGTAATTGCAGGCTTTAGCGGTAGCAAACTTGAACACCTTGTTCTGCAACATCCTTTAATTAGCGATCGTCAGGTACCGGTCATTTTGGGCGAGCACGTGATTGCCACCAGTGGTACCGGTGCAGTACATACGGCTCCGGGTCATGGTGTGGACGACTATAAAGTGGGCTTATTGTACAACTTGAAGGTTGACAATCCAGTCGGCGGAAATGGGGTGTATTTACCGACTTCGCCACTGTTTGCGGGTGAGCACATTTATAAAGCCAATCCACAAATTATTGCGGCGCTGGGTGAAGCCAATAAGCTGTGGGCACATAAGCCAATCAAGCATAGCTACCCACATTGCTGGCGTCATAAAACCCCGATTATCTTCCGTGCCACACCACAATGGTTTATCAGCATGGATGCCAAAGGCCTGCGTCAGGGCGCGTTGAATGCGATTGAAAATGACATCCAATTCGTTCCAGATTGGGGTAAAAACCGAATTCAGGCCATGATCGAAGGTCGTCCGGACTGGTGTATTTCACGTCAACGTACTTGGGGCGTGCCAATTCCGTTCTTCGTACATAAAGACACCAATGAATTGCACCCACGTACACCTGAATTGATCGAAATCGTAGCAAAACTGATTGAACAAGAAGGCATTGATGGTTGGTACAACCGTGATGCATCTGAATTCATCGGTGCGGACGCGGAGCAATACAATGCTGTACGCGATACGCTAGACGTTTGGTTCGACTCTGGTACCACCCATTATGCGGTATTGCGTGAACGTGAAGACTTAACTGATCCTGCTGATTTGTATCTTGAAGGTTCAGACCAGCACCGTGGCTGGTTCCAGTCATCGTTATTGACCTCGATTGCCATCAATGAACGCGCACCGTATAAAGGCTTGCTGACTCACGGTTTCGTGGTCGATGAAAAAGGCCGCAAGATGTCGAAATCAATCGGTAATGTAATCACACCGCAAGACATCATTAAAGATATGGGTGCAGACGGCTTACGTTTCTGGATCGCCTCTGCGGATTACCGTTATGAAATGACCGCGGGTAAAGAAATCTTCAGCCGTGCATCCGATGGTTATCGTCGTATCCGTAACACCTTGCGTTTCTTGTTAGCGAACTTGAATGGCTTCAAACCTTCAACAGATGCATTACCAGTCGATCAGTTGATTGCACTGGATCAATACATCCTGCAACGTGCAGCGGAAGTTCAGAAAACCGTTCAGCAAGCTTATGAAGATATGAACTTCCATATCGTGACCAGCGCATTAACTAACTTCTGCATCAACGACCTCGGTGGTTTCTACCTCGACATCATCAAAGACCGTCAATACACCACCAAAGCGGACTCAAAAGCGCGTCATTCTGCACAAACTGCATTGTATCATCTGGTACAGGCCTTTGTGCGCTGGATGGCACCGATCCTGAGCTTTACTGCACAAGAAGCATGGCCACTGATTCCTGAGCAATCAGAGAAATATGTATTCACCACTGAATGGTATGACATTCCGGTCGCGTCTACAGCCAACGTGATTTCAGAAGCAGAATGGCAAACCCTGATTGCGGTGAAGTCGGCCGTGAACAAGTTTATTGAAACTGCACGTGGTGCCAAAACAGTCGGCTCGAACCTGTCGGCGAAAGTTGAACTGTGGGCAACTGCAGAACTGAAAACCGTACTTGACCGTCTCGATGATGAATTACGCTTCGTTCTGATTACCTCGCAAGTGATCGTGAACGAGTTTGAGGCTACACAAGGTGAAGCCTCAGATCTTGAAGGGCTTAACGTGAAAGTCTCTGCGGCAGATGGCGAGAAATGTGTACGCTGCTGGCACGTGCTTCCGGATGTAAATACACATAGCTCACATCCAGGACTCTGTGGCCGTTGTATTATTAACCTTCCTACAGGCCAAGGCGAAGAGAGAAAATATGCCTAATACCCAGACTAAAAAGGGCTTATTCCAGTTCTATCCACATAATTTATGGTGGATTGGGCTGGCCATTGTGGCGATCATTCTGGATCAATGGACCAAATGGATTGCAGTGACGAATCTGAACTATGCAGATCCTATCCCTGTGCTGCCCTTTTTAAATTGGACACTATTGCATAACTATGGCGCTGCCTTTAGTTTTCTGTCCGATGCGGGTGGTTGGCAACGTTATTTCTTTACTTCACTGGCAGGGATTGTGTCTGTGATCTTTGTTTTTTGGCTGATGCGTATGCCAAAAAACATGAAGGTTTTACCGCTAGCAATTGCCCTGATTTTGGGTGGTGCAATCGGTAATTTAATCGACCGGGTCAGTCTCGGCTATGTGGTCGATTTTATTCATGTGTATTACCAGAACAGCCACTTCCCTGCTTTCAATATCGCAGACAGTGCCATCACGCTTGGCACTATTCTGATGCTAATTGATACCTTTTTCTTAGAAAAATATCGAATTCAACGGGCGCAAGCACAACATGACTGATTTTATTCATCCTAATGAAGAAACCCGGGTTGCAGACGGCTCTAAGGTCGAGCTGCATTTTTCTGTCGCGATCGAAAATGGCGTAGAAATTGACAATACCCGTAGCCGTGAAGCCCCGGTCAGCCTCACGATTGGCGATGGTAATTTATTGCCAGGCTTTGAAAAAGCACTGTTTGGTTTACGTGCCGGTGACCGTCGTACTGTAAGTCTGCCTCCGGAAGATGCTTTTGGTCCGTGGAATCCGGAAAACATCCAGAAGTTCGATACGGTGAAGTTTGGAGAACGTCCGATCGAGGGTCACATGATCGAGTTTGAAGACAAAGCCAAGGCGACCTTGTATGGTGTGGTACGTTCAGTCAATGATGACATCACCGAAGTGGACTTTAACCATCCACTGGCAGGCAAGAACATCACCTTTGAAGTGGAAATCTTTAAAGTAACCCCTGCCGGTCAGCAAGGCCTAAAGTTGATGTAAAACATCTGCTAATCGCATGATTTTTAAAAGCTCCTTCGGGAGCTTTTTTATGCTCAGGATACAAATCATCTCTAGTCACCTCTCTGAAATCTGATTAATTTAATTGGATGATAAGAAACCCAGAAAGGAATAGGTATGAAAATTTATATTGTGGTCGGCAGTGTACGTGAGGGGCGTACCGCGCTTAAAGTGGCGCACTGGGTACTGCAGGAAATTAAAAGCTATGGTTTTAGTACGCTTGAAATTGAAATTGTCGATTTAAAAGAATGGGCTCTTCCACTCTTTAGCGGTGCTCATCCGCCACTGACCGGGATCTATGATCAGCCCAAACAGCAAGACTGGGCAGACAAAATTGCGCGCGGCGATGCCTTTATTTTTATCACACCTGAATATAATCATGGCTACAGCCCTGCGCTAAAAAATGCGCTGGATTACCTTGCCAAGGAATGGCAAGGCAAACCGGCAGCCTATATTGGTTATGGTGTCACCAACGGTTCACGTTCAATAGACCAGATTCGTCAGGTCGGGACTCAACTTGGACTGATCGATACCAATGCCGTGATTGAAATCCGTGACATCTTCGCAAGAAATAAGGATTATTCGTTCCAGGGCAATGAATTTGATACTAAAAATCTAAAAGTAGTAGTAGATAAATTAATTCAGTATGTCAGTGCTTGAGACTTTAGCCGACAGCATCGTAGGTTTTCGCCTACAGCGACCGCTGCATTTAGCGGCTATGTACTACGCTTAGTTAGGACTATAGTCACTACATAGACAGACAGGACGTCTGCAAAGCGATACGACAACAATAACAAGCGCAAATCAACAGGACGTTGACAGATTAGACAGGAGTCAGATCTGAGAAGCAAATCCAGAAAAGCCTCAACAGGATGTTGAGGCTTTTTTGTTTTTAAGCTTAGATCGTGATCTGTATGCATCAAAATATGATTTGCAAGAATAGTTATTTCCCCTAGACTTTTTATAATCTGCTGATACAGAGTAGGCTTAGTATTCAGGATCTGGCTAGTCAAAAATTTATCCTGATCAAGAGAAATATTCAGGTTGTATTCAATGATTCATTGAATAAAAATAATAATCATTCTTTCACTGCTATTTTTGAAATTCACCTGTCAGCTTTGACCTACAATCGATGCAGTCAAATGCCCTATTGGGCTACACTACTTCGGGCTATATTCGAGTCATACCAAGACAGGCAGTCTTATCAGAAAAATAAAAATATTCACCAAGCAGGATGCTGATCGGTATAACAGACATTATACCTTTGCCAGAATATGAAAAGGCCTTCACAGGATGTCGAGGCCTTTTTCTTTCATATCAGGATCATCTTTAAAAAAAATTTATTCAGATCGTCAGCAGATCATGAGCATTCTGCCTCGCTCGATATTTCATGTCCAAATGCAGCCTTTCAAACAAAGGATTAAGGTGCGGTCATTTTTAATAACTTGGCTTGCGTGCCATCCTGAATTATCCAAAGCGTACCATCACTGGCCTGAATCGCGCCACGAATCCGCTCCTTCATATCCACACGCTGGACTTCTTTGACCGGATTCTGTGTCGTATCCACAATCACAAGCGCCTTGGAAGACAAACCAGTCGTGATCGCTTTATTTTTCCATTGTGGAAATACATTTCCTGTATAAAACAACAGATCTGAAGGAGAAATGACCGGCGTCCAATCCAGTGCTGGCGCTTCAAATTCCGGGCGAGTAGCATGGTCGGGAATGGGCTTGCCATCATAATGATCACCATTTGACACCACTGGATAGCCATAATTTTTAGCTTTGATGATCTTATTCAGCTCATCCCCACCTTTGGGACCCATTTCAATCACCCAGAACTGCCCCTGTGGATCAAAAGCCATGCCTAAAGGATTGCGGTGTCCAAGACTCCAGATCTGCTGGGCAATTTTACCCTGATTCATAAAAGGATTATCAGCAGGAATTGAACCGTCATCATTTAAACGAATAATTTTACCGGCATTGGACTGCATATCCTGTGCTGGAGTAAATTGCTGCCGTTCCCCTGAACCGATCCAGAGCTTGCCATCCGGTCCAAATACAATCCGGTGTGCATAATGTCCCTGCCCTGAAAATTTAGGGACTTGAGTCCAGATCCGTTCAATTTGAGTCAATTGAGGGGCAGTCTGGTTTAAATCCAGTTTGCCACGGATCACCACTGCGCCATAGCCACCCTGACCTTGTTCAGCATAGCTGAGATAGACCCACTGATTGTTTGCAAAATCCGGATGTAAAGCGACTTCACCCAAGCCTCCTTGGCCACCATAGGCAACTTGAGGAATACCTTTAACTTCGACTTTCTGCTTGGTACGTGGATCAAAAAGTTGTAATTTTCCTTTACGTTCGGTAATCAGTAAACGGCCATCTTTGAGTGATGCAATTGCCCACGGCTCATTAAATTGTGCCACCTGTGCGATCTTATATTTTTGTACATTTGAGGCTGTAGCTTCAGATTTAGAAGATGAGGTGGAAGCCTCTTGAATACTGCCAGAAGATGAGTTATCGGCATGACAGGCAGTCAATGCCAAAGCACAACAACTGAGTAAAATTTTTATTTTAAATTGCGCTACCATCATCCTGTCCACGCTTTTTTATTCTCTAAATTAATATCACAATACACAAGTCTTCACAGAAATTCAGCATAGAAAAGTAAACAGATATATT
>SMFC01000065.1_pt1 | contig 14601 bp, 12 predicted proteins | sample 2456331 | NCBI WGS metagenome assembly SMFC01 (sample SAMN10132608, study PRJNA489261) | soil metagenome | isolation source: day120 control-loamy sand soil ammended | place: USA
GGAAAGCTTTGGCAGCCCACCAAACTGAGGATGAGCAGGCCAGGGATGATTTTTTGTAACATAAACATAGACTCAATTAATGGCTATAACTTCCACTCGAGATAATACGGGTTTCATTCGCGAGATCGCGTTCTATTTCTGTTTCACTTTCTTGTATATAACGGCTGATATCATCCATCTCGTCCGGATTGGAAGAAGAAGGTTCCGAGTCGATGGTCACTGGTTCCGTCACGTAGCGCGAGAGACCGCAAGGGGTGGCCTGATTCGGTAGCGAATGCTGCGAAATCGGAATATACATGGCACCTTCACAGCCTGGCGCAGACAACAAGCCGGTATAACGATCCAGCCAGTGCCATTGAATTTCATTCGGTTGTGGCAGATTGACCGGCTTCTGACGTAGCTGTTTCATGACATTGACCCAGACTGGAAGTGCACCAGAGGAACCGGTTAAACCAGTCACTTTGTTGTCATCCAGACCCAGCCAGACCACGGTCATATAATTACCTGAATAGCCAGCAAACCATGAATCACGGCTGTCATTGGTAGTACCTGATTTACCTACGGTCGAGTATCCGTCCATTGGCATCGACCACAGAACGAATTGACTTGGTTGGATATTTAAAGCCGCCGGTCGCGAAGTTGCCATAAATATTCATGACTTCCATTGGAGACATATCCACCGCGCCCAGATAAATCGACGGATAAGATGGAATATCGGAAGTCACGCCAAACTTTTTCAGATGATTAATAAAGGTAGACAGACCAAATTCTTGTCCTAAACGTACAGTAGACAGGTTATAGGATTGTGACAGCGCTTGTGACATCGGTACGACACCATGTCCACGGCCACTGTAGTTTTTCGGCGTCCAGGTCTTACCATCACTTTGCACACTAATTTCACTGTCTTCAATCGGACTGGCCCAATGGTAACGATTTGATTCCAGTGCACTCAGGTAAATCACAGGCTTTAATAATGAACCCACCTGACGTTTGGCATCTACTGTACGGTTAAAGCCGGTAAAATCTTGAGTCGAGCCAACTGCTGCAACCAGTTCACCATTTTCCGGATGCGATACCAAAACTGCACCCTGCAAGTCTTTTAAACGACCCGGATTAGATTTGGTTAAACGTGCGACTGTCTGCTTAAAACTGTCCTGAATTCGGGTTTGAGCCAAAGGATCCAGCGTGGTGAAAATACGCAGACCCTGATTGGTCAGGTCAGTTTCCTGATAGTCAGTGCGTAATTGACGACGCACAATATCCAGGAAGTCCGGGAAACGTGCAGGGCCCAAGGTTGGTTTTGAAATCACGTTCAATGGACGTGCGGTTTCTTTTTCATATTGTTCTTGGCTTAGATAGCCCATCACCAGCATATTATTCAGGACGATATCACGACGTTTTTTCGCACTTTCAGGATTACGCCATGGGTTATACAAGCTTGGACCTTGTACCAGACCGACTAAAAAAGCCTGCTGGGAAATATTCAGTTCACGCAGTGGCAGACCGAAATAAAACTGGGAAGCCAAGCCATAACCATTAATTGAATAGTTACCATTTTGGCCGAGATTCACTTCATTTAGATAAGCTTCCAGAATTTCATTCTTGTCATAATGTAATTCAACCAGCATGGCCATAAAGGCTTCATTGACTTTACGCTTTAAGGTACGCTCAGGCGTTAAATAGAAATTTTTCACCAGTTGCTGGGTTAAAGTCGAGCCACCCTGACGTTTGCCACCGGTAATATTACTGACAACAGCACGCGCAATACCGCGTGGAGATACGCCATGGTGTTCATAGAATTTACGGTCTTCAGTTGCGATGAGCGCTTCGATCAATGGTTTAGGCACTTTATTCAGTTTGATCAGTACCCGGTCTTCGTTATGCTGTGGATAAATTCCACCAATCAATAAGGGTTCCAGTCGGGCAATACCGCTAGAAGATGGCTTGGTGGCGCTGACCTCAGTCACTTGGTTAGCATTAAAACTCACTTTCAGAACTTGTTCCGGTTCAACCCGATCACCAAAATCAAAGCCACGGGTATGTACATATAAAGTATTTCCCGTAGTGACAAAATTGCCCGACTTGGCATAACTATCCGAGTTTTTATAACCGAGTAATTTTAATTCTTGTTGGAAATCCTGCTGACTGACTGGGGCATTGACGTACACTTCCATTGGACGTGCGAAAACTTTCGCCGGAATATCCCAGCGTTGACCTTCAAATTTTTCGCGTACAATATTATCTAATTTAATCAGGTAAATACTAAATACGACAAAGATGGAAATGACTAAAATCGAGAAAATTAAGGCAAAAAACCCCATGCCACGTTCAGATTTCATAAATACTTATAAGATCCTGTGAAATTGTGCTAATCATGCGAAGCTTTTAATCATTTTGCAATATTTAATCAATAAATGCGCTTAAAATTAAAATCAAAGCCCACAATTTCTCCTTAATTCAAATATATTTCAAATAATTTGCGACGAGCTAGCATCCTGTTATAAATTATCATCCAGGTATAGCTTAATGCTATGATATGCAAGATCCGTAGCGGAGCGACGACACTGGTGCAAATTTCCCATAAAACCTTTCGAAATATCGGGTTAATAGGACGTCCTGATAAATCATCGGTGGTTGAAACCTTATGTCTTATTCATGATCATCTTCTGAATTTAGGCTTACATCCTGTTTTTGATGCAGCGACAGCTGAACTCGTTCCATATAACAATACCCAAACTGTCAGTCGTGCTTTACTTGGTGAAGTCGTTGATCTGGTCATTGTGGTAGGAGGGGATGGTTCGCTTTTGCATGCAGCACGCGCACTGGTCAAGTACAATACTCCTGTGATCGGCGTTAACCGGGGGCGTCTGGGATTCTTAACCGACATTAAGCCAACCGAAGTCATCTTTAAGTTGGATCAGGTGTTAAAAGGTGATTTTCAGACTGAGCGACGTTTTTTACTCGAAGTCGAAATTCGCTCCAAAGGCGAAGTGATTTACGATGCGATTGCACTGAACGATGTGGTACTGCATTCAGGAAAATCGGTGCATATGATCGATTTTGAACTGAATATTGACGGACAGTATGTCTATCGTCAGCACAGTGATGGCCTGATTGTATCGACGCCGACCGGCTCTACGGCTTATGCACTTTCTGGGGGCGGGCCAATTGTCCATCCGAGTATGGATGCGATTGCGCTGGTGCCGATGCATCCGCATACCTTGTCTTCACGCCCGATTGTGGTCGGTGGACACAGCGAAATTAAATTACTGATTCGTGAAAATCGCGTACTGCCGATGGTCAGTGCGGATGGACAACACAGTGTGTCTTTGAATGTTGGCGATAGCGTCCATATTCGCAAGCATCCCTTTAAACTGAATCTTCTGCATCCACCGGGCTATGACTTTTATAATGCCTGTCGAACCAAACTGGGGTGGAATCAGGACTTTGATTATTTTAAGCAGGATTAAATCATGAATATTGAACAAATGCTTGCCGTACTCAATCCTGAGATTGTTGAACGCCTAAGAACAGCAATTGAAATTGGAAAGTGGCCAAATGGTGTAGCCCTAACTCAGGAACAACGCCAGACTTGTATGCAGGCAGTCTATGCCTGGGAAATGAAAAACTTGCCTGAAAATGAGCGCAGCGGTTTTATCGATCGCGGTACTAAAGAAGAAGGCGAGGAATGTGATGATGATCATCACAAGAATGAACCGGAATTCAAGCCAATTCGTTTTGTCTAAGCACTGAGGTCGAGTCAGTCGAAAGATATTTAAAAAAGCATTGTTCAATGAAGGAACAATGCTTTTTTTCTACACATTTCAAAGTTTAAACGGTGTGACGATTCACCCATAATTCTTTGGCTTTTTGCATCGCAACTTCATAGCTTTTACATGCACCCATGCTATACAACGCAATGCCCATGGTTTCCGTAACCGCAATCTCGCCATATTCATGGCTTTGCTGACCATCCCATACTGCTTTAAATAAGGCCAGATCCAGTTCTTCCTCAACCGGACTACGATTGTCAGTCAGTTTCGGTAGTTCATATTCGTACAGTTCGCCATCTTTAATACCGCAGATCAAAGTTTTGGCATCCGGATTACGCTCAAATTCGCCCCCTTCACCTTTAATCACCGCACTATTTTTATAACCTAAGCGGAAAGCCGCCTGTTGGTGCGAACCCCGATACGCCGGATGGAAAATTGCTTGCAGCGTTGCTTTGGCATTAAACGGGTTAATTAAACGAGCCAGCGTATGAATCGGGGAGCGCAGTCCCATTACATTTCGTAGGCCAATCAGATCTGCCAGAATCGGAGAAATCACCTCTAACGGGATATAGGCAAAATGTCGTTGCTGTAATTGCTGCTCCACTTCATCATCATTTTGACAGATTGGATAGCCTAAGCAAGTTAACACTTGTTCGGTATAAACCCGGTTCATGGTATGACCAGCGGCACCATGCATCACAATAGTATAACCATGCTTGGCCAACGTCAGTGCTGCCAGAATAAACCATGGATAATGCTTGCGCTTGCCTGCATAAGAGGACCAGTCCAGATCGACATCCAGCTGCTTAAAGTCAAGCTGGTCGCGTGTGGCCTGAACAAAACCGGCTAACTCATCTACAGACTCTTCTTTGACCCGCAATAACATCAAGAACGCCCCTAGCTGCACATCGAGCACTTCATCTTTCAGAATCATGCTAAAGGCTTGATAGGCTTCATCATAGCTGAGGGAGCGGGCGCCATTTTTTCCTTTCCCCACGATGCGTACATATTGGGCAAAGGGATGTTCGAAATCTTTATAAATATTTCTTTTGGTATTCATAACTTATACAGCTTGCAGCAAATATTGGGGTCAATGAGGAGGGTCTAAAATTAACAAAGCTTTCAGTATACGGAAAACAGGCATTTAAATCTGATTATCGACTAATGTCTAATTCAATGCGAGCAAAAAGCAGGCAATTGCATAAGACTTTATGCACATTTAATGGGATTTTTCAGTAAAATTCAGACAATTTTTAGAGTTTGTTTAAGTTTTCTTAATCTCTTTCTCCCATTTAATACTTTGGTCTGATGCTGCGCGTCAGATTGAATGCGTGGCTGATTTTCATTTTGAACATTCTCTTAAGCCTATTGAGATTTGATCCAGTTCATCTTCAGAGCAGATGAACAGATCAGTGCATTTCTCAAAATGGTCTTTTTATTTTCAGATATCGTTCAAGTAGATTTATTATGGCGAAAAAACCGATTTATAAGTCACTGTATTTTCAGGTGATTGTGGCTATTATTGCAGGTATTCTGGTCGGGCATTTCTCGCCGAGTGGTACGCAAATTATCAATGGTGTAGAACAGTATGTTCCTGGCTTGGGTGAACAGCTTAAACCGCTGGGTGATGCATTTATCCGCCTGATCAAAATGATCATCGCACCGGTGATTTTCTGTACCGTGGTCAGCGGTATTGCGGGTATGGAAAGCATGAAATCAGTGGGTAAAACTGGTGGTGTTGCTTTACTTTACTTCGAAATCGTCTCCACGATTGCGTTAGTCATCGGTCTGGTGGTGATTAACATCGTCAAGCCAGGTGTAGGCATGAACGTTGATCCTGCATCACTGGATACCACGGGCATCAGCAAATATGTCGCTACAGGTGAGTCACAGTCGACGATCGACTTCCTGATGAATATCATTCCAAATACGGTGGTAGGTGCATTTGCGGAAGGCGAAATTCTACAGGTTCTGTTGTTCGCGATCATTTTTGGTTTCGCGCTGCATAAGCTGGGTGATCAAGGCAAGCCAGTCCTGAAACTCATCGACCAGATTTCACATGTATTCTTCAATATTGTGAACATGATAATGAAACTGGCGCCAATCGGTGCATTTGGTGCGATGGCCTTTACCATTGGTAAATATGGTATTGGTTCGCTTGCTCAGCTGGCACAGTTGATCATTTGTTTCTATATCACCTGCGTACTGTTTATTTTCATCGTACTGGGTTCAATTGCGCGTTTTGCGGGTTTCAGTATCATGAAGATGATTCGCCTGATCCGTGAAGAACTGCTGATTGTACTGGGTACTTCTTCTTCAGAATCAGTATTGCCACGTATGTTGAAAAAACTGGAACTTGCTGGTGCTGAAAAATCAGTGGTAGGTCTGGTGATTCCAACCGGTTATTCATTTAACCTGGATGGAACTTCAATCTATTTGACCATGGCTGCGATCTTTATTGCGCAGGCGACCAATACACAACTTGATTTGTCTCATCAGATTACCCTTCTTCTGGTACTGTTGATTTCATCTAAAGGTGCGGCAGGTGTCACGGGTTCTGGCTTTATTGTGATGGCGGCAACCTTGGCTGCTGTGGGTAATATTCCTGTTGCAGGTCTGGCCTTGATTCTCGGTATTGACCGTTTCATGTCTGAAGCGCGTGCCTTGACCAATCTGGTGGGTAACTCTTTGGCGACTTTGGTTGTTGCAAAATGGGTAGGCCAGCTCGATATGGACAAGCTGAACTATGCATTGGCAAATCCATCAGAAATTGATGAAAAAATGGCGCAAGAAGGCAATAACGCCCATTAATTCTAATGTTTGAAAGAAAAAGGAAGCTTCGGCTTCCTTTTTTATTGACTGCAAAGTTAGTAAAAGATAGATGCCAGTACATGACAGTAAAGCTGAAAGTAGATAGTCTGTAAAACAGGAAATAAAACGATAAACAGTATAAGGACAACCGAATGCTTGCCTACGATGCCGATCTAGAATTATTCCGCGACAATTTTAAACGCTTTATGAATGAACATGTCGCACCGTATTATCAACAATGGGAGCACGAAGGCCTGATGCCACGTTCAGTCTGGAATGCACTTGGTGAAAATGGTTTCTTGTGTGTCGATGTTCCGGAGGAATATGGCGGCTATGGGGTGCCAACCGATTATTCATTGATGCTGATTGAAGAGTCTGCACGTGCCGGATACAGTGCCATTTCTACAGGATTGTCCTGTCATTCGGATATTGCTGCACCCTATATCTTGCACATTGGAACTGAAGAGCAGAAGAAACACTGGTTGCCGAAAATGGTGAGCGGTGAAGTGGTCGGTGCGATTGGTATGACCGAGCCAGGTGCCGGCTCAGACTTACAAGCCATGCGTACCAGTGCCATCTTGCAGGATGATTACTATGTATTAAATGGCTCAAAAACCTTTATTTCCAATGGTCAGCATGCCGACCTGGTGGTACTGGCAGTCAAAACTGATCCGCAAGCGCGTGCCAAAGGCGTTTCTTTGTTACTGGCCGACACGCATCTGGAAGGCTTTAAAAAAGGCACTAATCTGGACAAGATTGGCCTGCATGCGCAAGATACTTCGGAACTGTTCTTTGACAATGTCAAGGTGCCGAAAGACCAGTTACTCGGTCAACCGGGGCAGGGTTTTACTTATTTGATGCAGGAATTACCGCGTGAGCGTACCGCCATCGCAGCAACAGCCTTGGGTGCAATTCGTGGTTCTATTGATGTGACCACGCAATATGTGAAAGAGCGTCAGGCTTTTGGTCAGGCCATCGGTCAATTCCAGAATACTCGTTTTGTTTTGGCACAAGCGAAAATTGATGAATTGGCGACCGCAGCTTTTTATAACCAGAATCTTGAGCTTTATATGCAAGGGAAACTGGATGTCGAAACTGCAGCGGCATTGAAAAGTTTTTCTACCGATATGCAGATGAAGATTGCTGACAATCTGCTTCAGCTCTTTGGTGGTTATGGCTACATGACTGAATATCCAATTTCACGCTTCTTTGTCGATGCCCGTATTCAACGGATTTATGGCGGTACCAATGAAATCATGAAAGAAATTGTAGCGCGTGGTCTGTTAGGACGTTAATTTATTGATAAAAAAAGAGTCCTGTTAAGGACTCTTTTTTTACAGGCAAAGTATAGCAAAGAGACAGTGATTCTATTTTAAATTTTATGATTTTAAGACATTCAAACATTCATGAATAAAAATGGGCAGATCGTTGGGCAGGCGCGATGAGATCAACTGGTTATTATCATTCACCAGTTCTACATCATAATAGGTTCCACCCGCATGCTGTACGCGACTCGCATGCGCCCGGATACTGGTAATAATCCGATTTTTCAGCACATCTGCTTCACACAGTAATAAGGATGCATCACATAAACTGAAAATAGCTTTTTTGGCCTGATTGAAGGCATGGATGAACTGTAGCACCCGAACATCGGTAGAGAGAGAAACCGCAGATTCGCCCCCTGGAATCAGCAAGGCATCAAAGTCATCAATACTGATTTGTTCGATGCCACGGTCGATGGTCACGGCAGAACAGCCATGCAGCCCATAGACCACTTTGCCTGCGTTAAGTTCGATATTGCAGACGCTATGATGGGCAGCCAGCAAGGCAGCCACTGGCTCTAGGTATTCTTGGTCTTCAAAATTATTTGTTATAAGTACTGCTATTCTTTTTGGCATGATTGATCCCCCCAACTCATGATTTAAATTAGACTAGCTGTTAAAGGTTGAAAAAACGTCTCTACTTTGTAACAGAGTAGTAATTTCATGTAAAAAATCTAGGAAAATCAATATTAAATAAGAGAAATGAGCTTGAGGAGCGTGCATTTTATTGTGAAAGATATCTCAGATTTTAATAGGTCAAAAAAGACATGTACAAAGCTATTATTTTAATTTTCTTATGCTTAAAACCGCTATATAGATTAAGAAATAGTGATATTTCATATTCATTAAAATCAGTTAAGATGGAGAGGCTAAGTTTACAATTTGATAATGTAAATCAAGCCAAAATGCTGAACTAAATGTTACCAGATATGACTAAAAGCGATGAGTGGTTAAAACCAACTGTCTGTTTTTAAGACTTAATCTAGCAATGTCATATTGCGTAACATTTTAAAGCTCACTATTGTTATACTGAACAGATAAGGTTTATGAAGGGCGACATAACAATGATCAACGACGATCAAAACACCACGACTTCTCTTGATTTGGCAAAAATTCGTGAGGATATCGATTCTGTTGATCAGCAAATCCAGCAATTGATTAACCGCCGGGCACGTTTGGCTGAAGCAGTTGCAAAAGCAAAGTTTGCTTCAGAAGAAAGTCCGCTGTTTTACCGCCCAGAACGTGAAGCACAGGTGTTGCGCAATGTCATGGAGCGTAATGAAGGGCCATTGTCGGATACCACCATGGCGCGTCTGTTCCGTGAAATTATGTCCGCTTGTCTTGCGCTTGAAGCTCCGCAAAGTATTGCGTTTCTAGGGCCAGTCGGAACCTATACCCATTCTGCGGTACTCAAGCACTTTGGTCATGATGCGGTGGTTCGACCTTTACCGACAATTGATGAAGTCTTCCGTGAAGTCGAGGCGGGCAGTGCCCATTATGGTTTGGTGCCGGTGGAAAATTCCTCTGAAGGTGTAGTCAATCATACCCTGGACTGTTTTAAAACTTCGAACCTGAATGTGATTGGCGAAGTTGAATTGCCGATTCATCATCAATTTCTGATTTCTGAAAATACCCGTAAAGACAGTATTAAACAGATTTATGCACATCAGCAGACTTTGGCGCAATGTCGTAAATGGCTAGACGCGCATTATCCGGGTGTAGAACGTGTGGCTTTAAATTCTAATGCTGAGGCTGCGCGCCGTATTCAAAATGAATGGCATTCTGCTGCGATTGCTTCTGAAATTGCATCAAGTATTTATAATCTTGAAATTATGCATGGCAATATTGAGGACAATCCGGAAAATACCACACGTTTCTTGGTGATTGGCCGTGAAAAAGTGCCTCAAAGTGGCAATGATAAAACCTCATTACTGATTTCTGCACATGACCGTGCTGGTGCATTGCTGGAAATTCTGGCGCCATTTGCCAAGCACAATATCAGCTTGACCAGTATTGAAACGCGTCCAGCACTTCCGGAAAAATGGGCTTATGTGTTCTTCATTGATCTTGAAGGTCATATTGAGCAGGAACATGTCAAAGCTGCAATTGCAGAAATTCGTCCTTTAGTTAAAGAAGTTCGCGTGCTCGGTTCATATCCTGCAGCTGTACTTTAAGTCAGCTATCCGTGGTCAGGGCGAGGGTGCTGACCACTGTTTTATACCTAAAATTGGAAGTCTAAAATGTCGTTTGTTCCAGCCAATTCAGGCATCTCAAAATTAAAGCCATATCAGCCAGGTAAACCGATCAGTGAACTTGAGCGTGAGTTGGGTCTTACCGATATCGTCAAGCTGGCATCCAATGAAAATCCACTGGGTTGTTCAGATAAAGTCAAAGAAGCAGTCGCTGCGGAAATTGCTGAAATTGGCCGTTATCCAGATGGAGGTGGCTTTATCCTGAAAGATCAGATTAAAACTCAGTTTGGTTTTAATCATGATCAGATTACGCTGGGCAATGGTTCAAACGACTTGCTAGAAATGTTTGCCCGTGCCTTCGTTTCTTCAAGCGATTCTGTGGTATATAGCCAGCACGCATTTGCGGTTTATGCACTGGTCACTCAAGCCATTAATGCACAAGCGATTGAAGTACCTGCCAAAGGTTTTTCACATGACCTTGAAGCGATGGCAGCAGCAATTCAGGACAATACCAAACTCGTCTTCATTGCCAATCCGAACAATCCGACCGGAACCTGGTTCGAAGAAGCCGAATTTGAAGCTTTCATGCAAAAAGTCCCTGCAAATGTAATTGTGGTGCTAGACGAAGCGTATGTGGAATATTTCCCGGAAAATTTCAATAGCCTGAAATTCCTGCAACAATATCCAAATCTGATTGTCAGCCGTACTTTATCGAAGTGCTATGGTCTGGCTGCACTGCGTGTCGGTTTTGCCTTGGCATCGGTTGAAGTGACCGATTATTTAAACCGTATTCGTCAGCCATTTAACGTCAATCATTTGGCCATGGTCGCTGCGGTGGCTGCACTGAAAGATGAAGACTTTATCGCGCGTTCTCGCGAAGTAAATAAAGCCGGTATGGCGCAACTTGAAGCAGGTTTTAAGGCTTTGGGTCTGAACTATGTGCCTTCTCGTGCTAACTTTATTCTGGTTGATGTACAGGCAGACCCCGCAGCAACCTTTAACGGTTTGCTGAAACAAGGGGTCATTGTACGTCCGGTCGGTATTTCCAGCCACATTCGTGTATCGATTGGTACTGAAGCAGAAAACGCGAAATTCTTAAGCGCGCTTGCTACAGTATTGGGTTTAGAGGCAAAAGCTTAATTCATGTCGCAGCCATTGTTTGAAAAAGTTGCATTTATCGGGCTTGGACTGATTGGTTCAAGTCTGGCGCGTGTCATTCAAGCCGAGCACTTGGCCAATGACATTGTGGCATCGACACGTTCGTCCAAGACTTTGGAAGATGCCAAGGCACTTGGTCTGATTTCTGAAGGCTATGCCGATCCTGTAGATGCAGTCAAAGGTGCAGATCTGATTGTTCTGGCTTTGCCGGTACGTGCCACACAAAAAGTACTTGAGCTGATTCAGCCGTATTTGACGGAAAATGTCATTATTACTGATGTGGGAAGTACCAAAGGTAATGTGGTCGATGCGGCTAAAGCGGTCTTTGGTGACCAGCTTCCAGCAGGTTTTGTGCCGGGTCATCCGATTGCAGGTGCAGAGCATACCGGTGTACATGCAGGAAAAGTCGATCTATTTGCCAATCACAAGGTAATTTTGACGCCACTGCCAAGCAGTAGCGATTGGGCCGTGGAGAAGCTGATTCAACTGTGGCAAGCGGCCAAAGCCGAAGTGATTTGCATGGATGTGGACAAGCACGATGAAGTGCTGGCACATACCAGTCATCTTCCGCATCTCATGGCATTCAACTTGGTTGAACAGCTGGCCAAACGTGAAGACAACTTAGACATATTTCGTTATGCTGCCGGTGGCTTCCGTGATTTCTCGCGGATTGCCGCCAGTGATCCACAAATGTGGCATGACATCTTTTTTGCCAACAAAAAAGCAGTTCTGAATGCCGTAGATGGCTTTGAACAGCAGCTCGCGATGATTCGCAAATTGATCGAAGATGAAGATTCCCAAGCATTGATGGGCTTATTGGGTCATGCGCAGGCAGCTCGCCAGCATTTCAACCATATGCTCGCCAAGAAACCTTTCATGGAGAAAAATAAAGTGACACAACAATTTACCATTCAGCCGGGTGCCAAGACATTTCAAGGTAAATTTACCGTGCCAGGTGACAAATCTGTGTCACATCGCTCGATCATGTTTGGTGCCATCGCTGAAGGTACAACACATGTGACTGGTTTCCTTGAAGGTGAAGATGCACTGGCAACTTTGCAGGCTTTTCGTGATATGGGCGTCAGCATCGAAGGCCCTAAAAATGGTGAAGTCACCATTCATGGCGTCGGTATGCATGGTCTTAAAGCGCCACAGTCTGCCATTTATATGGGCAACTCAGGTACTTCAATGCGTTTGCTGTCCGGTATGCTGGCAGCGCAGAAATTTGATTCAGTGATGACCGGTGATGCATCCCTATCTAAACGCCCAATGGAACGTATTGCCAAGCCTTTACGTGAAATGGGTGCACTGATCCAGACCACGGGTGAACGTGGAACTCCGCCTGTCTCGATTACAGGCAACCAGCAACTACAAGGCATTCAGTACGATTTGCCAATGGCATCAGCGCAGGTAAAATCAGGTATTTTGCTGGCGGGCCTATGGGCAAATGGCGAAACCGCAGTGACTGAACCTGAACCAACCCGTGACCATACTGAGCGTATGTTGCGTGCATTTGGTTATGAGGTGAAAACCGAAGGCAATCGTATTTCATTACAAGGTGGTGGAAAGCTGGTCGGAACCAATATCCAGGTGCCATCTGATATTTCTTCTGCGGCCTTCTTTATGGTCGGCGCTGCGATTACTGAAAATTCGGATGTGACCTTAGAGGCTGTTGGTATCAACCCGACCCGTACTGGCGTGATCGAAATCCTGAAACAGATGGGTGCGGACATTACCGTTGAAAATGAACGCATTGCTGGCGGTGAACCGATTGCAGATATCCGTATTCGTGGTACGCGTACGCTTAAAGGCATTCATATGCCTGAAGATCAGGTGCCATTGGCGATTGATGAATTCCCGGCGCTGTTTATTGCTGCTGCCTGTGCCGAAGGTCAGACGATTTTGACCGGTGCTGCCGAGCTTCGCGTAAAAGAATCGGACCGTATTCAGGTGATGGCAGATGGCCTGCAAACCATGGGCATTGACTGTACCCCAACTGAAGATGGCATTATTATCGAAGGGAAGGGCAAATCAGGTGACTGGTCGCCAATCTTTACCGGTGGTGAAATTGAATCGCATCATGATCATCGCATTGCAATGAGTTTTTCGATTGCCGGTTTACGTAATTCGGAGCAGATCAAGATTGTCGGTACGGAAACGGTAGCCACCAGTTTCCCGACCTTTACAGAACTGACCTCAATTGCAGGTTTGCCTATTCAAGTTTCAGAATAATTTTTAAAATTATGTGAAACAGCCAAGCTTTTGCTTGGCTGTTTTGTTTATATTGCTTATGCTAAACCCATACAAGAAAAAAGCCATTAGGATGTAGCGATGCGAAAATTAAAATTCATGGCCAATACACTAGGTAAACATGGCTTTCAGACCTTAAGTCAAAGTGGTGCTCAGGTTGCGGTGAGCGTGGATGAACATGCATTGCCCTTATCTGTGAGTTGTGAAACCAGAGATGAGCAGGGGCATCTGGTCTGTGAAATTGCCTCATATCCTGAAGAAGAACAAGATTGGCTCGATCGTATTACCGAACGAAGTCTGCTCAATCAGCTAGCACAAGCAGTAGAAAGCTCGCTCAAAGAGCAGGAAAGCTTTAGCGAGTTTGAATGGAAGAACTAATTCATAACTCCACTATAATTTGATCTCAACGCCAAAGTGAGTGTCTGATACTCAGCTATTTTCGTGCATCAGATGCATGAGAAGCTTATGCCGCGATTATCCCAAGTCTGACGCGTTTTATGACATGGGGTCTGCCAGAATCTGAACAAGAATTTGCAACAATATGGCAAAAATGGCTAGAGAATATGGCAGCTCATGAAGAATATGTGTTTTTGACAGCCATGCGGAAAGTCTGGAATTTATGGGGCTTTGTGGTTTAGATCGTTTAATGGGGGAAGTGCCACAGCTTGGAATTTGGATCAAGGAAAGCCCGCATGGTCATAAATATGGTTGTGAAACGGTTGATGCTCTGGTTGGTTATGCCCTTGATGACTTAAATCGTCAGCGATTGATTTATCCTGTAGCCGAAGAAAATTGAGCGAGCCGAAAAGTCATTGAACGTTTGGGTGGAAAGATTGTTGATGTTGATATAGTACAACAAGCTAAATGTCGGGCAATGATTTATCACTTAGCTGAAAAACTGCTGTGAGAAGCATAAAAAAACCCATCATCTGACGGGTTTTATTATTTAGCCAAGCGCTAAGTAGCGGGTCATTGCAATCCGCAATTGCTTTAAATAGCCAGTAAAGAAATGATTGGCACCAGGCAATACGGTCACTAAATGACGCTGTGGTTTTGCCCATTCAATCATATCCGACAGCAGGGTTACTTCATCAC
>SMFC01000095.1_pt1 | contig 14543 bp, 12 predicted proteins | sample 2456331 | NCBI WGS metagenome assembly SMFC01 (sample SAMN10132608, study PRJNA489261) | soil metagenome | isolation source: day120 control-loamy sand soil ammended | place: USA
TGAACAGGGCGAACCTTTGCCGGTTCATTCGATCGCATCAGGTCTGGATTATCCAGGGGTGGGTCCGCAGCATAGTTTGCTTAAAGACTTAGGTCGGGTTGAATACACCACAGCGACCGATCAGGAATGTCTGGATGCTTTCATGACCTTGTCACGTGTCGAAGGTATTGTGCCGGCATTAGAAAGTTCACATGCAGTCGCTTGGGCGATTCGTGAGGCGGGTAAGTTGCCAAAAGAAGTCAAAATCGTGGTCAATCTTTCTGGACGTGGTGATAAAGACTCAGATTATGTGGCAGAGAAACTGGGTTTAAATTAAGCTTGCTGACAATATTGATATAAAAAATCCCGGTCATGTACCGGGATTTTTTATAGGTGAAATCTGCGTCTTTGTCATGACTTTATTATTTAAATTAAGGGCCTTTAAACTTGATTTTTGCCATGTTTCAGATCTTTTAAAAACACTAAACTGCTTTTAACCTGAAATATATTGCTGTAATTGATCAATCAGTTTGCGTTGGTCATCCATTGCTGCTTTGACCAAATCTCCGATTGAAATCAGACCAAGCAGTTTTTCATCTTCTACCACTGGCAGATGCCGTAGATGGCGCTCAGTCATTAAGGCTAAACAGTCTTCTACAGTCGTCGAGGTATTTACGGTAATCACTTTAGAGGTCATGATTTCATTGACTGTGGTATCGAAAGAGGTTCTTTGCATCAGGGCGATTTTACGAGTGTAATCCCGCTCCGACAAAATCCCTACCACGTTATCTTCATGCGTTACCACAAGTGCCCCGATTCCTTTATCAGCCATCAAGGTGATGGCCTCTAAAACAGTAGAATCTGGACGGATGGTATAAATAGCTTGATGCATTTTTTCATTCAGCACCTGTGCCACATTGGTCATGCTTCATCATCCTTACTGGTCAATTTATTATTAATCCTAGAGTATGCCTTCAACCTGAACATCTCTAAGTGTTTAGGTTTTAGTCTTTATAAATAGCATGTTATTTACGCAATGTGCAGTCTTTGTTGTGAAAAAAATAGATGACGCATCTGTGCAGTGCTCAGTTTAAGTCTGGTGCCATTGGTATTGCACAGGGCTGGGGTGACATTCAGGCGCGACAAGGTCGGCAATAATGCATTTTCAAAATCTTCAGAATTGATTTTACGCGGAGCATAATCAGGCCAATGTTGCTGGGCATAATTTTTGGCATCGAGAGGATTTAGCCAAAACGGGAAAATACAGTCTTCCTGATCACGCATCATTGCCCAGCCTTTATGATATGCGCCCCATAGCTCGCCACAATTCCTTAAAGATTTCAGCATGGTGATCTTGAAAAGGGATTCTTTACAGATCGGATCAATTTGAATAATTTTTCGTGGTTTCATTAGAATAAAGTGCTATTGGATGTCAGACCCTATTCTAGGAACTTTATAAGTAATTACTGTTTCAGCTTTGCAAGGATTGGTAAGAAAATATGTATTTATTGCTATTTATCGAAAAAAAGGCTGAAAAAAACGCCACCTAGGTGACGTTTCATTATGCTTGCAGGGTGGCCATGTTCTGCCAGTACTGCGCTTTGAGTGAATCCCGTTCTACACGGAAACCTTGATAATAAAGTTCTGCTAAAAAAAGCGCTGCTTTACCATGACCTGCACGAGCTGCATCTTCAAGCTGTTTTACCGCATCCACAAAGTTCATTTGGGATTGGATGGTATTCACGGCATCTGCATACAGATGTTCCAGATCGTGTTGAGAGAGTTGTTGTATCATATAAAAACTCCTTAATTTTAATTATGATTACAGGACAGACTAATCAGTCTAAATACAAATATAACTTAGTATTGTTAAACTAATATTACAAAATAATGGAAAAGTCAACTATTCGATTTTATTCGTTTACTTTAGTTATAGTTTACATGACTAAACTATACACACTTATAAATATTATTAAGATAAATTGTAAATAGAGATCAAACAATAAGGAGAAAGCCATGATGACAAGAACTTTAGATGGTGTAAATTTTGATATGCCACCAACTGCTGGGCAAATCCTGGAACTTGCACATTTGCATCGCAAAAAACTGGATGACGCTATATTTAGTAAATATACGCATCTGGGTAATTATGGGCTGGCACAACGTAAAGAGGTGTATGACTTTACCCGTGCTCTGGATGTCAATCAGCGTGAGCAGTTCTATAAACTCTATAATGGCGAGTTGGTTCGAATTGCAGATGAAGATCGCCTGCATCCCCCTGAAGCAGAAGCGGGGTTAAGTAAATTTGCTGTTGCACTGGTATTGGTGATTGTAGCATTGGTGCTGTATTCAACTATTCTGAGCAGAATGATGAGCTAATCCGCAGAGTCGTGGATTTTAGCCCTGCTAAATATGGCGCTACTGACTTGAACTTATATAAGCCTAACCATACACTACCTTTAACTTGAGGTAGTGTATGTCTATAGATACAGAAAAGTTAATTCAATGGTTCAGCAGAATCAAGCTGGAACAGATTTATAATATTGTTGTCATTTTTATGGTTGTGGTAATTTTATTTTTAGCCGCATTGGCTCTCTATCGTCCGCTTAACATCTCTCAAATCACCCAGATTCGGCAACTTTCTGAACAGCAAAATTTGCCCCAAACTCAGGATCTGGCACTGGCTCTGTTAGAGCAGCAGCACATCCGTCGTGGGCAGTATCTTAAATTGATGCAGGCCTATCAGCAGGAGTCTCTGCGGGCGCGTCAGCTGCCACCGCTCTCGGTGGAGATGCCTTAGGCACAGGGTTTGCTGGCAAATTGAAATTGGCATCCATTAAATTCTGCTCCAAGCGCATTTTCAAGGCATCTTTATCCAGTTCTTTATTGACCACGACCAGCGTTAGGCGGTCTGGATGTAAATGTTTGCGTATTGCATTTTGCACATCCTTTGCGCTAATTCTGGCCAGACGTTTCGGATAACTGGATAAATAATCATTTTGCTCACTATAAAAGCCCATATTGCCTAACTGGGCATTAATGGTGGCATTGCTGCTGTAATTGTTAGGGAAGGCGCGCAGCATGCCTGCTTTGGTTTCTTCCAGACGTTGAGTGTCAATCGGTTGGCTGACAAAATTGATAAATGCCTGATGTGCAACCTGAATACTCTCTAGTAGCTGATCCTGCCGTGTAGAATATTTAAAGCTGAATACTCCGGGTGCCTGACTAAAGCTGAATGAGCTATAAGCGCCGTAGCTAAAACCACGTTTGACCCGCAGTTCCTGCATGAGTACTGCATTAAATCCACTCCCGCCAAACATGCGGTTGGCGACTTCTAGGGCCAGTCGGTCTTCAGTAAAGCGTGATGGCCCTATATGTCCAAAGGTGATATGCGCCTGAGACGAGTTATAAGGTAAATGCACCACTTCAAAACCATATTTAATTTCAGGCGGTGGTAATGCAGCTGCTTTTTGACCTTGAGTTAAATTGCCGGCAATCCGTTCTGACAGTTCCAGCGCCTGTTTGGGGCTGAGTTTACCGGTAATAGCAATATTCATATTTTGCGCCACCAGAAACTGATCACGGAATTGTTTTAATAATTCGGCATTAATTTTCTTGGTACTGCCTTGGGTGCCACTGATTGGTTCTGCATAAGGATGCTGACCATATAGAGTACGATAAAAACGAATATCCATCAGCCGGCTTGGATTTTCCTGTAATTGCTTTTGTCCCACTTGGGTATTGCTTAAAGCCAGATTAATACTGGAGGGTTTAAATGACGCATTCTTTAGAACTTCCATCATCATTCCGAGTGCCGGTTCCAATTTATTTGGATCTGAAAGCGTACGCAGCCGAACCACAAACATGTCTCGATAGGCCTGTACGCTAAATTGTGCTCCAGTCTGGTCAAAAATTGCCGCCACCTGATTCGCACTATATCTGTCTGTGCCTTCACGCATCAGCCTGGCTGCCATGCTGGACAGGCCATAGAGTCCTTTAGTAATTTCCTGATCACGCGCCGAGCCGGCATTAAAGGTCAGCTGGATATCCACCATTGGAAGATCTTGGGTTTCAACAAATAGCGTACGTACCTGATAGCGATTGTTCAGGTCGTGAATATACGGTGCCTGAAATTCACGCTGCGGATTGAGATTTTTCAGGCTTTGCAACAGAGGGATAGACTGTAACTGACTCGGATTATCGTTTTGATCGGGTTGAGGGTCCAGATAATTTTCTGCATGAACAGCAGAAGCAAAACTTAAAATAAAAATAAGTAAAAAAGGGCGAAGATGATGACGCATTGCAATCCCCATTATTGGGCTTTTTGTTCAGGTGAGAGATAAAGTGTGCTGAGATTGTCTCGGACGAAATAGGCATTGGCGACACGCTGGATATCCTGAACGCTGACACTTTCAAAATGCTTGGGTAGTTCATCCATCAGCCGATAACTCAGTCCATTGACTTCCAGATTGCCAATCATTTTGGCCTGGCCGGCAATATCATCCTGACTATAAATCAAACTGGAGATAAAGCGGGTGCTGATACGATCTACTTCCTGTTGGGTCATGGCGGTGGTTTTGAGTAAATCCACTTCATCCTGAATCGCTTGTTGTGCCTCTTGCAAAGATACGCCTGGCGCAGGTAAGGCAGAAATGCCAAACAGGCTGTCACCACGATTATAAGGATCATAAGAAGCGCTGACAGAGGTCAGAATTTTACGATCACGCACCAGACGGTCTTGCAGGCGTGAAGAAATGCCGCTGTCCAAAAGGCTACGAATAATGGTCAAGGCATACGCATCTTGGGGGTTTTTGGCAGTGCCGAGGGATTTCACATTCCAGGTCATGTACAGATTGGGCACCTGAACATTACTGTTAATTTCCATATGTCGATAGCCTAAGCGTTCAAACTCCAGCACATCATTACGTGGCGGTGTTGGACGCGCGGGAATATCTCCAAAATATTTTTGCACTTGCGCTAAAGCCGCTTCCGATTCCACATTTCCGACAATTACCAGAATGGCATTATTGGGGCTATACCAGTCCCGATACCATTTTTTGATATCATTTAACTGAATATTGTTCAGGGTTTTCATATGTCCAATCACCGGTTGGCGATAATGGCTGGTCGGATAACTGATCCATTTAAAGCGTTCAAAGGCCTGAGCGCGCGGGTTGTCATCGGTACGCTGGCGCCGTTCTTCCATCACCACTTTAATTTCTGGCTCAAAGTCCTGCTGCCGCAGTAATAAATTGCTCATGCGGTCAGATTCAAGTTCCAGTGCCATAGGGAAATAGGCCTTAGGATAGAGCTGATAATAATTGGTGTAATTGGTAAAGGTGGCGGCGTTGATGCTACCGCCATAAATCCGGCTCAGACGGGTAAATTCGTCATTTGGAACTTTATGCGTACCTTTGAACATCATGTGTTCAAGTGCATGCGAGACCCCCAGAATATTGCCAGATTCATCACTGCTGCCGACTTTGTACCAGATCTGGGTCATCACCATGGGCGCACGATGGTCTTCCCGAATAATGACTTTTAATCCATTACTTAAAGTGGTTTCAAAAGTGGTGCGTGATAATTCACTACGAGTCTGGGCTTGGGCCTGATTAATACTTAATCCCAGCAATAGGACACCAAGTGGATAAAGTGTTTGTTTAATCATTCTGGAAAAAGAGGAGACAGTCAAAAAGGTGGCGGACACTAGATCTCCCAAAAATAGGCATTTGTATTTAGGGTTATTTTTAATAAATGCGGAGATGAAAGCAACCAAGAGCTGTAGCTTTTTGGTATGTTTGTCCAGCATTTGCATTGCTAGCTGCAAAGCAGGCAAGTTATGGTAGAATCTGGGTTTTTAACGCAATGCTTTTCAAGGATTCGGCATGCAACAGCAATCTAATGGGCAAAACAAATTTTTGATTGATGCTGATATCGGAGATGATGATGTCACATTACCGAGCTTACCTGCGGTCAATGTGCCTATCGTAGAAACGCCAAGCGAAGCAGCTGTAGTTTCTGCACCTGTCGTAACAGAAACTGAAAATGAAGATTCTGCGGCGAAAGGTGGCTTCTTTAGCCGTATGAAAGAGGGTTTAACCAAAACCCGTAAAAACCTTGCCGATGGGATGGTCAATATCCTGATCGGTGGTAAAGAAATTGATGATGAATTATTAGAAGAAGTCGAAGAGCAGCTGCTGGTGGCCGATATTGGTGTGGAAGCCACCAAGACCATCATTGCTAACCTGACCGAGCGTACCGAACGTGGTGACTTGATCTACTCGCATTCACTGTATAAGGCGCTTCAGGAAGAACTGGTGGCTTTATTGGCACCCCGGGTAAAACCGCTACACATTGATCCGAATAAATCGCCTTATGTGATTCTAGTGGTCGGTGTAAATGGTGTAGGTAAAACCACCACGATTGGCAAACTGGCCAAACGTCTGCAAGGTGAAGGCAAGACTGTCATGCTGGCGGCAGGTGATACTTTCCGTGCAGCTGCAACGGAGCAGCTACAGATCTGGGGTGAGCGTAATAATATTGCGGTCGTGGCTCAAGGCAATGGTGCAGACTCGGCTTCAGTCATTTTCGATGCTTTTGAAAGTGCGCGTGCCAAAGGCGTAGATGTATTAATTGCTGATACAGCTGGTCGTTTGCATAACAAAGGTCATTTGATGCAAGAGTTGACCAAAGTAAAACGTGTCATGCAGAAAATTGATGCGACTGCACCACATGAAGTGATGTTGGTTGTCGATGCCGGAACAGGTCAGAATGCCATTAACCAGGTCGAAATGTTTGATGAGGCGGTAGGCCTAACCGGTTTGACCATTACCAAGCTCGATGGGACTGCCAAAGGTGGCGTACTGTTTAATATTGCCAGTCGTACTCATGTGCCGATTCGCTTTATTGGTGTGGGTGAGAAAATTGATGACTTGCGTCCTTTCTCTGCCAAATCTTTTGTTGCTGCATTGTTTGAAACTGAAAATAAATAATGCGTGATAATTCACACAAACTCCGCTAAGTGCGGAGTTTGTTGTTTTTGAGGGGTTTGAATGCTTTAAAAATCAGCTAGAAAATATGAACCAGATCTATCTACCGTAATAAAGCCATTATACTTGTATGGGATTATTCGAGCTGTTTTAGCTGGGTTTTGTGGGGGGAAGAAATGGCATTGCTAAATAAAATTGGTCAGGTATTAACAAGTGATATAACCAAGGACTTTAAATTTTCGAAAAAAAACAAACCTGATGATGATTTGAAACTGACTTTTGTTGATCAGTTGAAAAAGCGCCGTAGTATTTATGAACTTGGCAAGCGGGTACATTATAGTCAGGCGTATCTGAGTGAAATGCTTCAGGCAGCAGTTCGCAGTTGTCCTTCAGCCTATAATTCCCAAAGTACGCGGATTGTAGTGTTATTTGCGGATTCTCATTATAAGTTTTGGGAACTTGTCAAACAGGTTCAGCGCCAGCATGTGCCCACACATATTTACGAAGGTGCAGAGATCAAGTTAAATCAGTGTGCCGCGGCATATGGCACGATTTTATTTTACGAAGATCAAGCCGTGATTCAGCAACTACAAAAGAAAATGCCGCTCAATGCAGAAGATTTCCCGATCTGGTCTGAACAGACATCAGGAATGGCGCAATTTGCCGTGTGGACTGCATTGGCAGATTCGGGTTTAGGTGCATCTTTACAGCATTATAATCCGCAGATCGACACTTTAGTCGCCGAGCATTTTGACATTGAAAAGAGCTGGTTGTTACGTGCCCAACTTTGCTTTGGCTCGATTGAGCAGGCAGCAAAAGAAAAATTAGAACAGCAAGATCAGCACTTTTTTAAAGTATTGGGTTAAAAACCGATGAAGGACGGTATAGCAGCATGGATGCTGCGAATGAAATCTAATACAAATATTCTATTCAGATCTAAGTCTGATTGTTCTATAAATAAAACACATTGTTATGGGAATGCACCTGTTTTAAGTGCTCAAAACACGTAGTATGACTTTATCAGTTTTTAATAATCAAAATACATAGAGGTGAATTTATGGCATTTTTAGATCAAATCAAACAGCGCCGAAGCATTTATACCATTGGGAAAAATGTGAGCCTGGAGCAGGCTGAAATTGAAAATCTCATTAAAGATGCAGTTAAACACAGCCCATCATCTTTTAACTCGCAAACTTCTCGTGTGGTAATTTTATTTGGTCAATCACATGATACTTTCTGGCATATTGTGCGTGAAACCTTGCGTGATCTTGTTTCGACAGATGCATTTGAAGCAACCAATAATAAAATTAATGGTTTTGCAGCAGGTTATGGCACCGCATTGTTTTATGAAGACCAGAATGTGGTGAAATCGATGCAAGAACAGTTTGCACTCTATGCCGATAACTTCCCGGTCTGGTCAGAGCATTCTTCAGCCATTGCGCAGTTTGCAACCTGGACAGCTTTGGCAGAGAAAAATATCGGTGCCTCGTTGCAGCATTACAATCCAATTATTGATGAAGAAGTTGCACAAACTTTTGAAGTCCCATCGCACTGGAAGCTTCGCGCGCAATTGGTCTTTGGTTCTATTGAAGCACCTGCAGGCGAAAAAACCTTTATGGATGATGCGGAGCGTTTTAAAACCTTTGCATAAATCGGGTTTCAGCTAAAAAGAAGTGCTTTTGTGCTTCTTTTTTTATTTGTACTGGCTAATAGCAGATAATTTAAAATTGCTAGTCAAATAAATGCTAAAAGTTCAGGTGAAATAAGAGAAGTTTTTGTCATAAAATTGTCATTTCGACGCGGCATAGTGCAGCTCAACTTTAATAATTAACTTGAAATGAGTAGATGATATGGATTTTCGTATTGCGGCAACTGTAGCGGCACTGTTGTTTAGTACCTCGGTTTTTTCAGCGGTGACTATTACAGTACCTGAAGAAATTAAGATCGTTGCGGTAAATAATCAGGAAATAAAATCAAGTCTATTACGTTCTAATTCAACTTATAAACTGGATGCTGGAATGAATAATATCAGCGTCCGCTATAATGAGTTTTTTCAGCACTCTGATAATTCACATGACATTTTAAAGTCGGGAGTGCTTACTGTAAAAACTCCAGAGCTTAAAGATGGTGAAACCTATCGTTTAGCGTTAATTAATGCACCTCAGAATTTTGACGAAGCTAAAAAGTACCAGGATCAGCCCATCATTGGCTTATATGATGCAAAAAATCAGCTGCTTGTTCAGCAAGCGGGCGCTAAAGATGCAGCGAGAACATGGTTTGCAAATAATGTATTGACCAAAACAGTCGAGATGAGTAGCAAGTCAGCAACATCACTTAATCAACCAGCACCTGTATATGCTCAGGCAGCTAGTGTAGCTACGGTCGCCACTCCTCAAACTCAATTCGTCGGGCAGAATGATCAACAACTCATTCAATTATGGCAAAAGGCCTCCAAAGCTGAACGTCAAAAATTTATGACTTGGTTGGCTGAACAGACGAATTAAAAGATAAAGTATGAAGGATCAAATGGTATTGATGCTTTTTTAATAGGTAGAGTGCAGAGATTTATATTTGGTTATACTTTTAATGCAAAAAATCTGGAAAATCTCTCAGAAAAGGCTAAAAATAACATTTTAGATTAAAAAATAAACGTACACGTCACTTTTTTGAATCTTTTTGAGAAAAGCCCTTGCGCTTGTTTTTAAAGTGTATAGAATACGCTGCATCAAGGCGATACAGCAAAACGAACTTAGCTGATTAAGTTAGGTTGTTGTGTGAGTTGCCTGGTAGCTTGTTTCTGACGAAGAGCAAGAAGATCATTAAGAGCTTATGAAGAACAACTTGTGTGGATTTTTACTGGTTGATCGATCGAAATTATTTTCATTGATTGATGGTAGAAATGACTGAAGTTTATTTGAGAAATATTTGTCAGAAAATTGATGAGCCAAGATTGGTGCCCTTTAAGGCACTACTGATTTTAAACTGAAGAGTTTGATCATGGCTCAGATTGAACGCTGGCGGCAGGCTTAACACATGCAAGTCGAGCGGGGGAAGTTGCTTCGGGGGGACAACATCTCGAAAGGGATGCTAATACCGCATACGTCCTACGGGAGAAAGCAGGGGATCTTCGGACCTTGCGCTAATAGATGAGCCTAAGTCGGATTAGCTAGTTGGTGGGGTAAAGGCCTACCAAGGCGACGATCTGTAGCGGGTCTGAGAGGATGATCCGCCACACTGGGACTGAGACACGGCCCAGACTCCTACGGGAGGCAGCAGTGGGGAATATTGGACAATGGGGGGAACCCTGATCCAGCCATGCCGCGTGTGTGAAGAAGGCCTTTTGGTTGTAAAGCACTTTAAGCGAGGAGGAGGAGCTCTTGGTTAATACCCAAGATGCTTGGACGTTACTCGCAGAATAAGCACCGGCTAACTCTGTGCCAGCAGCCGCGGTAATACAGAGGGTGCAAGCGTTAATCGGATTTACTGGGCGTAAAGCGCGCGTAGGTGGCCAATTAAGTCAAATGTGAAATCCCCGAGCTTAACTTGGGAATTGCATTCGATACTGGTTGGCTAGAGTATGGGAGAGGATGGTAGAATTCCAGGTGTAGCGGTGAAATGCGTAGAGATCTGGAGGAATACCGATGGCGAAGGCAGCCATCTGGCCTAATACTGACACTGAGGTGCGAAAGCATGGGGAGCAAACAGGATTAGATACCCTGGTAGTCCATGCCGTAAACGATGTCTACTAGCCGTTGGGGCCTTTGAGGCTTTAGTGGCGCAGCTAACGCGATAAGTAGACCGCCTGGGGAGTACGGTCGCAAGACTAAAACTCAAATGAATTGACGGGGGCCCGCACAAGCGGTGGAGCATGTGGTTTAATTCGATGCAACGCGAAGAACCTTACCTGGTCTTGACATAGTAAGAACTTTCCAGAGATGGATTGGTGCCTTCGGGAACTTACATACAGGTGCTGCATGGCTGTCGTCAGCTCGTGTCGTGAGATGTTGGGTTAAGTCCCGCAACGAGCGCAACCCTTTTCCTTATTTGCCAGCGGGTTAAGCCGGGAACTTTAAGGATACTGCCAGTGACAAACTGGAGGAAGGCGGGGACGACGTCAAGTCATCATGGCCCTTACGACCAGGGCTACACACGTGCTACAATGGTCGGTACAAAGGGTTGCTACCTAGCGATAGGATGCTAATCTCAAAAAGCCGATCGTAGTCCGGATTGGAGTCTGCAACTCGACTCCATGAAGTCGGAATCGCTAGTAATCGCGGATCAGAATGCCGCGGTGAATACGTTCCCGGGCCTTGTACACACCGCCCGTCACACCATGGGAGTTTGTTGCACCAGAAGTAGGTAGTCTAACCGCAAGGAGGACGCTTACCACGGTGTGGCAGATGACTGGGGTGAAGTCGTAACAAGGTAGCCGTAGGGGAACCTGCGGCTGGATCACCTCCTTAACGAAAGATTGACGATTGGTAAGAATCCACAACAAGTTGTTCTTCATACGATGTATCTGAGGGTCTGTAGCTCAGTTGGTTAGAGCACACGCTTGATAAGCGTGGGGTCACAAGTTCAAGTCTTGTCAGACCCACCAAATCTGACTAACGCAGCATGCAAGTGCTGAAGCAAACAGAACGGAACGATACATTGACTTATTGATAAGCTGGGGACTTAGCTTAGTTGGTAGAGCGCCTGCTTTGCACGCAGGAGGTCAGGAGTTCGACTCTCCTAGTCTCCACCAAATTTCAAGATCATAAAAGCACTGCTTTTACTTGAAATTTAAGCAAGAAGCTACGCTTCGCGCAGGCTTTAATCAAACGAAGCTTGAGCTGAGTGTTAAACACTCAGATAAGTGTTTAGATCCTAGAGATTAACAAGTACAAGCGTTATGATACGCGGACTTGATAATCTCTGTGATTTATCACAGCGTCTAGACCTGACGAAGGCTAGATCAATCATTAACAGAATATATTTGAGTTGAAATAAATTGTTTAAGGCTCAGAACTAAATTGACATTGAAATGTGACACGCAAGTGACATGTTTGAATGAAGATGCAGAACTGAGAAACTAGCGATTAACTGAATCAAGCGTTTTGGTATATGAATCTAATTGAAGCTGTACAGTGCTTAAATGCACAAGACGCCAACTGTATGATTGACTGAGTAATTGGTTGATCTGTTGCTCATCCTACTTGTAAGGATGAACGACTGTTTGGGGTTGTATAGTCAAGTAATTAAGTGCATGTGGTGGATGCCTTGGCAGTCAGAGGCGATGAAAGACGTGATAGCCTGCGAAAAGCTCCGGGGAGGCGGCAAATATCCTGTGATCCGGAGATGTCTGAATGGGGAAACCCACTTACCATAAGGTAGGTATTGCATGATGAATACATAGTCATGCAAGGCGAACGAGGGGAAGTGAAACATCTCAGTACCCTTAGGAAAAGAAATCAATTGAGATTCCCTCAGTAGCGGCGAGCGAAAGGGGAAGAGCCCATTAAGTCATATAAGTTCTAGTGGAACGCTCTGGGAAGTGCGACCGTAGACGGTGATAGTCCTGTACACGAAAGGGCTTATATGATGATGTCGAGTAGGGCGAGGCACGTGAAACCTTGTCTGAATATGGGGGGACCATCCTCCAAGGCTAAATACTCCTGACTGACCGATAGTGAACCAGTACCGTGAGGGAAAGGCGAAAAGAACCCCTGTGAGGGGAGTGAAATAGATCCTGAAACCGCATGCATACAAGCAGTGGGAGCCGACTTGTTCGGTGACTGCGTACCTTTTGTATAATGGGTCAGCGACTTATATTCAGTAGCAAGGTTAACCGAATAGGGGAGCCGTAGGGAAACCGAGTCTTAATAGGGCGCATTAGTTGCTGGGTATAGACCCGAAACCAGGTGATCTATCCATGAGCAGGTTGAAGGTTGGGTAACACTAACTGGAGGACCGAACCCACTGTCGTTGAAAAGCCAGGGGATGACTTGTGGATAGGGGTGAAAGGCTAATCAAACTTGGTGATAGCTGGTTCTCCCCGAAAGCTATTTAGGTAGCGCCTCGGACGAATACCATTGGGGGTAGAGCACTGTTTCGGCTAGGGGGTCATCCCGACTTACCAAACCGATGCAAACTCCGAATACCAATGAGTACTATCCGGGAGACAGACTGCGGGTGCTAACGTCCGTAGTCAAGAGGAAAACAATCCAGACCGCCAGCTAAGGCCCCAAAATTATAGTTAAGTGGGAAACGATGTGGGAAGGCATAGACAGCTAGGAGGTTGGCTTAGAAGCAGCCACCCTTTAAAGAAAGCGTAATAGCTCACTAGTCGAGTCGGCCTGCGCGGAAGATGTAACGGGGCTAAAACTATATGCCGAAGCTGCGGATGCATAATTTATTATGCGTGGTAGGGGAGCGTTCTGTAAGCCGATGAAGGTGGATTGAGAAGTCTGCTGGAGGTATCAGAAGTGCGAATGCTGACGTGAGTAACGACAATGCGAGTGAAAAACTCGCACGCTGAAAGACCAAGGGTTCCAGTCCAACGTTAATCGGGGCTGGGTGAGTCGACCCCTAAGGCGAGGCCGAGAGGCGTAGTCGATGGGAAATTGGTTAATATTCCAATACTTCTGTGTAATGCGATGAGAGGACGGAGAAGGTTAAGTCAGCCTGGCGTTGGTTGTCCAGGTGAAAGGTTGTAGGCATGCATCTTAGGCAAATCCGGGGTGCTCTATGCTGAGAACTGATAGCAAGCTGTACTTGTACAGTGAAGTGGCTGATACCATGCTTCCAGGAAAAGTCTCTAAGCTTCAGTTACACAGGAATCGTACCCGAAACCGACACAGGTGGTCAGGTCGAGTAGACCAAAGCGCTTGAGAGAACTCTGCTGAAGGAACTAGGCAAAATGGTACCGTAACTTCGGGAGAAGGTACGCTGCTTTTGGTGATGGAACTTGCTTCCTGAGCTGAGAGCAGCCACAGAAACCAGGCCCCTGCAAAAGCTCTTGATCGAAGCCCCAGTAAACGGCGGCCGTAACTATAACGGTCCTAAGGTAGCGAAATTCCTTGTCGGGTAAGTTCCGACCTGCACGAATGGCATAATGATGGGGGCGCTGTCTCCAGCAGAGACTCAGTGAAATCGAATTCGCCGTGAAGATGCGGTGTACCCGCGGCTAGACGGAAAGACCCCGTGAACCTTTACTGCAGCTTGACATTGAACTTTGATCTTACTTGTGTAGGATAGGTGGGAGGCTTTGAAACCGAGACGCTAGTTTCGGTGGAGCCAATCTTGAAATACCACCCTGGTAATATTGAGGTTCTAACTCTGGGAGTACGAAGGTGCGCTCAGCGTGGTCGGAAATCACGCGACGGAGGAGTACGAAGGTGCGCTCAGCGTGGTCGGAAATCACGCGTAGAGTATAAAGGCAAAAGCGCGCTTAACTGCGAGACCCACAAGTCGAGCAGGTACGAAAGTAGGTCTTAGTGATCCGGTGGTTCTGTATGGAAGGGCCATCGCTCAACGGATAAAAGGTACTCTGGGGATAACAGGCTGATACCGCCCAAGAGTTCATATCGACGG
>SMFC01000052.1_pt1 | contig 14479 bp, 18 predicted proteins | sample 2456331 | NCBI WGS metagenome assembly SMFC01 (sample SAMN10132608, study PRJNA489261) | soil metagenome | isolation source: day120 control-loamy sand soil ammended | place: USA
ACAGATCTGGTTTTAGATGCTCTACTGATGGCTTTGTGGCGAAGAAGCCCAAAGAACAAAGTCCTGATTCATTCTGATCAAGGTAGCCAATACACCAGTCATGAATGGCAGACATTTCTCAAGCATCACAACCTTGAAAGCAGTATGAGCCGGCGTGGAAACTGCCATGATAATGCTGTTGCTGAGAGCTTCTTTCAGCTGTTAAAGCGAGAGAGGATCAAGAAGAAAATCTATGTGACAAGAACTGAAGCAAGGTCGGATATCTTTGAATATATAGAGATGTTCTATAACTCAAAACGCAGACATGGTTCCAATGGTCAGCGTTCTCCATTAGATTATGAAAAGGCCCATCAAAAGATGGTTATGTGTGTCTAGAATTTTGGTGGCTATTCACATCCTCCAAACTACGTCCATCTTCCTCATAGCCAAAAGAACAATAAAACTCATTATTCCAGGGTAACTGATTTGTTTTACTTACTGCTTTTTCTTCACTTTCTTGAGGATCTATCAACCAAGAGCGACTGATGTATTTAGAATTATTATCCTCAAAGACTTTGAAAAACATGACATTAATATTAAGTGTGCTGTATTTATTCAAATAATTAATTATTCTTTCTGAACTTGCATCTAATTCACTCGATACAATTACCATAGAATGATTCTGATTTAATGATTCTTCAGATAGCTCATTACCAAACTTGGCTTCAAATGCATTTGATAAACTTACGTTTTGGTTAATATATTTTAAATAAATCTTAGATAATCTTGTTGCATCCAAATCCATTACCCATGAGGCATAATCTAAGATTTGTGCAACTACCTCTCTTGAAGTCTTATCCTTTTTTAATTCAATAATAATGACCTTCCCCTCTGCATCAACAGCCAATAAGTCTATGTATTTATTAAAATCTGTATAGACTTGCTGTCCAATTAACATCCAATTTTCATTTAAAATAGATATATCTTTACGTATCTGATCTTCTAAGAGTTTTTCGCTATCAATAATTGAATTGCAAAGCAATTGAGGAGTATCCCCAACTTTCCAAATACCATGTTCAACTGCCATACCCTTTTCCTATAGAAATTTTTTAAATTTAAGAATCTTCTTATCATAAAAAAACCACCCTTTCGGGTGGTTTCTTCAATCTCGAACCGTCTCTTATTGAGCGCGGTTTTTGATTTTGCGGATCGTTTCCAACTGTGCAGCAGTTTCTGCAAGAGCAGCCAAAGCAGCAGCAGAGTCCAAATCGCTCTTTTGATTGGCAAGCAATTGTTCAGCGTGTTTACGCGCTTCAACAATAGCTGCTTCATCTAAGTTTTCTGCACGGACTGCAGTATCTGCAAGAACCGTAACAACATGCGGTTGAACTTCTAGAACACCACCAGATACATAGATCAACTCTTCTGTACCGTTTTCCAAAATAACGCGGATCGCGCCAGGTTGGAGCAAAGTTACCAGCGGAGCGTGACCAGGCATAATACCTAACTCACCGCCAGCACCTTTAGCAATTAGCATAGTTACAGTGCCTGAGTACAAAGACTCTTGAACACTTACAACGTCACATTGCATAGTCGCCATGAGAATCTCCTAAATTAGGGAACTAATTAAAGTTTCTCAGCTTTAGCAATCACTTCGTCAATACCACCAACCATGTAGAACGCTTGTTCTGGGATGTGATCGTATTCACCAGCTAGAAGACCTTTAAAGCCACGAATCGTTTCTTTAAGAGATACTAATTTACCAGGAGCACCAGTAAATACTTCAGCTACGTGGAACGGTTGAGAGAAGAAACGCTGGATTTTACGCGCACGGTAAACAACCAGTTTATCTTCTTCAGCAAGCTCGTCCATACCAAGAATCGCGATGATGTCTTTAAGCTCTTTATAACGTTGCAATACGTTCTGTACAGAACGTGCAATTTCATAATGCTCTTGACCAACAACTAACGGATCTAATTGGCGTGAAGTTGAGTCTAGTGGATCGATCGCTGGGTAAATACCAGAAGATGCGATGTCACGGCTCAATACAACAGTTGCGTCCAAGTGAGCAAACGTTGTAGCAGGCGATGGATCTGTCAAGTCATCGGCAGGTACGTATACCGCTTGGATTGACGTAATAGAACCAGACTTAGTCGATGTAATACGTTCTTGAAGAACACCCATCTCTTCTGCAAGTGTAGGCTGGTAACCTACTGCAGATGGCATACGACCTAGAAGTGCTGATACTTCAGTACCCGCTAGTGTATAACGATAAATGTTATCTACGAACAATAGTACGTCACGGCCTTTACCGTTTTCGTCTTTCTCGTCACGGAAATATTCAGCCATAGTAAGACCAGTCAACGCTACGCGTAAACGGTTACCTGGTGGCTCGTTCATCTGACCGTAGACCATTGCTACTTTGTCTAGAACGTTAGAATCTTTCATTTCGTGATAGAAGTCATTACCTTCACGAGTACGCTCACCAACACCAGCAAACACAGATAAACCTGAGTGAGCTTTCGCGATGTTGTTGATCAATTCCATCATGTTTACAGTTTTACCAACACCGGCACCACCGAACAGACCAACTTTACCACCTTTAGCGAACGGGCATAGCAAGTCGATGACTTTAATACCAGTTTCTAAAAGGTCAGTAGAAGCTGCTTGTTCTGCATAAGAAGGTGCAGAGCGGTGAATTGGTAAACGCGCTTCAGTCGCAACAGGACCAGCTTCGTCGATCGGGCGACCAAGAACGTCCATGATACGGCCTAGAGTCGCTGTACCTACAGGTACAGAAATCGGCGCACCAGTGTTAACTACGTTCAAACCACGCTTAAGGCCTTCAGTAGAACCCATTGCAATAGTACGAACTACGCCATCACCAAGCTGTTGCTGAACTTCTAAAGTAGTTTCAGTACCATCTACTTGGAGAGCGTCATAGATCTTAGGAACGCTGTTGCGTTCAAACTCGACGTCGATAACCGCGCCGATGATCTGAATGATACGACCGCTATTCATTGCTGTCTCCTCAATTCAAAATAATGTTAAACGGCAGCGGCACCACCAACGATCTCAGAAATTTCCTGAGTAATCGCGGCTTGACGCAGCTTGTTATAAATAAGTTGCAGGCTCTTAATGATCTCACCTGCGTTGTCTGTCGCTGCTTTCATAGCGACCATACGTGCAGACTGCTCACATGCGATGTTTTCAATCACACCTTGATACACCACAGACTCGATATAGCGAACCAACAAGCCATTTAAAAGCTCTTCAGCTTCAGGCTCGTAGATATAATCCCAACCGTATTGACGGTTAAGAGTCTTGTCTTCTTCAGCAGCAGCCAAAGGAACAAGTTGTTCGATCTTTTGATTTTGAGTCATGGCATTGACAAAGCCGTTTGACACTAGATAAATACGATCTAACTCGCCTTTATCATAAGCATCCAACATCACCTGTACAGAACCAGATAACTGCTCAAGACTCGGAGTATCACCGACTTGCGTCGTCGCCCCAAGCACTTTACCGCCGTAGTTTTTAAAAAACGAAACCGCTTTTTGACCAATTAAAGCAAATTGAACTTCAATTGACTGCTCTTGTTGCTGCTGTACGTGTTTAACCACTTTTTTGAACAGGTTAATGTTCAAACCACCAGCAAGGCCGCGATCTGAAGACACAATGATATAGCCAACGCGCTTAACCGGGCGTTCAACCATATAACGGTGTTTGTATTCAGGGTTCGCTTGGACCAAATGAGCAATTACACGGTGCATATTTTCGGCATACGGACGGCCTTGAGCCATGCGCTCTTGCGCACGACGCATCTTAGAAGCTGCTACCATTTGCATCGCTCGAGTAATCTTTTGCGTGCTCTTGATACTAGCTACTTTGGCGCGAATTTCTTTTAAATTTGCCATACGCTTAACCTAGTATTCGAAAGCCCTTGCGAGCTTCCGAAGGTTGATTCCGTGAACCAAACCAACACTAATCTAGCAAGTTGCTAAATTAGTAAGTTTGAGTCGCTTTAAAGCTTTCAATACCTGCTTTGATTGCAGCTTCGATGTCTTTGTTGTAATCACCAGAGGCATCGATTTGTTGCATTAACGCAGCATGTTCTGAACGGAAGTAAGAAATCAACGCAGCATCAAAGTCTACGATTTTCTTAACGTCTACGTCAGCCATGTAGCCTTCGTTAGATGCATAAATTGAAACAGCCTGGTCAGCAATTGAGTATGGAGCATATTGTTTTTGCTTCATTAACTCAGTTACACGTTGACCATGTTCAAGTTGCTTACGAGTTGCTTCGTCAAGATCAGAAGCGAACTGAGCAAATGCTGCCAATTCACGGTATTGCGCCAAAGCAGTACGGATACCACCAGACAATTTCTTGATGATCTTGGTTTGCGCTGAACCACCAACACGAGATACAGAGATACCCGCGTTCACAGCAGGACGAATACCTGCGTTGAATAATGATGTTTCAAGGAAGATCTGACCATCAGTAATCGAAATTACGTTGGTTGGTACGAATGCAGATACGTCACCCGCTTGAGTTTCAATAATCGGCAATGCAGTTAATGAACCAGTTTGGCCTTTAACTTCACCGTTAGTGAATTTCTCAACGTAGTCAGCAGATACACGAGAAGCACGTTCAAGTAGACGCGAGTGTAGATAGAACACGTCACCTGGATAAGCTTCACGACCTGGTGGACGGCGTAAAAGCAATGAAATTTGACGATACGCAACAGCTTGTTTAGACAAGTCATCATAAATGATTAACGCGTCTTCACCACGGTCACGGTAGTATTCACCCATTGTACAGCCAGAGTACGGAGCCAAATACAGCATTGCTGCTGGATCAGATGCACCTGCTGCGACAACAGTGGTATACGCCATAGCGCCAGTTTCTTCTAGCTTGCGTACTACGTTAGCGATAGTCGATTGTTTTTGACCAATTGCTACGTATACACATTTAATGCCAGAGTTTTTCTGAGCGATGATCGCGTCGATCGCCATTGCTGTTTTACCAGTTTGACGGTCACCAATGATCAACTCACGCTGACCACGGCCTACAGGGATCATTGTATCTACTGATTTATAACCAGTTTGTACAGGTTGATCCACTGACTGACGCCAAATTACGCCTGGTGCTACTTTTTCAACAGCATCAGTTAATTTAGCATCGATCGGGCCTTTACCATCAATCGGGTTACCCAAAGCATCGACTACACGGCCTAAAAGTTCTGGACCAACCGGAACTTCTAATACACGACCTGTGCAACGCGCTTTTTGACCTTCTTGAAGGCTTAAGTAGTTACCTAAAACAACGACGCCCACTGAATCCTGTTCTAGGTTCAGTGCCATACCATAAAGGCCGCCGTCGAATTCGATCATTTCACCGTACATTGCATCAGCAAGGCCGTGAATACGCACAATACCGTCGGAAACCATAACAATGGTCCCTTCGTTCTTAGCGGTTGCGCTGGTGTCCAGATCGCCGATACGCTGTTTAATGAGCGCACTGATCTCGGATGGATTCAGTTGTTGCATTGCGCTATACCTCAATCTTTTTAAAGTTCAGTCTTCTTATTTCTTAAGCAAGAAGACGAGTACGCATTTTCTCAAGCTTGTTAAGCGCAGAATCATCTATCACTTGGTCGCCTGCACGAATAACTACACCAGCAATAAGCTCTGGTTTCACTTCTACAGAAACACTTACTGCAGCTTCGAATTTCTTCTCTAATGCATGCGTCAGTAATTGTTCCTGAACAGAAGTTAATGGGAATGCTGATTCAATCACAACATCCACAGTATTATTATTCTGTGATTTGAGCTGTTCATATTCTGCAGCAATTTCAGGAAGAAGCGTCAAACGGTTGTTTTCAGCAAGCAATGTCAGGAAGTTAGACACTGCTGCAGTTTGGTCTTCACCTAAAACTTTGGCAAAAAGAGACACCTGCTCAGCAGGTGTAAGCTCCGGGCGATTTAGATAAGCTGAAAATGCTTCGTCTTGCACCGCAGCACTGAGCAATTCAAGTGCAGTTGACCAAGAGTCAGTTGCACCCTGCTCAGAAGCGTAAGCAAATGCTGCTTTTGCATAAGGGCGTGCTAACGTCAAGAGTTCAGCCATAATCTGCCTCTCTTAAAGTTTAGCAGCCAGCTGAGTCAGCATGGCATTGTGAGCTTCTGCATCAACTTGCTGGCTAAGAATTTTCTCAGCACCAGTCACTGCAAGAGCAGCCACTTGTTGACGCAATTCTTCGCGAGCAGAATTGATTTCGGTATCAACAGCTTCTTTCGCTTGTTGACGAATACGCTCACCTTCAGCAGATGCTTGAGTACGCGCTTCTTCTACCAACTGTGCTGCACGACGGTTCGCTTGTTCGATCAATTGAGCCGCTTGTGCTTTTGCCGTGTCCAGTTCAGCTTTCACTTGTGCTTGCGCATCTGCAAGGTCAGCTTTCGCTTTTTCAGCAGCATTTAAGCCATCAGCGATACGACGCTGACGTTCACTAATCGCATTGATTAGTGGTGGCCATACAAACTTCATGCAGAACGCGACAAAAATCGCAAACGCAATCGCTTGGCCAAACAATGTGAGGTTGATATTCATTGCAAATTCCTCAAATAGTGAATTTCGGAATTAAGCTGATTAACCTACAAATGGATTAGCGAAGATGAAGAACAAGCCAATACCAACACCGATCATAGGCACAGCATCAAGAAGACCTGCGATTAAGAACATACGAGTTTGAAGTTGCGGAGCCAATTCTGGTTGACGAGCAACAGCTTCAAGGAAACGGCCGCCTAGAAGACCAAAACCAATCGCAGTACCTAAAGCACCGAAAGCGATCAAGATAGCAGATGCAATTGCAACTAGACCTAAAGTGAGTTCCATGATAATTCCTCAGAGGTTAGGTTTTATACCAAATTAAGTTAAAAAATTGTGTGCCCAACCATCCGTTGACAGTTAGGCAATACCATTAATGCTTTTCGCTTGCCATACTCATGTACACGATAGTCAACATCATGAAAATGAATGCTTGTAGCGTAATAATCAAAATGTGGAAAATCGCCCAAGGCACAGACAACGCCCACTGGATCCAGAACGGTAATAACGCGATAAGAATGAAGATTAACTCACCCGCATACATGTTACCGAACAGTCGTAGAGCCAATGAAACTGGTCGCGCCAAGAAAGTGGTCAATTCCAACAATAAGTTGAATGGAATCAAAAGCACTTTAGCAACTGGGTTACTTGGGTTAAATGGGTTAAGTGCTAACTCACCAACGAAGCCGCCAACACCTTTCTCACGAATACTATAGAAAATGATCAAGAAGAATACAGAAATAGACATACCGAGGGTAACGTTTGGATCTGTAGTCGGAACAATTTTAAAGTAAACCTGATGAGGGTCTACACCCAGCATAGAAGCAATCGCGTGTTGAGCTACATAAGGAATAAAGTCAACAGGGATCAAATCCATCAAGTTCATGAGGAAAATCCACACGAAAATGGTTAAAGCTAAGGGTGCAATTAATCGAGACTTCCCGTGGAAGGTATCACGTACACTTGAATCTACAAACTCGATAATCATTTCAATTGCAGACTGGAACTTGGTAGGAACACCAGCATTAGCCGCTTTCGCAACCAACCAGAATAACAAACAGAAAATCAGACCCAGTCCGATAGACCAACCCATTGAATCCAAGTGAATAGCAGTGAACCCCATCTGTTGAGCTTCAGCACCGCTCTCGGCCAATTTCCATGTACCATCTGGCATTTTGCCATAGGTCATGTTGGTCAAGTGATGCTTGATATACTCGGTCGAAGTAAGGGCATGTTCTTCAGCAGCCATAAATCACACCTGGTCAATGTCAAAAAACTAATAGAACAAACGAATATCGCGTGCTGCTTGATATCTCGCCTGCTCCTGAAAAACTTTTCAATTTCTTGTTGTGTCTATACTCATTTTTGTAGACGTGACGCCCAAAACGGAGCGACCCACGACATGGCTTGAACAAGTATAAAACCACAAAACAACGCCACCGCTGACAACGGTTCGACATTGCTTAAAATTAAAATGAAACCAACAATCACAATTGCAAACTTTCCCATTAAGCCTTTATACATGTTCGAAAGAACTTGTTTAGACGCGCGGGCTCCTGCTGCTCGAAACGATTGCCACGAAAAATAACAAGTCGCAAGCCAACAAACGAGCGCACCTAATGCTGCACTCAGGGCTGCGGTTGAGTCTTTCACGACCCAGCCGATCAAGGCTGAAACAGGGATCATACAGGCTTGCAGGAGGACCAAAGCTTTCGCTAATCGTCGGTCAATCAAGCGACTAGTTCGGCTCATTATTTATTCACTCACAGCAATCATGCTTGACAAGTTTAACAGGTGATTATTTTTAATCGCAGGCATTATAGAGTTACACCCCTGAACATGCAATCTTTTCCCGACCTTAGTCGTGTTTTTTTAAATCGGGGCAATGCTGTTAAACTAATCAAAATCTGTCTATTTTTTAAATCATTAGCGTGCATTTAATACGCACTTCTGGGTTTCTGCTGCTAATTGCTGCCAGGCTTGCACAAAGTCCCCTGCCCCGCTCATGCTTTCATCGACATGCTGAAACACCACCGGTTTCAGTTTTCGGTACTGATTTTCACTGGCATGACCTTCGGCCAGAAGGCACATTTTAGGCTGTGGGCGATGATCCTGTAAGAACTTGATTTGTGCCACAGTTGGCGAGACATGTGGATCATCGGTCAGTGCGCCCATGAATTTCAGATTCAAGGGACGTTCCAGATATTGATAGGCATCATGATACGACCAGTAAGCTTTGGCTTTAGTGCTGGAACTATAACGCTGGGCCGTCGCAAACATGCTTTGCGCAAAGTCGCGTGCATTTTTCCAGTACAGTTCACGGTTCTCCGGCAATTGTTGCGAACGCAGCGCCGCAATAAAGAAACCAATCCTTACGGCATTATTCGGATCGAGCCAGACATGCGTATCTACCGTATTTTTTAAGGCCTCACCACGCGGGTTACGCATCGGCAATGTGGTCAAAATACCGGATTCCAAAATAGCGATACCTTTATGACTGTCATTCAGCACTTTGGCCAGCGGTGCTTCATGCGCCTGACCCAGCCAGATCACCAGACCGGCATCCTGAATGATTTTACGATGTGCCGGGGTCAGACTGACATCATGTCCGCTCTGATTGGCCAGTAATAAAGTCGGCTGTTCCACGCCCTGGGTAATTTTCTTGGCAATCAGATAGATCGGCTGAGTCGAGACCACCAGACTTTGTGACCAACTGAGTGTGCTGAACAAAGCCAAAAGACCCATTGCAAGGAGACGGAACATGAGTAGAAATCACTTAAAAACGAGAAAATTAGTGAGTGTTATAATATAACAAAAATACAAAAATACCTATGCCCAATCGAAACTCTGAACGCTTCATGTTAAGATTTGAAATCTATTAATTTTCAGTTTCGCACTTGAGGTGAACTATGGGTTCTTGTTCGCACGAACACCACAACGCATTGCACGGCGTGCACGACCATCCCAATGTCGCACAACGTCTTGCTGAAGCGGAAAGTCTTTGTGCAGCAACAGGCGCACGCCTTACCCCTTTGCGTAAAGAAGTGCTGGAACTCATTTTAAATGCGACTGGCCCGATGGGGGCTTATGATTTACTGGCACAAATGAAAAATGCCAGTGATCGTCCTGCGGCGCCACCTACGGTATACCGAACTCTGGATTTTTTATTGGGTAAAGGGCTGATTCACCGCCTGACCTCGATCAATGCCTATATTCCTTGTTGCCATCCACGTGAAGGGCATCAGGCGGCTTTTTTAATCTGTACCGAATGTAAAGCGGTGACAGAAGCATCAGCGCAAGGTCTGCTTGACCAACTTGATGCACTTGCAAGCTCGGATGACTTTAGCGCACATCACAGCATTATTGAAATTTCAGGAATCTGTCAGCAGTGTCGCAACAAAGCTTAAGTGCCTCCCCCCTGATTCAGCTCTCCCAGATCTGGGTCAAGATTGATGAGCGTGATATTTTAAAAGCCATTGATTTTTCATTGCAAGAAAAAGAGATTGTCACGCTGATTGGCCCGAATGGTGCAGGCAAGTCGACTTTAATTAAAGTCATGCTCGGCATCTTGAAACCGCAATCCGGTGAGATCAAAACTGCACGTAAACTGAAATTCTCTTATGTGCCGCAAAAATTCAATCCATCGCATAGCTTGCCGCTGCGGGTCAAAGATTTACTGGCGCTGGAAAAATGTCCATCCAAAATCAAAACTGAAATTATTCGCGATACTGGCATTAGTAAACTGCAAGATTCCAAAGTTCAGCAACTCTCAGGCGGTGAGCGTCAGCGGGTGCTCTTGGCACGGGCCTTATTACGCCAACCCGATATTCTGGTACTGGATGAACCGATGCAAGGTCTGGACATTCAATCCGAAGCTGAACTGTATGAATATGTGCGTAACTTGCCGGAAAAATATGGCTGTGCCGTATTAATGGTGTCACATGACCTGCAATGGGTGATGCAAGGGACGACTCGGGTGGTGTGTCTAAATAAGCATATTTGTTGTAGCGGTCTGCCGGAAAGCGTACAGCAGCATCCAGAATATCAGGCAATCTTTGGCACCAACCGGGTGTTTTATCAGCATCATCATGATCATTGTGCGCATGGCGATTCTGCTACGCCGTGTCAGCATGATACGCGCCCTCATATTCACCCCGAGCCGGAAGCTTAAACCATGATGGATTGGTTACAACTCCTTTTACCTGCATGGATTATGGGCACACTACTGGTGTTTCTGACGGCGCCGCTAGGCTGCTTGATGCTGTGGCGTCGTATGTCATTTTTTGCTGATACTATGGCACATGGTACTTTACTAGGTGTTGCGATTGCAGGCGCCTTAAGTCTACCGCTGTGGATGGGCGTGACCTTCTTGGCATTATTGCTGGTTGCCATTCTGTGGGTGCTACATGATCCCCGCCTCCCCAATGATGCCCTGCTTGCACTGTGTTCAGCGACCTTACTTTGCTCGGGTTTATTGTTTATTCAACATTTACCAAGTTTAAGACCTGAACTGCTCAGCTATTTATTCGGTGATCTACTGACCATTTCCTGGACGGACTTGCCCACGTTTGCCATTGTGATCATTCTGGCCTTAGGTGTTTTATATAAAAGCTGGCAAGCCCAGATTCAGATCGCGATTGATCCGGATATGGCGGTCAGTGAAGGGGTAAATGCCAAATGGCAACGCCTGATCTTTATGTTGCTATTGGCACTGTTTACCGTACTGGCTTTACGTGCAGTCGGTTCCCTATTGATGGGTGCATTGTTGGTTATTCCTGCTCTGACTGCTCGCCTTCTGGCAAACTCTCCACGCCAAATGGTGATCTGGGCATTCGTGATTGCACAGATTGGTGTGACAGTAGGCCTCTGGTCGAGCGCAGGCCTTAATACTTCAACTGGGCTGACCATTGTGCTGACCATGGCAGTGTTATTTGCAATGATGTTTATCTTTCAGAAATTTAAAAAGCTGAGCTAGGACATGGGGACTAAACGCTACTTTGTGAGTGCCTGTTTGCTCGGTCAAAAAGTTCGTTACGATGGCAAGGATTGCCTTGTCAAAGAAGTGCTCGAATCTTTAGTTCCAAATCAATATATCAGTCTGTGTCCTGAAATCTCAGGTGGACTACCGATTCCACGTCCACCTGCCGAAATTCAAAATGGTTCAGGCTTAGATGTACTTGCGCAAAAATCTTTAGTTATAGATATTCTAGGCAATGATGTTTCTCAAGCTTTTATACAAGGTGCATATCTCGCTTTAAAAGTTGCGCAAGACTTTCACGCCACACATGCAATTCTTAAAGCTCACAGTCCCTCTTGTGGTAGTGATTTGATTTATAACGGATCATTTTCAGGACATAAAATTCAGGGCGATGGTGTTACCGCTGCACTCTTTAAACAACATGGCATTGTTGTGATGACTGAAGATGAATTCTTGGCGCAATTATCACAGACTATTCTTTAATTTATAAAAGCGAAATTCAGGATTAAACAGCCCAATCAAAAATAAAATCGTGAATGCAATCCAAAAGAACCACGCCATCATAATTACCTGATCTTTCGTCCATTCTTCAGATTGAGATGTGTTAAACACAAACCATGTTTTCCAGCCTCTAATATATGCTGCCCCGCCCCACGAAATAATCCACTTGGTTAAAATGCAGTGTAAGACATAGATCAAAATCCATAATGGCGTTGACATGCTGCTTTGCCTATTGTTGTTTTCATGCGATCAAACTAGATGAAATACGCTTAAAAATCAATTAATAGACTTAAAAATGTATTCCATACTGTTATTGATGTACCAAACTCAACAAACTAGCAGCACAACCGAATAATACGGCAAATGTACGATTTAAAATTTTCTGTTGTTTTGGTGACTTGAGCAATCGTAAAACTTTTGCAGCAAGCCCCGTGTAGCCCGCCATCACAATCAGATCAATCGTGATCATGGTCAGCGCCATAATCACATACTGAATCCATTGTGGTTTGGATAAATCCAGAAATTGTGGCAATACAGCCAGTAAAAACACAATGGCTTTGGGATTACTCATATTCACCAAAAAACCATATAAAATCAGTTTTCCCGCAGATTTACGTGCCAATTCATGTTTAATTTCGATGGATTGTAGTGGCGCTTTCCACTGTAAAATAGCCAAATATAATAAATAGCCCACACCAAACCATTTCACCACCAAAAATGCCCATGGCGTGGTCGCAAACAGCACCCCCACTCCGGCTGCCACCACTGCAATCTGCACCAGTAATGCCAGTTGCAGACCCAATGCATTCCAGTAGCCATGCCGAAAACCATAATTCAGCCCACTCGACATCGAGGCAATTGCCCCTGCACCGGGTGAAACACTAATCACCCAACAGGCCAGCATATAGGCAAACCACATTTGGTAGGACATGAACATTCAACTCTGGAAAACTTGCACAATATTATAGGACTTATCCAATAGATTCAGGCTAAAAAATTGCTTAAATATAAGGCGCTGCACTGTTCACTCTGCAGAGCTTCAGGCACAATATGTGCATTAAAAAACAGGATTTATCATTACAGGAGCCATGAATGACAGCCCAATCGGTAATCTTGCCCCTCCCCTCAGATCATGCTCGCTTTATTGTATTGCGTCTTAAAGACTTAAATATTGAAGCACTCAAAGAAAAATTAGAACATCTTTTTACTTCTCGTGATCGTCTGATTACGCAACATCCTCAAGCACAAATTAAAACAGCGGTCGCTTTTGGTCCTGAGCTTTGGTCAAGACTTTATTCACAAAGCCCTGCGGGTTTCAAACAGCTTGAACCGATTCAGGGTTCATTTGCAATGCCGGTTGTTCCGGCAGATATTCTGATTCATATTGCCAGTGCACGGGCGGATATCTGTTTTGCGCTGAGTCAGGCTTTTTTTGAAGGAATTCAGGATCAGGTTGAAGTTCTGGATGAACGTGTCTGCTTCCGCTATTTTGATGGCCGTGATGTGACAGGCTTTATTGATGGCACTGAAAATCCGCAATTCCCAGATGATCGTGCTGAGGTGGCATTACTCGGTGAAGATACGGGCATTTTCCAAGATGGTTCATTTATTTTTGCCCAGCGTTATGCGCATGATCTGGAAAAGTGGAAAAAGCTGAAAGTCGATACTCAAGAGCAAGTGATGGGTCGTACCAAACTGGAATCGATTGAACTGGAGGATGAGGTTAAACCGGCAAATGCTCACGTTGCACGTACTGTAGTGGAAGATGAAGAAGGCGAAGAAATGGAGATTCTCCGTCATTCCTTGCCTTATGGTGATGGCCGTGGTGACCAAGGTCTATTCTTCATTGCCTATACCAAAGATTTAACTATTATTGATGCCATGTTAGAGCGTATGTTTGGTACGTCTGGCGATGGGATCCATGACCGCTTGCTACACTTCGTCACTCCACTAGATGGAGCATATTACTTTGCACCGAGTGAAGAGTTGTTGGAAGAAGTTTTGGAAGGGTGAAGTTAAAAAAGATTGCTACATTAATGATGTAGCAATCTAGTAACTTATTTTTTCAGTAATTTCTTAGAATTTATATTTTCACAACCTAATGTATAGAATAAACATTTTAATTCTAAATTCAATACTAATTTATAATTATTAATTTTACCGTTACCTTCGCTAATATCCGCCTCATATAGATATTCTCTTTCTTTGACAAAATAAGAAAAATTATCACCAGCCAATATATTTAAATAATTACTTTCTAAACTCTTAGATGAAGAATCTACTACTGGAACCTCGACTACTAAATTTGATAATTTATTATATATAAATATATTAGAACTAAATTTTTTATAAGCTCTTTTCACATAATCTATTTCACTAAATTCTACATTAATATTATTATCTTTTAAAAA
>SMFC01000134.1_pt1 | contig 13901 bp, 15 predicted proteins | sample 2456331 | NCBI WGS metagenome assembly SMFC01 (sample SAMN10132608, study PRJNA489261) | soil metagenome | isolation source: day120 control-loamy sand soil ammended | place: USA
CTCGCCGGGAAGATCAAGAAGTTCGTAGACAACAACCGAGAGAGGATCGCACGTGAGCGTCGTGACAGTGCGGATCTCGCCACCGAGACCGCCTAAATCGAAGCGCTCGAAGAACGCCGCTCCAACTCCCCGTGAGGAGTTGGAGCGGCTGTTTCTCGCGCACAAGATCAGGATCATTCCGTTCGTGCTCGCGCTGTGGCTTGCGTGCGTGGCGGCGATCCTCGGAACGAATCCGCTTGCTCCCGTGTACGTCGGGGGAGCGCTCGCACTGATCGAGTTCCTGATCTGGTGGCAGGGTCACCGGGTCGGCGCGATCCGGCGCGAGGAACGCGCGTACGCGTTCGCGCTCCCGGCCGTCGGAGCGCTGTGGATACTGTTCGCCACAGCGGCCGGGCACTCGGACCCGTCGGCGTTCTGGTACGGGCTTCTCGTCGTTCTCACGGCTTCCTGTGCCTATCCCTGGTGGCGTCACCGGAGGGTTCGTGAGAGCGTCGCGATCCGGTTCGAGCACATTTCCCGGCTGGAACGAGCCGTTCGCATGAAGGAAGTCATGCGGCTCCGGAACGACTGGACTAAGTTCACGTCGGCCGGACATGTCCAGAGCGCTCGACTTCTCGGGATCGACTTCACGAAGTGGTCTGTCTCGCTTCATGTCCGGCTTCGTAACGGCGCTCACGCGACCGAGCTTCAGCGTCCGTCGCGCCGTCGTCATCTGGAGTCGGCTTCGCTGTGGCCGGTAGGCGAAGGATCGGTCAGGATCAAGGCATGGCGGAACGACTCGCGCAATTGCACGATTCGTTTCATGCTCCGTGACCCGCACGCCGAAGCGTTCATGCCGGAAGACGACGAGACGCCGACGATCGAGAACGCGTCGATCGGTCTGTTCGAGACCGGAGCCGAAGTGTTCTTCGCGCTCGTGAACACGCTCGTCGCGGGGGAGACCGGAGCCGGTAAGTCGAACCTGTTGAACCGGATCATTCACGTCTTCGGGAAGATCCCGACGGTCGGACTTCTGGGAATTGACGCCGCTCCCGGCATGACCGAGTTCCGTCCGTGGAAAGACGTGTTCCATGTTGTCGCGAATTCGTCTGTCGAAATCGACACGCTATTTGATTCGATTCTCGCCGAGATGAACCGGCGTGGCGAAATCATGTCGGAACGGGGCTGGAAAAACTGGCGATGCACAGTCCGTGACCCGTGGATTCTGCTGATCGTGGACGAAGTCCAGCGGGTCAAGCAAATGCGACTCATGGGCAAGCTCGAAGACATCGTCGCGAACATTCGGAAGTACGGCGGCTCCGTCGTCGTCGCGACTCAGTACCCGACGTCAACGAACGTCACCCGAACGATCATGGCGAACTGTCCCCAGCGGATCGGGCTCCGGACTGATGGGGACGTGGCGGACCGAGTGATCTTCGGTAACAACGCGAATAAGAGCGGCTGGTCTCCGTCGGTGCTGATCCCGGCCGACCGACTCGGCTCGTTCCTGATCCGGTCTCCGCTGTACGGCGAGCCGCTTCTAGCTCGGTGCCACTTCATGACTGAAGCGCTTGTCGAGCGCGAAGCCAAAAAGTGGTCTGTCCACAAGACCGAGATCCCGACCGTGAAGCTTCAGCCGATCGAGTCGGTCAAGCGAGTCCAGTTCGATCGTGGCGACGAGCCCGCCGAACTCGAAGACACCGTTGACGCCGAAGTCGTGGATTCCGTCGAAGGGCTCGTTCTCGATCTGATCGAGCGCGAGATCAACACTCCGGCGAAGATTCAGCGCGAACTCGAACAGTACGGACATAAGGTTACGGTCCGCACCATAAACCGGCACATAAAGTCCCTATCCGAGAGGAAGCTAATCAAACAGCTTCGCGCGAAAGGTCCCTGGTATAGGGCTTGACAGCGGGTCACGTTCAGGCTTCACTAGAGATGTCCGGAGGAACGAAGGGAGGGACCAAACATGAAGCGTGGCGACGGCGTGACGTGGACCCGCAACTAACCGAACTCGCCTTCACCGGCACCGAACCGAAGCCCCGGCCGTACCCCCGGCCGGGGCTTCGTCGTGTCTGGGATCATGACTCGAACGCGATCATGTTCCGTCACTGGAACGGGCTTGACTCCCTGGCAAGGTTCGTGCTTGAATAGGTCTTGCAAGGGAACGACGAGTTCGAGATCTGACCAGAGCGTTGACGTTAGAGATCCTGTCGGGATCGAGTCCGCTTCCGGTGCCGCACTCGGAGAGATCTTGCGGGCAAGGTAACTCCCCGATTGGAGATGTTGTGAAGAGTTCGTTCAGCACCGGCAACAGCAATTGTGTTGACGTTGACTTCGTGGAGATCGACGGCGTCGAGTACGTCGAGCTGACCGACACGAAGCGCAAGACCGGCGACACTCGGCTTCTGTTCACGCGAGACGAATGGATCGCGTTCACGAACGGAGTCCAGAACGACGAATTCGACTGGGACCGGCTTCGCCGCCACAGCGGCCGACGGAGCCGGGTCGGCCGAGTCGCCGGTCAGCCGATCACCGTTACCGGCTTCGCTCGGACGCCGGAGAATCAGGCGTACGTGAACGGTCGGCACGCCGCACGGTCCGGCCGTATGGTCCCGTGGAGCTTCGAGACCTTCTGTCGCCGGTTCCGCCACGACCCGGCCGACGCACGCTCTCAGCGCATCTACAGCGCGTACACGACGGGCTTTCGCGCTGAGGCTCACGAGAAGTCCATGAACGAAGGGAACTGAGACATGAAACGAATCGCACTCGCCGTCATCGGGCTCGCGCTCGTCGTCGGCTCGATCACCGGATGTGACGCGCTGAACGCCGACGCGAACGGCCGGGGAGACGCGCCGGTCGGTCCCGTGGACAAGAGCGGAGCCGAGATCCTGAACTTCCCCGACACGTACGGCAACGTCGCGACCAAATGCGACGGGCACGGTCACCGGGTCTTCGTGAACACACGTGGCGACACGACCGGTTCCGAACTGGTCATCATCGCCGACAAGAGCTGTGCCGGGGGAGAAGCCCAGTGACCGAGATCTTCCCGACCGTGCCGGAGCCCGGCGAAGCTCCGGCCGGATACGTAGCGAATCCGCTTCGTGTCCAGCGTCAGCCGACGGCGGCCGACCCGCGACCGTTCACGTATCTCGATCTGATCGCGCTCGCGAACACGATCGTACGGCTCGACACCGGCCATTCGACCCTGATCAGCGAAGTCTCGGCTCTCCGGAGTGAGAACGCTCGTCTCCGTGACCGGCTCGAACGGTTCGAGCTGTCGCCGGGCTCGGGTAAGATCCGACGTATCCTGACGCTGATTACGCACGTCATCGAAGGTCATCCCGACGACGACGATTGCGACGACGCGCTGAACGACGAGTTCTAAGAATCTTGCTCCGGCCGCTTGACGGCCGGGCAAGTTCCCGGTTCAATAGAAGTACGCAAGCAAGAGAGTTCCGAGAGGGAAGGGAATCCCCCATGTCGATCGACTTCAAGCCCAGCGACAAGGTCAGCACGATCAAGAGCGGCCGGACCCGTGACGACTCGTACGACAAGTTCGTCAGCGCCGCGTACGCCGAGAAGGGGAAGGTCTTCGAGGCGACCGTCAAGACCGAGACCGTGGACGACGTCCGCAAGGGTCTTCAGCGCTCCGCCCACTTCCTGAACGTCCGGATCGCCGGTCCCGAGTACCAGGACAACGGCGACGGCACCACGACCGTGTTCTTCAGCGCGCACGACAAGATGCCGCGCAACGGCTCGCGCAAGGTGGAGACGGCCGACGCGTCCGCCGACAGCACCGAGACGGCGACCGTCGAGACCGGCGACAAGAACAAGGGTAAGGCGGCGAAGACCGCCGAGCCCGCGAAGGTCTGAGTCTCCCTCTCAGACCGGCCGGGTTCCCGTCGGGTACGCTCGACGGGAACCCGGACCGAGAGCCCCGATCCCCCGTGATCTAGTAGGCGCTCCCTGATCTCGAAAGCACTCCGGCGCTCACTGAACCGGAGCCAAAGGCGAGTAGAGCACAAAGCCGCCGAACGCCGGGGGATCGGCCGTCTCGGTACCGATTCGCGATCGTCAGTCTTCGTTAGGGGACGGACGGAGACTGACGATCACGTGTCCGTACCGAAACGATCGAGAGGGAGAGATCATGCCGCGAAAGAACGGGTCCGGGGGACAGTACCACCAGCCGGGCAGGAAAGCCGGTAACCAGCGTCGGGGGAAGGGTAAGGGCTCGGGTTCGCGAGCCGGTCGGAAGTCGGGCAAGTCGAAGGGATGACGATCATGCCACGTCAGAACGGCAACACTCCGAAGAAGCCGGTCAAGCCTCAGCGGCCGAAGCCCAGAAGGTAACCGGCCGGTAAAAAGAAGCCCCGTGCGCGTCCCTGACTTCGCGCACGGGGCTTCGATCTGTCCGGGGTAGGGGATGACTACCCCGGACGGCTGGGCGGCCGGGAGCTTGCGGGAGAGCCCCGGCCGTCAGGCTTCTCGTCAGTCCAGCCGGACGGCGGTTCCCTGAACGACCTTCGGCCGGAGGAAGCCGGGAGCCGGGTCGATCGCCGGAGTCCCGGCGTTGTGCGTGAGGAGTCCGAAGATCATGGCGACGGCGGCGACGATGGAACCGGCCAACGTGTCATCGATCGGGACGCCGAACAGGACAGCGGCGGCGATCGTGGTCCGGACGGCTCCGCTCAGCATCGGCACCGTGACCGGCCGGACGGTCCACGCTTCGAGCGCCGTGAAGAGTGCCGACGCGACGGTCACGATCCATGCCGCCGTCTCGCCGCTGAGGGGGACGCCGGGGAGATTGGTGACGACGGCGAGAACCGCCGTCAGTGCCGCTAAGATCGCGGCCGGGTAGTACCCGAAGATCTTCATCTTGAACGCGCTTCCTTTCCTACTCGAAGAACGCGATCGAGCATCGCGCTTCCTTGATCTGTACCGGACCGGTCGCGTGCGACCTGACTCGGATACAGAGCTTGCGGTTCTTCTGAACCCAGCCGACGGCGCTGTGATGAACCGTCAGCGTCTCGGAGAGCGCGACCGACGTCGGCTTCCCTTCTTCCTTCAGCCGATCGACAGCGGGCTTCACAGAGCCGTCGTACTCGTATTCGGCGGCGTCCACGTCGAAGGTTGTGCCGACCGGAGCGCCGACGATCTCGCCGCCGAACTCCAGAGCGTAGAGCGACGGCTTCCCCTTGATCATGCTGACGCCGGAGCCGCTGTGGACGTCGGTCGGGTCGGCGTACTCCGTGTCGAACGGGATGCGAACCCATTCGCCGGGAGGAAGCTCCGTGACTCCCTTCTCGCTCGATCCAAACGACGCGTAGAGAGCCGTACTCATTTCGTTTTCCTTGTCTGTCGGTGCCGGAGCCGGGACCGGCGTCGGCGGCTTCGGGGCTGGGCTGGGCTTCGTGCTCCCGGCGAGCGTGCCGTCACGGACGAGCCCGTACACGTCGTCGCCGGGACAGTCCGTGCTCGTGAAGTCCCGGTGTCCGTAGACCTTAGTCCCGACTCCCTTCTCGTTCACGAGCCACGTACGGAGCCGGTGCCATGCCCTCAGCGCTCCGGCCGACGGCTTCTCGCCGGGACCGAGCCCGAAGGTACACGAGACGTACCGGCTGTTCCCGTTCTGAAGCTTCCCCGGCGTCGGCGCTTCGGCCGCCTGCTGATGACCGAACTCCCGACCGGCGAAGATCACGTCATCGCCGACGGTTCGTGAGCCACTTCCCGCCGTCGTAATGCGCGATCATCCCGAGCGTTGTGTTTGCGGCCGGTGCCGGAGTCGAACCCCAGCCCAGCTCTTTACGGGAAACGAATCCCGTTAGTGCCGCCATGTGTACCCCTTCTCAGACGATCAGGACTTTGACGAGATATTCGCCGTTCTTCCGGTGATCGTCGGATTCCACGATCTCGGGATCACCCATGATCGTTCGACCCGGATAGTTCTTCGCGACTTCCTTCAGCGTGTTGGAGATTGCTACGTCTTTCTTGACGGCGTTCTTCCATCCCCGCTTGTAGACGACCGGAGCCGGTGCCGTCGGGTCATTCGGAGTCGGCTCGATCCCGTTCAAGTCGAGAAATCCGGGCTTCGAGTTCGCGACGTTGACGACGCTCGTCGGCAAGTTCTCGTTCGAGTTCGACTCTTCGGCGGCGTTCTTCGGCAAGCTGTTCTTCGACGGCTCGACGCTTCTCGCGCTCACTGTCGATTTCCTCCCTAAGTTCTTTCACGTCGCTCGCTAGCTGATCGTTGAACTCGGCTAGCGTGCGCCGGACCTGATCCGTATAATCGATTCGCTGTGTTCTTCTGGTGGCGAGGAAGTCGAGAATTCCTTTGACGGTTCCGCCACCGAATATGACGGCGAGGATCGAGCCGATTACGGTCCCGTTGATTGATCCCAATCTCGGTCACCTTTGATCCTTCGCTGGAGATCCACGCGTCGGATGTACGTTCCCGCCGAGATCGTGAAAGCGAACACGGCAGTCATTACGCCGGAGTGACCGGCAACGAACACGACAGCTAACCCGTAGATCAGTGCGGCTATGGACACGAACCAAAGACCGAGCACTAGCGCCGGAACGTGCGTGATTAGGGTTCCCCCTCCATGCTCACGCTCCGACGAGAAGACGAGACCGATGAACCATGCGATGCAACCGATTGTCCAGACGAGAGCCCATGCCGTAACGACGTAGCCGGGGAGAATGTCGAGCGCTCGCGAGTTCGTCAGTCGAAGCCCGGTAGCGATCCCCGCTGGAACTCCGAAGACCGACAGCGACGTCTCTAAGGGATGCTCGCGAACTCCGGCCGGTAAGGCTCGAAGTAGTCGATCGTTGAAGCCCACAGCGGGGTTCCCTTCTACTGCTCAGCCGGAGCCGGAGCGTCCGGCGTGATGCTCTGGTACCCGGAAGCCGACCGGCTCGCTTCGAGCACTTCGAGATCGGGGCTCGTGACGATGTGGTTCAGAAGCGTCATGAACATTGCTTCGATGTTCTGAGGCTCGAAGCCGTCGGCGTTGAACTGAACGTTCACGCTCGCGACGAGCCGACCCTGATCAGTCATCTTCCCGACCGTGATTCGGTACGGCGAGAACTGATCGAAGACGACGTTCGGGTCTCCGAAAGCCATTTGCTTTCCCTTCTACAGACAGCGGCGAGCCATCAGGTACGAGCCCGCTCGCATGACCGTGGCTGTCGCGCTTGCGACCTTCTGTGCCCATGTTGCACGGAGATTTCCCCCATTGCTACCGGTGATGAGAAGACCCTTGAACGGCACGACCGTTGTCGCGCCGCTCACCAGTCCAAACGACGGATTGCCCGTCGCTGACTGACCGGACCGGCTGACCTGATCCGTCGCCGACGTCGCCGTTCCCGAGAGCGCGTCGGAAGCCCAGTCGAAAGACGCGCCGACCGGCGCTGACCACCTGAAGTCCATGTCGGCGTTCGGGTCACCGGACGTGATGAACATTCCTTGAATGAAATACATCGTGAATGCGTTCACCGGAAGAACGAGATGATCGTCATTCTGAAGCGTCGTGCTGTTCGTGACGGATTCGTTTGACGGCTTCACGACGTGTTGCTGTTGGATCAGATACGTATTCAGATCGGCCGCTGTGGGGAACGGTACGCCGACCGAGAAGTCTTTGATCGCCATTACGTCGTCAACCTCCTAGCGATCAGACACGAGTTCGCGTGGACGATCGTCGGCACAGCGCCGGACGCGAGTTGAGCCCAGCGGAACCGGAACAGTCCGGCGTTCGGTCCCATCTTGAAGACGCCGCGAACGAGGAACGTTGCCCACTTGCCCGCTCCGATCCCTCCCGGCGACGGCGTTCCTCCGGCCGGTGCGATCTGTGCCGAGCGCGAGACGTCGAACACGGCTGACGTTGTCGCGCCGGAGCCGATCGCATCCGAGACGTAGTCGAACGTCGAGCCGGTCGGCACAGACCACGAGATCTTTAGGTCGTACGCGGCGTCGGCTTCGTAGATCACGAACATAGTGATCCAATAGTTCGTGTTCAGGATCGGCGTAAAGAACAGATGATCGTCATCCTGAATCGTCGTGCTCGACGTAACGGATTCGTCGGCCGTCTTCCTGACGAATTCCTGTTGCATGAAGTATCGGTTGAAGTCGCTAGCTGGTGGCGACTCTAGAAACGAGAAGTCTTTGATCGGCATCAGACGGTCAACCTTTGCGCGATAAGAATCGAATTCGCCTTCACGGTCGTTCCGGTCGTGCTCGACGTGTTCTGTCCGAACTGGAACGTGAAGTTCCCGGCGCTCGCTCCGGTCACTAGCCGACCTTCACCGGGGATGATCGCGTTCGTTCCTGACGTGCTCGACGGTCCGCCGATCGTGCCGACGTCGGCGAGCGTCCGATACTGACGGGACACCGGTCCGACGCTCGTCGTCGCCGACGTTCCGAGCCCGCCGTGAGTCCAGTCGAACGACGAGCCGGACGGAGCCTGAAACATAATCTTGATATCGGCTGCTTGGATCGCGTCATAGATGATGAAGAATTCGATGAAGTACTGAGTATTCGCCAGAACCGGAATGAAGAGTTCGTCGTCACTCTGGGCAGTAGTCGAGCTGACAACGGTCTCGTCCGTCGTCTTGATCACCGAGTGCTGTTGAACGAAGTACCGGTTCACGACGTCGAACGTCAGCACTTCATCATCGTTGAAGTATCTAAACGGCATCTCAGAACCTCAGCGCGTTTCTCCCGATCCGTCCGAGAACCGGATGATCGAGCGTCAGGAACGAGCCGACCTTAGTCGCTGACTGAAGCGTGTACGTGACCGTCCATTCGTACTGTTCGATCTCGAATTCGACTCCCCGAATGAAGACTTCACGGATCACCGGATCACCGATGCCGGTCGGCTTCGAGCTGTCAGGCGGCCGACGAGTGATACGAATCCGATCGCCGATCTCACGCTTCAGCACTTGCGGGAAAAGCGCGTCTTCGTCTTTCTGTGGCTTGATCACGAGCGAGTCAAAACGAAGCTCGGGATCTTTGGAGATGTAAACGATCCATTGCGCGTAGGCAAGGGATTCGGCATCGCTCGCGAGAACGAGATCGGTCCGCTCGAAGGTGTGTTCCTGGAAATCATCGATCGACGGCTGATCGAGCGCCGTCTGTTGCGATCCTCCGGCGCGAGCGACCCGAGCGAGATTGTAGAGCTGTGTATCGTCGTTCGAGATCTTCACGTCGTGATAAGGGATCTCTCCGGCCACGGAGCCGCCGTCACCGAACCGGGCTTGTGGGTTCGTAGATCTGGCATCGGAGAGAATGCCGGTCCGTCCCCGGAACGTCGCGATCCCGTCGGCGGACATGTAGAACTCACCGAGTTCCGAATCCGATACAAGGAACAGCTCAGTAAGCGCCGTGCCGTCGAGCGTCGTCCCTTGCATGGTCGAAGACCCGGCCGCGATGTTCCGGTCAGCGACCGGCCAGTTAGCCGAGTTCAGAATTCGATTCACGCGAGCGCCGGACAGCTCGCCATTCCCGACCGGAGTGTTCAGCGCTAGCCGGTCCACGACTCCGAGCACCTTGAAGCCGTCGGTACACGGAACGGTCACTTCGGAATCGACTCCGGCTTCCCACTGGACATCCCAGTTATCCACGAAGCCACGGAACAGCGGGAACGAGACGGACGCCGGTCGCGTGCTCGAACTGAGATGCGGCGTACCGGTCCACGAGCATCCCGGCTGATCGCCGTCACAGTACGGCGTCGCCGACGGCTTCACTTCGACCTGAACGCCGTCGAGATACGCGATGACTTGCCCGTCGCCGTGCGTGTCGTCAGTCCAGAACTGGAACTGTGGGTTCGCCAGATTGGCCGTGAGCGCCGTCGTGAGACTGATCCGGTACCAGCCATCCGGAGCCGGGGGAGTCGGTACGAACGTCGCTGAGAAGCCCGTACCGGTGATTGACACGCCGGTAATCTTCGGGTACGACGCCGCCGGGATCATGACGTACGCGCTGATCGTGACCGTACTCCCGGACGTGGCTCCGGCCGCTAGTCCCGTACAGATCGCGCCGTACACGTTGAACGGGCTTGACTGTTGCTTACGGGACAGTTCGAGCGCGTCGCCGCCGATCCAACCGATCTTTTCGACTTGACGGATCGAGCCGTTTCCGTTCGCGTCAGTCCAGCCGTTCGCGTCGTTCTCGAACGACGGGTTCTGTACGAGATTCGTCGTCGGCGTGAACGTCCATGTCGCCGTGATCCGTACCGGCCGCATCGGGAGCACGCGCGTACTCGTTCCGCCGCCGACGGAAACGCCGCTGAGGGAACGAGCCCACAGCGCGCCATTCGTGAACGTATTGGATTGCCTATCTGCGTACTCGGTGAACCCGGACGTCGGATCGTCCACGTTCCACGACGCGCCACCAGTCCCCCACGTCGAGCCGCCGCACACGCGAAGGTCAAGGTCGTTCGTACCGAACACCGGAAGCGGATTGGTGTTGAACAGCGCTAGTCCGCTGTCGTCAATGGCGACGATGTTCGGAGTCACGGCGTTGTCGGCGTTCGCGATCGTGACACAGAAGATCACGCCGTCAGTGCCGGATGACTGGGCAACCGTGTACGAAGCGGGCTCGGACGACCCGGCCGTCTTGTGCCATACGCGACACTGAATCGTGTCGGTCCCGAGTGTGTACGCGTTTAGGTTGTTCCACGTCGCTCCCCCGGTGATGCCGCCGTTCACGGCGTCGCCGACGTCGAAGAAGTGGAACACGAGCATCTTGTGACCGGCCACGGTCCCGGCCGGTTTCGCGATCGTTGACGAGCTAGTCGTTCCCGTCGCCTTACTGGTGACGTTCACGATCGACGCCGTCTGACCGGCGAGCGACTTCACGAGCACGGTAAGTCCGAGCCCGTAGAAATTCGATTGCGCACACTTGAACTTGAACGAGCCGCTATCGCTGGAAAAGCTCGCCGTGTACGGTCCGGCAAGGTTCGTCGGATCGAAGCGCCGATCTCGGTTGTCAAGCCGGAGTTCTGCCGTACCGGCTTCGTACCGTACGGTCGGCGAATCGACGCGAGTCGATCCACGTACGACCTTCGCCGACCGTACGTACGCGCTAATGTCAGTCCACGTCGGAGACGTGAACTGAACTTCAGTCTTCAGGTACGGAACCGCCATTAGTCGAGTCCCAGCTTCCGGCCGCCGTTTCGGGTCTTGTATTCCTTCAGACCCTCATAGGTCTTCTTTCCTGTGACCGGATCGACGTTCACGATCACCGTGATTTCCGGCGTCGCTCCCATGGACTTCATTTGCTTACCGGTGAAGACGGCTTCCGGCTCGCGAGTCCCGTTGAAGCCGAACGTTCCCGGCTCCCATACGCCGCCGTTGTCGAACGACCATGGCGGCCAGCCCCACCAGGGAGTAGCGCGCATCGGAACCTCACGGACTCGCGCTCCCGTGTACGGGGCTTCAATGATCGTTCCTCGCTCGGTGGCAAGGTACGTGTGTCCCGGATGCGGCTGTCCGACGGCACCGGGTCTCGGTCGGCTGATCGGCTTGAGAATCCGCTTCTGTTCGTACGTCGTCCCGCCGATGCTCTTGTGAAGGGCTTGGAACCACGCGTACTCGGTGAGACCGGAGCAGTCGAATCCGTACGTGTGCGCTCCCCGCTCGATCCCGTAGCTCGGTCCGTGCGGTCCGCCGCCACCCCACGAGTACGGACGGCCAATCTGGGAGCGAGCGGCGTGAACCGCCTTCATGCCGCCGCCGCCGCCGAGTTCGTTCTCATAGCCGGTGAACTTCGAAAGGATTCCGTTAGTAACCCTCTCGATCGCGGCCGACACGAGCCCGCCGAAGCCGGTCCCTCCGATCGTCGCCTTCATGGTCCGGACGATCGGCGACATTGCAGCGCGAGCCGCCTTCATGAAGCCGTTCACGAAGAAGTCTTTCGCCTTACCGAGGAAGCCGGTAACAGCACCGACGATGCCGCCACCAGCGAAGCCCGGAATCCTCAGCGCGCCGGGATCTCCGGCGAAGCCGAGTAGGTTCGCGATTGCGGAGAGTCCGCCCTTCTTATTCGCGTGATGGATGAAGTCGGAGCCGAGTTCCTTCACGGCTTCGGGAACGAGAATGCCCTCACCGGATCGAGCGGCGATGATCTGGTTATCTTTCCGGCTGAAGCCGGGCAGGATTCCACCCTTCGCGAACCCCTGAATCGCCGGAAGCTGACCGAGACCGACCTTCGACGCTACCCAGTTCCAGACTCCCCGGATTCCCTTGTTATAGACCGTGTTGACGACGAACGAAACCGGCTTCTTCGCGATGTTCTTCACGTTGTCCCAGAAGCGACCGATCGCCGCAACTCCGGTCTTGAATGCGTTCGGGATCGTGTGAAGGATTACGTTCTTCAGCGTGTCGAAGACCAGCTTGATTACAAGCCAGTTCGTACGGATTCCCTTAGCGATCCAATCCCAAGCGGGTTTAATCGCTTTCTGGTACAGCCAAACGGCGGCTTGTCCGAGCGTCTTGAAGTAGTTCACCACGAGCTTGAAGATCGGAAGAATGACGTTGTTCCAAGCCCACTTGATCACGGCTTGGATTCCGCGCCACGCATTGTCAACGATCTTGCGGAACGTCTCGTTCTTCTTATACGCGACGACGATGATCGCGATAAGCGCTGTGATGATCGTGATTACGATGCCGATCGGATTGGCTCGCATCGCGGCGTTCACGAGACGGACACCGAGCGCGAAGACCTTCGACGCCGCTCCGGCCGCAATCTGAGCGCCGGAGAGAACGACGGTCTTCGCCGTCTGACCGACGATCATCGCTGTCGCCTTCAGACCTTGAATGGTCATCTTGCCCATGTTCGCGGCGAGCTGGGACGAGTACACGACGCCGTTAACGAATCCCTTACCGGCATTCAGCGCGACGCCGCCCAGCGACCGGAGCGCTCCCCCGGCGCGAGCGGCGGCCGACGCGTTCTCTCCCAGCGCCGCCGATCAGGGAATCGACGGCTCCGACGACGTTGGTCTGTAGGTTCCGTTTGAACTTCTCGAAGCGAGCCGCCGCTGTCTCTCCCATAGCCTGACCGGCTTTGTCGGCGGCTCCGGCGACGTCTCCGAGACCCTTAACGGCTTTGCTGGGATCGAGCGCGAACAGAGCCTTACCGAGATCTTCGGCTTGCGTGCCGAAAAGCGCGACGGCGGCTTGCGATTGCTTCACCGGGTCTTTGATCCCACGAAGCCGATCGAGCGTCAGATCAAGAGCCGCACTCGCCGACTTCCCTCCCTTGCCGATCTTCGCCGCCATGACGTCAGCGTTCAGACCGAGAGCCTTGAACCCTTCGCCGGTCAGCTTCGAACCGTCCACGGCTCGAATAGCGAATTCCTTCAGGGAGTCGGCGACGAGATCACTGTCTCGCGCGCCGTTCTGGAGACCTTGTGTCAGAAGTCCGAGAGCTTGCTTCCCTCCGAGACCGAGCTTCCGAAACTGAGTGCCGTATTCATTGAACGTGTCGAGAAGATCCTGACTCTTGTTCGCGCCGAGTTGCGCGCCACGGGTCAGAATGTCGAACGCTTCCTTCGAGTTCTTCGCGAGACCCGTCCGCATGATCTGAGCGACAGAACGAGTGACGTTCCCAACGTCTTCGTCCATGACTGTCGCGACCGTCATCGCGCGCTGTGTCGTGTCCTGAAGCACCGCTGAGGAAGCCTTACGCATCCCGTCCATGTTCTGAATCACGGACGTGACGGCGGCGTTCACATCCTCCATAGAGCCGCCATACGCGTTCGCGAAGACCTTACCGGCCACGCCGCCGATTCGTTTGCTCTCGGTCGTCGTGAGCCCTAGCTGAGCCTGAATCTTCCCCCGGCTCGCGCTAAGGTCCATCGCCGAAACCAGGGAACCGGCGAGCGCGACGCCGGACGCAATGCCGACAGCCCCGCTCGCCTTCT
>SMFC01000119.1_pt1 | contig 13764 bp, 11 predicted proteins | sample 2456331 | NCBI WGS metagenome assembly SMFC01 (sample SAMN10132608, study PRJNA489261) | soil metagenome | isolation source: day120 control-loamy sand soil ammended | place: USA
GACCTGTTTTGCAGACAATACCCGTGCAGTCCAAGAGTTGGGCTGGCAACCTCAGTATGGTTTAGAGGATATGCTCGCTGACAGCTGGAACTGGCAGAAGCAGAATCCGAATGGTTATCGCTAAAATCTTTATAGCGATATAAATAAAAATGGGAGCTTTTGATGAACAGCTCCCATTTTTATTGTACTGTATGCGTGAAGATTAACTCTGAATCAGCTGAGTCAATTCATCGACATAGTCCTGCATTGGTCGTGGATTATGATCACGACGGCTTTCAATATTTAGACGCAATAGCGGTTCAGTATTCGATGCACGCACATTAAAACGCCATGCACCAAAATTAAGGCTGACCCCATCGGTCTGATCGATCTCCGGCTGCTGATCGGCATAATGATCGAAAAGTTTTTGGATGGTCGCTTGGGTATCGGCGACTTTAAAGTTGATTTCACCACTGCATGGGAACTTGGCGATCATCTCCTCCACCAGAGAAGATAAGGATTTTCCTGTTTCAGACAGTACTACTATCGCCAGTAACCATGGAATCATGCCGCTATCGCAATAGGCAAAGTCACGGAAATAATGATGGGCACTCATTTCCCCACCATAGGCCGCATTATGCTCACGCATCACATCTTTAATAAAGGCGTGACCTGATTTTGACTGAACCGTGATCCCTTGGTATTGCTCTACAATATCCAGTGTATTCCAGACCAGACGTGGATCATGTACAATTTTTTCGCCAGATTGCTTCAGCAAGAACGCTTGAGCCAGAAGGCCGACAATATAATAGCCTTCAATAAACTGGCCTTTTTCATCGAACAGGAAGCAGCGGTCAAAGTCACCATCCCAGGCAATGCCCATATCTGCGCCATGCTGAATGACCGCATCACGGGTGCTGTCACGGTTTTCAGTTAAAATCGGGTTGGGAATCCCGTTCGGGAAAGTGCCGTCAGCTTCATGATGAATTTTGATAAATTCAACCGGAATATTGAGTTGTTGAAATTTTTGTTCAATCGCATCGACCACATGGCCTGCTGCACCATTCCCGGCATTCATGACCAGTTTCATCGGACGGATTTTTACCGGATCAATATAGCTCATCAGGTGATTTACAAATTCAGGCAGAATATTGTATTTTTCAGTATTGCCTTTATTGCTGACGTCAATAAATTCATCTGATTCTGCTAAAGCCTGAATCTCTTTAAGACCAGTATCGGCACTGATTGGACGGGCATTTTCACGTACCAGTTTCATGCCATTATAGTCCATCGGATTATGGCTGGCCGTGATTTCAATACCACCTTGCACATCCAGATGGAAGGCGCCAAAATAGACTTCTTCCGTGCCGGTCATGCCCAGATCCAGAACATTGACACCCGCATCATTTAAACCGTGAATGGTGGCCTGTTTTAAACCTTCACTGCTGAGCCGGATGTCACAGCCAATGACCACCGTTTTAGGTTGATAAATCTGTCCATAAGCACGGCCAATTTTATAGGCAATCTCTTCATTGAGCTCGGTGCCGAGTTTGCCGCGAATGTCATAGGCTTTGAAGCAAGTCAGTTTGGTCATTTATAGGCTCTCCATTCAGAAGAAAAAAGGCCGGTTCCCCAGCCCTGATTCAATTTTAATTATTCTACCGTAACCGATTTTGCCAGATTACGTGGCTGATCGACATCTGTACCACGCAGCACTGCCACATGATAAGACAGTAACTGCACCGGGATGCTATATACAATCGGTGCCAGCACTGCATTGATTGCCGGAATATGTACCACATGCTGACGCTCTTTGGCTTTAATGCCGCTGTTTTCATCGGCAAAGACAAACAGTTCGCCACCACGTGCCTGAACTTCTTCCATATTGGATTTCAGTTTATCCAGCATGTCATCTTGCGGTGCCAGAATCACCACCGGCATGTCATTGTCGACCAGTGCCAATGGGCCATGTTTTAGCTCACCTGCAGCATAACCTTCAGCATGAATATAGGAAATTTCTTTCAGCTTGAGTGCGCCTTCCAGTGCGATCGGGAAGTGCGTACCACGGCCCAGGAACAGGCAATGCTGCTTTTCAACAAACAGCTCAGACAGACCTAAAATTTCATTATCATGACGTAAAGTGTCCAGAATCACTTTAGGCAAATGCCAGAGTTCTGTGCTGATCTTCGTCATCTGTTCTGTAGAAATGCTATTTTTGACCGAACCAATTTTCAATACCAACAGCATTAAAGCAGCAAGCTGGGTGGTAAAGGCTTTGGTAGATGCCACACCAATTTCTGGGCCTGCCAGTGTCAACAGACTATGCTGGGTCTCACGTACCATCGATGATGTAGCGACATTACAGATGGTCATCGTAGTGATGTCCAGCCCTTTGGCCGCCGCACGTTTCTGTGTATCACGTAATGCAGCCAAGGTATCAGCAGTTTCACCAAACCAGTATTTCGCAATCATGCCGGCATGATAGCTGGTACCACAGGCAATAATCTGGATTTGCTGGATTTTTGCGAAGTCCTGTTCCGCACTGGCAAGAAAGTCTTTGCGCAGGTCATTGCCATTTAAGGCTTGAGAAATGGTCTGTTTGATCGCTTCAGGCTGCTCATAAATTTCTTTGAGCATGTAGTGCTTATATTCACCTTTAGAGGCATTGCTGACCGCAGCATCCAGTTCCTTGACCGGACGATCGACCAGTTGACCATCGACAAAAACTTCAATCGTGGTGCGGGTCAAACGGGCAATATCACCTTCTTCCAGGTAGATAAAACGGTTGGTAATCGGGAGCAGCGCCAGCTGGTCAGAACTGATAAAGTTCTCGCCAATCCCCACACCAATGACGAGTGGAGAACCTTCACGTACGGTAATCAGTTCATCCGGATGATCTGTATGCACGATACCTAGGGCATAAGCACCTTTGAGTTGTGGTACCACCTGGCGCACAGCTTCCATTAAGCTGGGGGTGGATTTCAGGGCGTCATTGATCAGATGTGCAACCACTTCTGTATCGGTCTGTGAAGTAAAGACATAACCCAAAGCTTCAAGATCATCTTTAAGTTCTTGATAGTTCTCAATGATTCCGTTATGGACCACTGCCACATTTTCAGAAATATGCGGATGGGCATTTTCTTCAGTCGGTTTGCCATGGGTTGCCCAGCGTGTATGTGCAATGCCAAGTGAGCCGCTGATCTGTGATTCATTTACGGCCTGTTCAAGGTTCGCGACCTTGCCGACACGACGTTCACGCAGGACCTGGCTATTGTTGATGAGTGCCAAACCTGCTGAATCATAACCCCGGTATTCCAGGCGTTTTAAGCCTTCAATCAAAATATTGGTAATGCTACGTTCTGCAATGCCACCGACGATACCACACATATTTATTCCCCCTTATTTCTTGATTTTTTGCGGACGTGGATAGTTTTCTTTGGCAAATTGCTTAGAACGTTCTACCGCCAAACTGTTGTCTTCCACATCACGAGTAATCGTCGAGCCTGCACCCACTGTAGCACCATTGCCAATTTTCACAGGTGCAACCAATGAACTGTTCGAACCAATGAAAGCCTGATCACCAATGATGGTTTTAAATTTATTCGCACCATCATAATTGCAGGTAATGGTACCTGCACCAATATTAGAACCGGCACCGATTTCAGCATCACCGAGATAGGTGAAGTGGTTGGCTTTAGAGCCTACGCCAATTGTGGTATTTTTCACTTCTACAAAGTTACCGATATGCACCTCGGCAGCAAGCTTCGCACCCGGACGCAGTCGTGCAAAAGGGCCAATCTGGGTATCTTCACCGACGATAGCATTGTCAAAAATGCTATAAGGTTGCACTTTAGTCCCAGCTGCAATTTTGGTATTTTTGATGATACAGCCGGCGCCAATTTCAACATGGTCGCCCAGCTCGCAATCACCTTCGATGATGACATTGATATCAATCTGTACATCTTGACCGACAGTTAAATTACCACGCAAATCAAAACGGCTCGGATCAATCAGATGTACACCTTGTTGCATCAGCTGTTTGGCCTGACATGCCTGAAACTGACGTTCTAATGCTGCCAGTTGCACACGGTCATTTACGCCTTCAACTTCAAAGGCTTGTTCAGGTTCTACCGAAGCAACCTGCATACCATCGGCCAGAGCCATCGCCACAATATCGGTCAGATAGTATTCACCCTGAACATTCTCATTGCTTAAATTTGGCAGCCATTGATGCAACTTGGCATTGCTGACCGCATAAATGCCAGTATTAATTTCTTGGATCTGACGTTGCTCGTTCGTTGCATCTTTATGTTCAACAATGGCCTGAATCTGACCATTTTTACGCACGATGCGACCATAACCATTGGCATCTGGCAAGGTGAGCGTGACCAGACCAATGCCAGTTTCTGCAGTGGCATCGAGTAATTTTTGCAAGGTAAGCGGGTTAATACAGGGTACATCACCAGAAAGAATCAGCGATACGCCGTCTTGGGGCAGGACAGGTAAAGTCATTTGTACGGCATGACCGGTCCCCAGCTGTTCGCTCTGTTCAACCCATTTAATTTTTTGCGCTGTAAAAGCAGCTTGAACCTGCTCGCCACCGTGCCCGTAAATGGTAATAATATTATCTGCGTTTAATTTTTTTGCTGTGTCAATGACATGACCCAGTAAAGGACGTCCTGCAAGCGGTTGTAATACTTTCGGTAAGCTTGAACGCATGCGCGTGCCTTTACCTGCAGCAAGAATAATAACAGTCGTTGACATGTTCTAATCCTAAATATGGCTTATGCCACGGTGAAGTAAAAATAAATCAAAATACAAAGAGCCGCCCACAGGCCAGCAATGATGTCATCCAGCATGATGCCAAAACCGCCGTCGACCTGACGGTCAATGACCCGAATCGGCCACGGTTTCCAGATATCAAATAATCTGAATAGCGCAAAACCGACCAGCAGCCAGAGAAAGTTCATCTGGCCGAGATAGATCAGGGGTAAAAATGTGATGGATTGTCCGGCGAATTCATCCCAGACAATGCGGCCATCATCATGAACGCCCATGACCTTGGCAGTATGCCCGCAGATATATATGCCAATCAGGGACATGATGGCAATGGCAAAAAGACTGTTTAAAAAATCAAGATGCAGCCAAATCGGGATAAATAACAGTGCAAAAGCCGAACCAAAGGTCCCCGGTGCTTTAGGCACCAGTCCTGAGCCGAAGCCAACGCCACTAAATACAATCAGTCGGTCGGTCCATGACATGGCTTTAAAATTGATCGCAGGTTTATGCAAAATGTTGATACCCATTAAATTGAAGCAAATGATCTACGCCATCTTTTTCAAAAGTTAAGCCGTGCTGCTGCTGAATTGTGCCGACTATACTAATCGAAACATCAAGTTGTTTTTGCAATAATTTTTCGTAATTTTGCGGGCTTATTGTAAAACATAATTCATAATCGTCGCCACCGGCCAGTGCATACTGCCATTTTTGTGCCTCGCTTAAGGTCTGCAGGGCAGGACTGATCGGTAAGTGTTCCAGTTGTAGCTTGGCACCGACTTGCGAGGCTTTGAGAATATGTCCAAGATCTTGGGCCAAACCATCCGAGACATCAATCATGCTATGCGCCAGACCTTTTAAGGCGGCACCGAGCTGACAACGTGGCGTCGGATAGTCCAGACGTTTCTGTAGCGGATGACCTAAATGATTTAAGGCAAAAGCAGCATCGCCGACAGTTCCACTGACGCAGATCAGATCACCTGGTTTTGCACCTGAGCGTGGCACCGCTTGGCCGATATCGACCCAGCCTAAGGCTGTCACAGATAAAGTGAGATGCGGACTTTGGGTGGTATCACCCCCGATTAAACTCACGCCAAATTGATCGCAGCAATCGTATAAACCCTGACTAAAGCCTTTGAGCCAGTCATGATCAATTTGGGGTAGGCTCAATGCCAGAAGAATACTATGCGGTTTTGCACCCATCGCGGCAATATCGGAAAGATTAACAGCAACCGATTTCCAGCCAATGGCATGCGGATTTGTATCGAGAGGAAAGTGTCGTCCAGCAACCAGTGTATCGGCACAGATGACCAGTTGTTGCTGAGGCGGAGGGGTGAGCAAGGCTGAATCGTCACCGACGCCTAAATCGACAGAATGGGTATTCTTGCGATTGAAATAGGTGTCGATAATCGAAAATTCAGCCATACAACAATTCGACTTTAATTAGTTGGCTTGTTGCTTTTCTGCTGCACGTAAAGTTGTCGCTAAACGATCCAATACACCGTTGATGTATTTGTGGCTGTCGGCACCGCCAAAATGTTTAGCCAACTCGATCGCTTCGTCTAGAACCACACGATATGGAATCTCAAGATGTTCTTTGAGTTCATACGCGCCTAGACGCAAGGTTGCGAGTTCAACACCATCCAGTGCTGAAAGTTCACGATCGAGTACCGGAATTAAGAGCGCATCCAATGCTTCATGATTGGCAACCACTTGAGTCAACAATTCATGATAATAGCTCAGATCCACTTTATGCATGGCATTTTCCACACGCGTACGTGCTTCAATCTCATGCACCGGATTGTGGCTCATTTGCCATTCATAAATTCCTTGTACAGCAAAGCGACGTGCTTTACGTTTTGCTGCATAAGTTGCTTGAAGTGTTTGCGACATAGCGTTAAATAGCCTTTAACAAGTTAACCATTTCAATCGCAGTCAGGGCAGCTTCGCTACCTTTATTGCCTGCTTTTGTTCCAGAGCGTTCAATCGCTTGTTCAATACTGTCCGTAGTGAGTACACCGTTAATGACAGGTAAGCCAGTGTCCAGGCCAACCACGCCTAAACCTTTGGCACATTCGCCTGCAACGAAATCGAAGTGAGGCGTGCTACCACGAATCACGGCGCCAAGCGCGATGATGGCATCGAAACGATCTGAAGCTGCCAGTTTTTTCGCAACTACAGGAAGTTCCCAGGCACCAGGGGCATGAACAACAGTGATATTATCCTCTGATACACCATGACGTTTCAATGTATCAATGGCACCTTCTAACAGATGTTCAACCACAAAGCTGTTAAAACGACCAACTAAAATCGCATAACGGTCTTCGTTCGCGAGATGTAACATACCTTCAATACGGCGAACTGCCATAACAACCTCGATGATTTCTTAAGATGTTTGTTGTGCGGTGATGTATTCCACCACTTCTAAGTTAAAGCCTGATAGTGCATTGAAGCGCAATGGAGAGCTGAGCAGCTTCATTTTTTCAACGCCTAGATCACGCAAAATTTGTGCACCGACACCAATGGTCTGATACTGCTGAGACAGTGCAGAATTTGATTTTACATTTTTTGGTGTATTTAAGGTATCTAAAGCCGGACCCAAATCCTGTAAATGACGTTGCCCAATCCAGACCAGTACACCACGATCACTATTGGAAATTTCTTTTAGTGCACGGTCTAAATTCCAGGCCGGTTCGCCGTCCTGTTTTTTCAGTTTGAGCAAATCACGGGTCGGATTAAAACCATGTACACGAACGGTGGTCACGCCTTGTTTAGGCTCGCCTTTGACCAGGGCCAAATGAATATCCGGGTTGCCCAGTTCACGATAACGATATAAATCAAATGTGCCGTATTCAGTGTCGAGTTTTTGATGATCGAGACGCTCAACAGTTTGCTCATTGGTCATGCGGTAATGAATCAGGTCGGCAATGGTGCCAATTTTCAAACCATGCTTTTCAGCAAAAACTTCAAGATCCGGACGGCGCGCCATCGTGCCATCTTCATTGATGATTTCACAAATCACCGAAGCCGGTTCCAGTCCTGCTAAACGAGAAAGATCACAACCTGCCTCGGTATGCCCGGCACGGTGCAATACGCCACCCGGCTGCGCCATCAGCGGGAAGATGTGTCCTGGCTGTACAATATCTGCCGGTTTGGCATGAGCAGCCACCGCAGTTTGAATCGTGTGCGCACGTTCAGCCGGTGAGATCCCGGTAGAAATACCTTTGGCTGCTTCAATTGACAGGGTAAAATTGGTTCCATGCTGGGCACCGTTTGCATCGACCATCAAAGGCAGATTCAACTGCTGGCAACGCTCTTTGCTTAAAGTCAGGCAGACCAGACCACGTGCATGGGTGATCATGAAGTTGATGTCTTCAGGACGTACGTGCGTGGCAGCAATCACTAAGTCGCCTTCATTTTCACGATCTTCATCATCCATCAGGATGACCATTTTTCCTGCACGGATATCTGCTACAAGCTCTTCAACAGTATTGAGCGGCATCAACCTTCACCTTCTTTTTTGATCTTGATCAGACCGAATCATGACATTATTGGGTACATAGTCTAACGCTTTTTAAGCAATTTTGCCTATGCTTATTAGTTTCCCTATAGTGGTTCAATGTTATACACAGTCTTGGGAATCATGAAAAGCCGACTTTAAATGAAAGCCAGGGCTTTATGCAGGTTTTTTGAACAGTTAAAATGCATAAAAAATGAAAAACTTAGGCAAAGTCCTTCTAAGTTAAAGTATTAATTTGTTTTTTATACAGTTTTATTCCTGTTTTTGTGATTTTCAGATTTTTATTTTGCTGGTCAACGATCAAGAGCAGAAAAATTTACCAGATATTAAAAAACTTGAATAAAACAAAAAAGCGAACCGCAGTTCGCTTTTGAGAAAATTCATACTTAGAAGAAACCAGCCGGTTTGGTTGAATAACTCACCAGCAGGTTTTTGGTCTGTTGATAATGATCCAGCATCATTCTGTGATTCTCACGGCCAATCCCTGATTTTTTATAGCCACCGAAAGCCGCATGTGCAGGATAAATATGATAACAGTTGGTCCAGACCCGACCCGCTTGAATCGCGCGTCCTGCACGGTAAGAGGTGTGTGCTGAACGTGACCACACACCTGCTCCTAAACCATAAATGGTGTCATTGGCGATTTTAATGGCATCATCAAAGTCCTTAAATGTCGCCACCGCCAGCACCGGCCCGAAGATTTCATCCTGAAAGGTTTTCATGTCATTGGTGCCTTTGAAAATGGTCGGTTCAATATAAAAACCTTGTCCCACTTCCTGACGTGCTTCACCGCCGGTCAGAATCTGCGCACCCTCTTCGCGGCCAGTAGCAATACAGCCTAAGATTTTATCCTGCTGTTCCTGCGAAGCTTGTGCGCCAATCATGGTGTCGGTGTCGAGCGGATGACCGGTTTTAATGCGTTGCACCCGTTCTACCGCACGCGCCAGAAACTCATCGGCAATACTTTCCTGCACCAAGGCACGAGAAGGACAGGTACAGATTTCACCCTGATTCAGGGCAAACATGGCAAAGCCTTCCAGTGCCTTGTCCAGATAATCATCTTCCTGATCCATAATGTCGGCAAAGAACAGGTTCGGTGACTTTCCGCCAAGTTCCAGTGTTACCGGAATAATATTCTCGGTGGCGTATTGCATGATTTGCTGACCGACTGCGGTTGAACCGGTAAAGGCAATCTTGGCAATGCGCGGATTGGTCGCGAGTGGACGACCGACTTCGATACCATAACCATTGACAATATTCAGTACACCCGGCGGCAAAATGTCCTGAATCAGTTCAGCTAAAACTAAAATGCTGACCGGGGTCTGTTCCGCAGGTTTCAGCACGATACAGTTGCCTGCTGCCAAGGCAGGTGCGAGTTTCCAGGCCGCCATCAGGATCGGGAAGTTCCACGGAATGATTTGACCCACCACACCCAACGGTTCATGGAAATGGTAGGCAATGGTATCTTCATCAATCTCGGAAATGCCGCCTTCCTGAGCGCGGATACAGCCGGCAAAATAACGGAAATGATCAATACATAGCGGAATATCGGCCGCTAAGGTTTCACGGATCGGCTTGCCGTTGTCCCAGGTTTCTGCCACCGCCAGCAGTTCCAGATTTTGTTCCAGACGATCTGCAATTTTTAGCAGGATATTGGAACGGGTGGTGGCTGAGGATGTATTCCACTGTGCTTTGGCCTTGTGCGCTGCATCCAAGGCCAACTCAATGTCTTCTACAGAAGAGCGCGGCACTTTGGTAAAGACTTTGCCATCTACCGGAGAGATATTGTCAAAGTATTCGCCTTTAACTGGAGCGACCCATTCGCCGCCAATGAAGTTGTCGTATTGGGCTTTAAATTGAATTTTTGCACCGTCAGTATTGGGGTCTGCATAACGCATAATCTATTCCTTTATATGATTGTTATTGGTACACGCTGACCCTATTTTCTCAATTGAAAATGCTACAGTTTCAGCAGTCAGCTCTACTATAAAGAGGGAAAAAGACAGGTGGTGCTTTGATTACACGCTTGCTACAAAAGACAACATTTGGAATATGAAGTATAGGAATTAAATTTTATATTTAATCGAAGCTTATCCTAAGAAATAAGCAGTTAACTGGCGCTTAAAAAATCGAAGGATTCATGTATTTCTGATGGTTGCGGATTACATTCAAGAGGGCTATTTTATTCAATCAAAACACTTAACAGAAAACAGGAGCCTAAAATTTCTGAATGCTTTGAACCGTGACATCAGCTTTAATTTTTTTGGCATATTTCTGAATGTCTTTAACTCCCAAAATCACATCACTAGTTTGCGCTGCCTTGCCCCATTTTTTGGGATATAAAGTCTGATGCGAATGCATGACCAGAACCGGAATATCGAGTTCGATGCCGCGATGAATTTCTTTTTGTGCTTCATAGATGGCACGAATAAAACTGATCCGTACCCTTGGATAGCGGGTCTTTTTCCAGTCCAGACTGAAGTCCCATTCCCCTTTTAAATCCTTGTGCAGACTGGTGGCATACCATTTATTTAACTCACTCGGAAATTTAAGATCGGGAAAAATTTTCGCCAGTTTGCTTAACTGCGGGATGCCGAGCGCACGTTTTATCGGATTCATATTAAAGTTATAAAATGGACTGTTGACCCAGAGTGCTTTGATTAACCGATGATTAGGGTGATGTGCCGCGTACAATGTGGTGATGAGGCCGCCGGTAGAATGACCACAGAGCAGGGCAGCATCATGGCCCTCGCTTGCGATAATATCCAGTGCCTGGCTAATTTCTGCATCATATTCAGACAGCTCATGCACATTATAATAGTTCTGATGCGGCAGAATCGAACGGCCATATTTTCTTAAATCCAGCGCATAAAAATCAAAACCCTGCTGATTAAAGCGTTCCGCCATTTCAGTCTGAAAAAAATAATCAATAAATCCGTGAATATATAAAACCGCTTTAGGAGTAGGCTGCGCTGCTTTTTTACGTATCAGGGTTGCTACAACTTTGCCCTCATAGTCATCTGGAAAGCTCAAGGTGGCTTGCTCATAGCCGATGCCTAAAATATCAGCTTGATAAAGGGGCTGGAATTCACTCATTTTTATACTCATTTATATTATTGAATTTATACTTTATCCTTGATGAGCTTTAACTTTTTGTCAAATCAATCTTCTGCCTTAGCAGTATGAAAAAGATCAACACTATATAAATAGGCCATAACCCATTTTAAATCAGTGAGATTTTAAAATAGAACAAGCATTTTTGATGGATAAAAGAAATTTATTACAAAATTAACCAAAATCTCTCCTATCACGCTACGTTATCAGATTATAAAATCCTGCTAAAAGCATTATCAATTTACTAAATACCCCAAAAGGCTAAAATCAGGATAGGCTATATAAAATAACGATAGTGATGTCATTGTTTTCGGCGAAGTGCCGAGGATTGATTAGAAGAGTTAAATAATGCCCAGAGAAAATTTGAACAGTAAACGCCCTTTATATATTCCGTATGCCGGAAATACCTTATTAGAACTCCCGTTACTCAATAAAGGTTCTGCATTTACTGAAGAAGAGCGTAGAAGCTTTAATTTGCATGGTTTAATTCCTCATGTGACCGAGACCATCGAGGAACAGAGTCAGCGCTCTTATCAGCAATATTGTGCTTTTAATAGTGATATCAACAAGCATATTTATTTGCGTAATATTCAGGATACCAATGAAACCCTGTTTTATCACCTGATTGAAAATCACCTTAGCGAGATGATGCCGATTATTTATACCCCGACTGTGGGGGAGGCATGTCAGCGCTTTTCTGATATTTATCGCCGTCATCGCGGAATCTTTATTTCCTATCCGGATCGCGATCAGATCGAACAGATTATTCACAATATTAATAAAAAGAACGTGAAAGTGATTGTGATTACCGATGGCGAACGCATTTTGGGTTTAGGCGATCAGGGGATTGGCGGAATGGGGATTCCGATTGGTAAATTGGCACTCTATACTGCCTGTGGGGGAATCAGCCCGGCGTATACCTTGCCGATCACTCTCGATGTCGGCACCAATAATCAGCAATTGCTGAATGATCCGATTTATATGGGTTGGCGTGAACCGCGGATCAGCGGCGATGAATACTATGCTTTTGTCGAAATGGTAATTCAGGCCATTCAGCAGCGCTGGCCGGATGCATTGATTCAGTTTGAAGACTTTGCGCAGAAAAATGCCATGCCTTTGCTGGAAAAATACCGTGATCGCATTTGCTGCTTTAATGATGATATTCAGGGAACCGCTGCGGTTTCGGTCGGAAGTTTAATTGCCGCTTCGCGTGCAGCAGGTAAGCAGTTGAAAGATCAGGTGGTGGCATTTCTGGGGGCTGGTTCAGCTGGTTGCGGGATTGCGGAACAGATCATTAAACAAATGATTGCGGAAGGCTTGAGCGATAGCGAAGCACGTGCACGGATATTTATGGTTGACCGCTTTGGTCTGATCACTGAAAATCAGCCAAATTTACTGAATTTTCAGCGTAAATTGGCACAGCCTCTTGAACATGTAGAAAGCTGGGCAGATGCTGAAGCCATGATTTCATTAACAGATGTCGTGAAGCATGCTAAGCCAACAGTACTGATTGGGGTTTCGGGGCAACCGGGATTATTCACGCAGGAAGTGGTTGAAGCTATGGCTGAGAATAGCGTGCAGCCAATTATTTTCCCTTTATCCAATCCGACTTCACAGGTAGAAGCAGTACCGGCAGATATTTTGCAATGGACTAAGGGTAGAGCGCTGATTGCCACAGGTAGCCCCTTTGCACCGGTGAATTATCAGGAAAAAATCCATCATATTTCACAGTGCAATAATTCTTATATTTTCCCCGGAATTGGGTTGGGGGTGATTGCTTCGGGTGCGAAGCGTGTTACAGATAATATGCTGATGGCTTCTAGTAATGCTCTGGCGGATTGTTCGCCTAAGTTGCAAGACCCACAAGCGGATTTATTGCCGAGTCTCGATTATTTGCAGTCTATTTCAAAGCAGATTGCGTTGAAAGTCGCCCTTGCTGCCATTGAGGATGGGGTGGCGCCTAAAGTAAGTATTGAGGACTTGCAGTTAGCGATTGAGCATAATTTCTGGACACCGCAATATCGTGATTATCAGCGGGTCACTTTCTAATTTTAAATGAAGACAATCCAATCTCGATAAAGTCGCTGAGATTTATTTTATTAAATAATATTAATTTTAAATATATGATTTAATGTAAAATATTTTACTGACTGGTATAATTTGATGATGAGAGAGGGGCCTGGGTCTACGGTTTCTGTTTTGCCTTTTGGCGTAAGACGTACAAATATAAGCTTTCTACTTTTTCACGTGCCCATGGTGTGGTACGCAAGAATCGTAATGATGATTTAACACTTGGGTCTATGCAAAAACATCTAATTTCAATTTTACGACTTAAACCTTCAAAGCCACCGTAGTAATCCAATAATTCATCCAAA
>SMFC01000062.1_pt1 | contig 13752 bp, 14 predicted proteins | sample 2456331 | NCBI WGS metagenome assembly SMFC01 (sample SAMN10132608, study PRJNA489261) | soil metagenome | isolation source: day120 control-loamy sand soil ammended | place: USA
AAATGTATGAAATATAATTTTTCACTAGATATATAAAATTATATTTTATATGTTGATATTTATTATATAGGTATAAAGTTGATTGATTAAATATTAATCTTTTCCAAATTAAATGAAAAAACAAATATGTGATGGGTTTTGCATTATTTTAACGTTTTCAGAATCAATATAGCCGATAAAAGATGAATCAGTTTAATTTTAGGAGTTTTAAACTGATTCAAGCATTATGTTAAAGATAAATTAAATCACATTCTTCAGATCTTTTTTATGCTGTTTCACTTGTTGTGCATAACGTTTGCCTTGCTTACGCATTTTACGGTTTTTCTCATAGGCAGTCGGACCTACATTATAATAGCCCAGTGCTTTTTCTAAGCTGCCACTGGATTCATGATAACGAGAAAGAATATGGCTACCACATGAAATATTTATAGCTTCATTATATAAATCATCACCACAAGTCGCTTGCCAATATCTTGGCATAATTTGCATGAGGCCAACAGCTCCAGCATGTGAAGCCACTTGGCTACGATAAGTTGACTCCTGACGAATTACGGCTGCTACAAGTAATGGATCCAGACGATTTTTTTCTGCATTCTGAATAATCAAAGGTGAAACGCGAGTTGCTGTGGTTGCTGGAACACCGTAGGCTGTCTGAATTCCTTTAGACAGTTGAGCAGAACGTTTTTCTAAAGAATTGCCGCCGAGAGAAGAACAGGCACTAAATAACACGGTACTTAGACCAAGCAGCCCAATTTTAAAAATTGTGCTATTGAATACTGGTAATAATAAGTTTTTTCTAACAGAAAATTTGCCTAACAACTTTCAGCTTCCATGTATTTTTAAAATTAAACTGATCTTAGGAAGATGTATAAAAATCGTCAAGAAATTATATGATTTGTTTACAAAGTCAAAGTAGATCTACTTGAATCATGGATGATTTATGAAGAGATGATCAAAGAAAAGCCGGTTGGAATAGATATTTATTTAAGGCTTTTCTTGGTGTTATGGATAAGATGAGGATCGACATCGATTAGGCTAGGTTTTTAAGCATCCAGACTTCACAGGCTTGACTATGGCCAGTGTCGCCTTCAGGCCGATCCAGATGCTCAAAACCTAAGTTCTCGTACAGCTTCACCGCTTGCCAAAGGTTTTTGGTAGTCTCGATATAAATCCGTTCAAATTTATGTTGTCGGGCAAAATCAAAGGCCAAATTCAAAATCTGTTTTGCAAAGCCATATCTACGAATGGCTGGTAGAAAATACATTTTCTGTATTTCTAAAATATTGTGATCACCTTGTAGTGGAGCAATACCACCACCGCCATAGACCTGATCCTGTTCATCAACAATGACCCAATAGGCAGAATTTGGCTGTTGATATACGTCATACAGGTGATCCAGGATTGAATCACCTACAGCGAAACCGGACTCCGCTGCCAGACCAAACTCCATGGAAACGTCACGAATAATCTTGGCAATTTGAGCATTATCTTGAGGCTGAAGGGGACGAATAGAATACATAGCACATGACATAAAAGAAGATGGAATTTTTATAGTCCGAAAACTTTAAAAAAGCCATCTTTTTCGTTCAATTTTCCTTCGATAAAGTTTTATTTTAGCTCACTCGAAGATTTACCCAGTTCGCGTCGGGCGATAATCAGTTGTTGAATCTGCTGGGTACCTTCAAAAATATCCAGAATCTTGGAATCACGTGCCCATTTTTCCAACAGTTCAGTTTCGTTATAGCCTACCGCAGCTGCCAATTCTACACATTTTAAGGTGATTTCATTCCCCATACGTCCAGCTTTGGCCTTTGCAATAGATGCTTCACGTGAATTCGGTTTATGATTATCTGCCATCCACGCCGCTTTGAGCATCAGCAAGCGCGCAGCTTCCCATTCTGCTTCCATGCGATAGATTTGTGCAGCGATATTGGAGCTTTGTAAATAGGGCGTGACATAACTGGAATCCAGTTGATCCTTAAAAATTTCCTTGATACGTTCCAGCGAGGCTTTGGCACAGCCAATTGCCATGGCAGCGACCAATGGCCGGGTATTATCAAAGGTTTCCATTACACCGGCAAAGCCCTTGGCAACATCGATTTCTGCATGACCGAGCAAGTTTGCCGCAGGTACTCGACAATTGATCAGGCGAATCGTGGCAGTATCCGAAGCTTTAATTCCTAACTTATGTTCCAGTCGTTCAACCTTCATTCCGGGCGTACCTTTGGTCACCACAAATGATTTAATTGCCGATCGTCCCAGTTTTTTATCTAATGTTGCCCAGACCACAACCGCATCGGCACGTTCCCCAGAGGTCACAAAAATCTTCTCACCATTTAAAATATAGTCATCACCATCTTTGGTCGCAGTGGTGCGAATTGCAGCGGAATCTGAGCCGAAACCAGGTTCGGTAATCGCCATGGCTGCCCAAGTCCCATGAAAACGTTGTCGCTGTTCTTCATTTGCCACCGCTGCAATGGCTGAATTTCCTAAACCTTGACGTGGCATAGACAGCAATAAACCCGTATCGCCATAGCACATTTCAATAATACTCAGGGCAGTAGACATATTAATACCATTTTTATTGCTGCTGTCGGTCTCGCCCCGTTTATTCACTGCTGCGCCCGCATTCATACCTTACCTGCCTTGATTCATGCCATCTACGATAGAGGCCAGCATATCCAGCTCTTTAGGATAAGTGTGTTCAGCCTTATCATATTTACGCGAAATAGGGCGGAGTACATTGAGTGCAACTTCGTGCGCTTGATCAATCAGGAGTCTGAATTTTTTTGGATTTTGTAGATTCATGATAGTTTTCTTTATTCTCCGATCAGGCATGTAGGCCAGAATGAACAATCGCAGTGGCTCTGAGGTCTCGATACCATCGTTCGACCGGGTGTTCTTTTGTAAAGCCATGACCACCCAAAATCTGCACGCCATCTGTACCGATTTTCATGGATTTTTCTGCGCAGAGTAAACGTGCCAGATAAGCTTCTCGATGAAAAGGTTGGCCAGATTCAGCCAGACTGGCAGCATTAAGAATAAGCATCTGCATGGCATCAATTTCAATCACCATATCGGCAATCATAAAAGCGACACTCTGACGATGGGAAATGGGCTCGCCAAAGGCAGTCCGTTCATTGGCATATTGTATGCAGTATTTTTTCACGGCTTCACAAGTGCCGACGGCCATGGCACACCACATCAAATTGCCTAAATCAACGAAAGTATGATAATCAAAATCATCATCACCCAAACGCTGCGCTGGTGTATTTTTAAATTGAAGTGTGACGCTTTCAGTTGCTTTTAGACCCATGGCAGGGGATTTTTTTGCAGTAATGCTATGGTCACGTTGTACCACAAAGACCTCAGGTGTTCCGTCTAGATCGGCACTGACCAGATAAAGATCCGCATTTTCTCCGAGCATGACCAAGGTCTTTTCACCGCTAATCAGATAATGCGCCTGATGAGCAATCGCTTGAGTTTTTAGTTGATACGGATTAAATGCGGCGGTTTCTTCCTGTACCGCAAAGCTTGCTTTCAGCTCTGGATTTTCTGCGAAAGCACCAAGATATTTTGCCTGAATCTGCTCTGAACCCCAGCGGGTAATGGCATTGATCACACTAAAGCTAGACAGTAAACCGGCAGTCAAACTGAAATCCCCGCGAGCCAAATGTTGTGCAATTAAAATATTACTGACAATGTTCTGTTCGCAGGCGACACCCCCTAAAGCTTCGGGCAAGGCATAGAAATTCAGGCCGAGATCGGTGCTATATTGCCACAGTTCATGCGGAAATATTTCATGCTGATCGGCAGCATGCGCCAATGGATAAAGTACCTCTTGAGCAAATTTCTGCATCGCATCGCAGGTCAGTTGCTGTTCTACAGACAGGTTTAGATCAAACAGTGCTTTAGATTGAGGGGGGAGACGCTGTTTTTGAATGTTCTGGCCAGATTTCAGGATTTTCTGGGTTTGACTCAGGGTTTTAAATCCTGCTTTGGAACTTTGATACAGGGATTTTTCTATAAATTTACGCAGCTTTAATTGATCTAATATTTCGCTACCCGCAATTTTGGTCAGCATGGACAAGCCAAATCCTTGAGCTTTGTTCACCATATTATTCATTTTGATTATCCTATGGGTGTTGTCACGTTATTTTATTCATGCTGACATGCACGCCAAGAAAAAACCATGTCATCGCTGACATGAATGATTGACAATTTTTAAGTTATTAAAAGTTAACAAATGGTAAGCTAAGTTTATGAAAATATAATTAAAAACAAGAAAAGAGAAAATTATTTTTGAATAAAAATTGACCCGGATGACAAAATCATCCGGGTTTCTATGTAGCGTCTATTGGGGTATCAAAGGTGATTTTTGATCATGGCACGCACATTGGTTTTGGCATCAATCACGGTCATAAAGGTATATGCACCGATGAATTTACGGCTAATAAACATAAATTCCTTGGGTGGAACACTGAAATAACGTGAAGCCATAGATCTTGAAGCCTGTTGCATGACACGGCTATGCAATTGGCTTTTTTTCCAGTCATAACGATTATGTTGATCCATCACATTAGCTGGTAGCTCCTGATTATTCAACGGTGAGCTAAAAGCCTCAGTGGCCAGTAAAAAGACCTTGGCCATATCCGGCTTGATGCTTTGCGGAATTGAATCAAAAAACTCATAACCGGTCATGGCTTTGACCATCATATCTGAGTCGTGATGATAACCGGCCTGAATCAGATTGCGCGCGACGCTGAGCAGATGCTGGTCAAACTGACGGATGGCACCAAAGTCGAGCAGGACAATCTTGTCAGGAATATCTTCGCCATTGCCCAGACGAACCAGATAATTCCCAAAGTTCGGATCGGTCTGCATTTCACCCCATTCAAAAATTTCACGTACGGCAATTTCTAACGATGCTTCACCCAACTGGTTGCGGCGTTCTTGTGGCAGAGACAACATTACTGGGCTATTGATCGGCACACCGCGTTCGAAAGTCATGCACAGCACGCGATCAGAGCAATACTCATCAATAATCGTCGGCACGATATAGCGCGGATCGTCTTTTAAACGTGCAGCAAAACGCCGCGTGGTATCTGCTTCAATCTGATAGTCCACTTCACGATGCATCATCTCACGGACTTCATCGAACCACTGGTCGAACTCGCGGGTTTGCGGCACCAGACGCGTCAGTTTAAGCATGTTTTTAAACAGGCTCATATCTGAATCAATGGCTTCTGCCACACCGGGATACTGAATTTTTAAGACCAGTTCCATGCCATCAGATTTGCGGGTGGCGCGATGGACTTGGGCTAAAGATGCAGTGCCCAAAGGCTCATGATCAATGGTGAGATCATTCAGCTTTGCACCGAGCTGCTGCTGTAATTGTGTCTTGATCGCTGGCCAAGCAAGTGCCACGGTCTGGTTGTTGAGCGTATTTAAAGCCTGTGTGACTTCTTCTGGCAAAAAGTGTTCGCCATACAGCGCCATCATCTGGCCGATTTTAACGATTGAACCTTTGAGCTTACCAATTTCTGCAACCAGATAATCCGCCTGCTCTTTCATGGCCTTTTTACGTTTCTTTTCTTTTTCTTCTTCACTCGAAAATATGGAGCCTGCACTGGAAGCCGCCCAACGCGTGCCTGCCAGCAAGGATGCCTTTGCGATCGATAAGCGTCGATCCATAGAGGAGGTTTTCAGTTGTTTAAGCTTATCGTTCTGATCTGACATGTAAACTCAATCCTTTCATCATCAGCATGAAGCAGAATAAATCATTGTAGGGGATATTAGCGCTTCTGCACGTATTAAAAAAGTTTAAGCCGCTGAATTCATAGTAAAAGCTAGGCAAGCTTTCATTTATTCACCAGCCTGTATCAGTTTAGACAGGGCATTATGCCATTTGAAATTGGATTTTTAATTCAGATCGTTGTTGTAACTGTTGTTTATTTGTTTGAATATGTTGATGAATCAGGTGCTGGACACTGTCGTGCATAAAGCCCAAAGCATAGCCTTTTACAATCACAATACTTGGCAAACCAAAAAACAGATATTTGGCATCGTCCAGTGTGGCACTGCTAAATACACCATGCTGGATTAAAGTTGACTGCAAAAATACCTTTTCTTGCTGCACTTGACCGGAAACCTGGTCATTCCAGTAATTTTGGCGCATCGCCATAAGATTATTGTGCTTATAGCTCATAGGACCGGGCTCGTTTGAAGATTTAATTCGGATTATATGTGGGTGATATGCCAGTTTTCAATTGCACAACTGTTTAATTTGCTGCCGGAGAAATACATAGGATTTTTGCAAGGACTGCGTTAATATTCATGGATAATTTAAACAATATTGATTGTTAAACATTTATTGGAATTATACCAGTTTAGGTAAAGGGGATTTTATGCGTCTTGCATGGTTTTTGGTTGCAGTTTTTGCGGGTAGTGCAGTTCAGACTCAGGCTGCTGTAGGATATTCCAAGGAATATTCGCAGTGTATGAACTTTAGTTATGGTAATACCGCTAAAGCAGAGAAATGCCTAAAGAAAGAGCTGAAACTACACAACAAACGTCTGAAGAAAAGCTATAAAAATTATCTAAAGCTGAATCCGAATCAGACCGCGGCCATCCGCAGTCAGCATGTGCTTTGGGAACGTAAACTGTCGCAGCAATGTAATTTAAGAGTGTCTGGAAAATATGCCAAACAGCAACAAGGTCAATGTATGCTGGCCTTGATTATGGATCAGGCAAATCTTTATCAATCCCGCTCCTATGCACCAGGTTCACGATAAATCACCACATGAGGCATAGTTTGAATCGTCTGAACTTGCTCTAAAAAAACTAGAATGACAGGTTAAGGATTGTGTAAAAAAACACGAATTTTATCATTTTTATGAGCCTAGAGAATTCGTGTTTTTCATACTTTTAGCATTATAAAAGCAGGCAAAACAAGGTATCATAAGGCGTTTAAAAAAATGACCTTGGAGACGCCCTACGTGGATCGACCGACTATTAGCCCTGAACATATTCAGGAAGCCGCTGAAAACCTAAGCACAATTCGTGATTTTATCCGCTTTGGTGTGACAGCATTACGTCAATATGATGCGCACTTAGGCCAAGGTACAGAAGATTATTTTGCTGAAAGTTCAGCATTGGTATTACAAAGCATGTCATTGGAATGGAAAGCGGATGCTGAAATTCTCGAGGCAAAATTACTCCCAAGTGAAAAAGCTGAATTTTTAGGATTGTTGGAGCGCCGTATCAATGAGCGTATGCCAACTTCATATTTATTGAATTTAGCCTACTTTGACGATAAACCTTATTACGTGGATGAGCGTGTACTGATTCCACGTTCACCGATTGCTGAACTGATTCAAAATCGTTTTGCACCTTACTGTCTGGATGAAAATTATCAGGCGCGTGAAGGGGTAAACAATCTACCTGAAAATCCAGATCCAAAAATGCCTCGCCGTATTTTAGATATGTGTACAGGTTCAGGTTGTATCGCGATTGCTCTGGCTTATGCTTTTCCGGAAGCCGAAGTCGATGCCACTGATTTATCTAAGGATGCTTTAGAAGTAGCACAAATTAACTGTGAACATCATAACCAACAGTTTAATGTGGCCTTGCTTGAGTCTGACCTGTTTGAAAAAATTCCTGCTGAAAATCAATATGATTTAATCGTATCGAACCCACCATATGTGGATGCAGAAGATATGGCTGATCTTCCCGATGAGTTCCATCACGAACCTGAAATGGCATTGGCTGCGGGTCAGGATGGTTTGGACCTTGTACGTAAAATGTTGGCACAAGCTGCAGATTACCTGACTGAAGACGGTCTTATTGTCATTGAAGTCGGTAACTCGGAATGGGCGATGAAACAGAACTTCAATTCAGTCGATTTCTACTGGTTACAATTCCAGAAAGGTGGTTCAGGTATCTTTGCACTCACTGCACAGCAATGCCGTACTTACCGCGATTTATTCATTCAGTCTATTCAAGCATAAGGAGTCGTGTGACATGGCAGGTAATAGTATAGGGCAACTGTTCCGTGTGACGACTTGTGGTGAATCTCACGGTGTGGGCCTGATGGCCATCGTTGATGGGGTTCCACCGGGTATTGAGCTGTGTGAAGCCGATTTGCAAAAAGATTTGGACCGTCGTAAGCCGGGTACATCGAAATTTGCCACCCAGCGTAAAGAGCCGGATGAAGTAGAAATTATTTCTGGTGTGTTTGAGGGTAAAACCACTGGAACATCGATCGGGCTCTTGATTCGTAATACGGATCAGAAATCGAAAGATTATGGCAATATCGCGCAAACTTTCCGTCCGGGTCATGCAGACTATACCTATACCCAGAAGTACGGTTTCCGTGATTATCGTGGTGGTGGCCGCTCAAGCGCGCGTGAAACAGCGATGCGTGTGGCAGCGGGTGCCATTGCCAAGAAATTCCTGTTAGAGAAATTTGGCATTGAAATTCGTGGCCATGTCACACAAATTGGTACTGAAAAAGCAGAAAAACTGGACTGGGATGAAGTGCCAAACAATCCATTCTTCTGTGGCGATGTGGATGCCGTGCCACGTTTTGAAGCGCTCGTGACTTCACTACGTGAACAAGGCACCAGCTGCGGTGCAAAACTTGAAATTATTGCGTCTAAAGTACCTGTGGGTTGGGGTGAACCGGTCTTCGATCGTTTAGATGCAGATATTGCGCATGCCATGATGTCGATTAACGCGGTCAAAGGCGTTGAAATTGGCGATGGTTTTAGCGTCGCTGAGCAATTTGGTCATGAAACACGTGATGAGTTAACAACAGACGGTTTTCTGGCAAACCATGCCGGTGGTATTTTAGGCGGTATTTCTAGTGGTCAGGACATTCGTGTCGCGATTGCACTGAAACCAACGGCTTCAATCACTACTCCGGGTAAAACCATTAATATCGATCGTGAAGATACAGACGTGTTGACCAAAGGCCGTCATGATCCTTGCGTGGGCGTGCGTGCGACACCAATTGCAGAAGCGATGCTGGCGATTGTGCTAATGGATCACTTTATGCGTCATCGTGCGCAAAATGCCGATGTAGTTACGCCTTTTGAGCCGATTGAACCAAAATAATTCGCTTTTCATCTGAAGCGGATACGATTAGAGTCAGACTTCGGTCTGGCTTTTTTTATATTTATATAATGAAAAATAACAATATTCGCTTGGCAAAAACTACAGATATCCAGAACATTGTTGTATTGATCAATACAGCTTATCGTTCCAATCGTGGCTGGACACATGAACATAAGATGGTTGCTGGTCAACGGATTAATTGTGATCAGGTAATGATTCTCTTGGCACAGACTAATGTTAAGCTTTTTGTATTAGAGAATCATGATCAGATCATTGGCTGTATTGGGCTGACTGAATTCGATGACTCTATCGAAATTGGAAGTTTTGCCATTGATCCAGACCAACAAAACTCGGGTTATGGAAAGCAGTTACTAGATTTTGCCGAGTTTTATATTATTGATACGTATCAGAAGAAAGTGATTCGAATGTCAGTATTGAATGTCCGTACAGAATTGATTGCTTATTATGAGCGCCGGGGCTATCTATTGACTGAAAAAATTGAAGCATATCCACTAGATCAAAATGTCGGAGAGCCTTTGATTCCGTTACATTTACTGATTTTAGAAAAAATGATCAGATCAATATAATGAGTTGATGAAAGTTCAAGCTTTTTATCCCTTAAATTAAGTAGTGAAACAGCCACTAAATATGCTAGTTTTTGTGCACCGTCTAAAGGGTATTGAAAAATAGACAGGAAACAGACCAGGATGGCACATGCTGCAAATTATTTTAACTTCTTTATTTCCTCTTATTGGCTTGATCAGCTTTGGCTATTTGCTTAAGCATGGGCAATGGTTGAGTGAAGACTTTTGGCGCGGTGCAGAAAAGTTAAATTATTATGCACTATTTCCAGTGATGTTATTTTTAAATCTGGCCACTGCCAAGATTCAGATGAATGTGATTCAGGATGTGGTACTGGTGGTATTTAGTATCATGATCGTGGTCAGTATCGCACTGTATATGTTGCGCCATATGTACCAGATATCTTATGCGCGTTTTGGCGTCTATGTTCAGGGCTTGTTGCGCTTCAATACCTATATCGGACTTGCTGCGGTCAGTAGCTTATTTCATCAGCAGGGCATGACCATCTTCGCTGTGATCATGGTGTTGTGTATTCCTTTGGTGAATATCTTAACGGTGCTGGCATTTACCCGCAGTCACGATATGCAGCTGAAAAAAATCATTCTGGATTTATCTAAAAATCCATTAATTTTAGGCTGTATTGTGGGTGGTGTGTTTAATCTTTCCGGTTTGGCACTCTGGGCAGGAGCAGAGCAATTTCTTAAACAGATTGCACTATGCAGTTTGCCACTCGGTCTGATGTGTGTAGGAGCAGCCTTAAAGTTTCAGGGCTTTCAGCGAGATGTATTGCCACTCAGTCTGATGACCTTTGGTCGCCTGTTTGGAATGCCGCTGATTGCATTTTTAGTCTGTAAAATTTTCCAGATTGATGCATTCACCACGCAAGTATTGGTATTGTTCTTTGCCTTACCTACTGCCTCAGCGTCTTATGTGTTAACCCGGGTATATGGCGGCGATAGCCAGTTAATGGCGAGCATTATTAGTGTACAAACCGTCGTAGCGGCGGGAAGCTTAATATTGGTACTTTCCTGGATTATTTAAAATTCCTTGATTCTCAAATAGATGATATAAGATCTAAATCCTGAATTTAAACTCTCTATGCTTTGAACCATTAAAATAGCCTAAGCAATAAAGGTTCTATTTAAGCGCCAAAATCAAATCAATCCTAAAATCTTATAAAGTTTAGAATCTGTTGTATCTCGCTGAATAGAGCAAAAGTGAAATCTAAAAATTTGGTAGATGGGCAATATCAGTCAGCAGCAATAACTCAGTTTAATTCGGAACAGTAATTACAAATTGATTCACGTGAACTCACATAAATAAAAACTGTCTTATTGAATAAAATGGTATATAAATTGCTCATGATAATAAAACATTATTGCAGGAGAGAAATGCTTCTGCATTCGCCGAAGGAGCAAGTTCCCAGGAAACTCTCAGGCAAAAGGACTGTGATAATGGATAAAAACTCTGGAGAGAAGTGTTCAATCACTCACCGAAGGGGAAGGTGCTCGCATTGATGTGCAATGCAGCGACCGAAGCTCTCAGGTACACATGACAGATGGGAAAAGACATCAATATAATCAAGGAGGTGTCTATGCGTCATGTCGTGGTGATTGGGGCGGGTATTACTGGGGTAACCACAGCGTATGAGCTTGCTTTGGCAGGCTATCAGGTGACTGTGATAGATCGACATCTCTATCCGGCCATGGAAACTTCTTTTGCCAATGGCGGCCAGCTTTCAGCCTGTAATGCCGAAGTATGGAACCAGAAAGCTACGGTACTCAAAGGTATCAAATGGATGTCTCAAAAAACTGCACCACTTTTGCTCAATCCTTCTTTTAGTGTGCATAAATATAGTTGGCTCATGGAATTTTTGGGAAATATCAAACATTATGAAGCCAATACCCGAGAGACTGTACGTTTGGCTTTATTGGCCAGAGCACGTTTGTATGAAATTGCCCAAACAGAACAGATTGATTTTGATCTGGAAAAACGCGGCATTTTACATTTTTATCATAACAAGACGGATTACGATGTCGCGATCAAGGTCAATGACCTGTTGTGTAGCGGCGGACTGGAGCGCAATGCCATTTCCAATGCGGAAATCAAGCAGATCGAACCTGCATTAACAGGCGATTACTATGCCGGATTTTACTGCCAGAGCGATGCGACCGGAGATATTCATAAATTCAGTACAGGACTGGCCAAAGCCTGCATGCAAAAAGGCGTGAAATTTGAATTTGGCCAAGATGTCTTTGCCGTCGATCATCAGGCTCAACATATTCGGGTGAAATGCAAACCCAGTACTGAAAATGTACATCATTCTACAGATGACATTCTGGAAATTAATGCAGATGCCATTGTGGTGTGTGCGGGTGTGGGCAGTTATCAATTGGCCGAGATTTTAGAGGAACGAGTCAATGTTTATCCGGTCAAAGGTTATTCAATTACCGTGCAGCTGAATGATGAACAGAGCCAAAACAATGCACCATGGGTCAGCTTGCTGGATGAAAGTGCCAAAATTGTCTTGTCACGTCTGGGTAAGGATCGTTTACGAGTCGCAGGAACCGCCGAGTTTAATGGCTATAACCGGGATATTCGTGCAGACCGGATTCAACCACTGATTGACTGGAGCAATCGTAACTTTGATCTGTGTACCGAGCATGTCGTACCTTGGGCAGGTTTACGCCCGATGATGCCAAATATGATGCCTGTGGTGCGCCGTGGTAAACATGAGCGGGTATTTTATAATACCGGCCATGGTCATCTGGGCTGGACCTTGTCGGCTGCAACGGCTGCACTGATTAGCAAGGAAATTGCTCAATACTATCCTGCTTAAATTGATGGCCCGCATGCGGGCTATTTTTTACATCAAATTTCTCATTTTATATAAGGTTAAGTTTTTAATATTTTTTAAATTGAATCAATCATATAAGCGATAAATCCCAGTAAAACGTTCACAACCTTTTTGTTGAGTGTTGACGGCTAGAATTGCTTTACTATAGTTAAACTCATAGCGGCAGTCATTTTCATTATCCATGATCTGTTCTTTTGCTGCAGGCGTGGTATAGGCTAAAAATGGAACAGTCTGCGTTTCGGCCCGGTTATTGGGATTGCGATAGGCCAGACCTTCAATCTTGATGCGGTCTTTAGTCAGTTGATGAATCTTGATATGCACAGGCTGTTTGGCCATTTGTCCCTGCTCGAACTTAATATAATGCTGAGTTAGGCTTTGATTCAGTGAAATATAGATATTTAAATCATCGAGGCGCCATTCAAACTGCTGTTTAAAACAGTCCAGCGTTTTGCATTGCTGTAACCGATTTGCCCATAACTGTTGGGTGTCTTGCAATAAGCGAACGGGGGCATCAGTAATTAAAAAAGCGGTCAAGTATTGGTCAGCGAGTTTTTCCCGAGCTTCGGACAGCGCTACTGAGCAGACTTTATTCATGGCCGCTGTTTTTTTGCTGTCGTTGTTACAGTCGAGTGGGTTCGCTGAACTACCCGCAGATATCATCCCCAGGCCGAGCATCAGGCCAATTATTTTCAACATATTTATATCAGTTTTCAGTAGCATGATCGCTTATACTTTCACTGTGTTACGCTTGGTCTAACTATAGCGAAATAGAAAGCAAGTGTACAAGATTTCAATGGGCTATTTCTAAAGGATGTATAAGGTGATCGCACAAATTCGTATTGGTCAGGGTCTGGATGTGCACGCATTTGAAGAGGGTGAGTTTGTCACTTTGGCCGGCATTCAAATTCCGCATACGCACGGTCTGAAAGCACATTCGGATGGTGATGTGATTCTGCATGCACTATGTGATGCTTTGTTAGGTGCATTGGCGCTGGGAGATATTGGCCAGCATTTCCCGGATACAGATCCGAACTTTAAAGGTGCGGACAGCCGTGTATTGTTGAAGCATGTTTATCAATTAATTCTGGATCGTGGCTATCAGCTGAACAATGCCGATATTACGGTCGCCTGTGAACGTCCGAAACTGGCGAAACACAATCTGGCCATGCGTCAAAGTATTGCAGATGTCTTAAATA
>SMFC01000064.1_pt1 | contig 13656 bp, 10 predicted proteins | sample 2456331 | NCBI WGS metagenome assembly SMFC01 (sample SAMN10132608, study PRJNA489261) | soil metagenome | isolation source: day120 control-loamy sand soil ammended | place: USA
GATTTATGGCTGAATGAAAAACTGGCCAACTTTGTCCGTGAAGTGATTCCAGAGCGTCGTATGCACGCCAAAGGTTCAGGTGCTTTTGGAACCTTTACCGTGACCAACGATATTACCCAATATACCCGCGCGAAAATCTTCTCGGAAGTGGGCAAGAAAACAGACATGTTTGCGCGTTTCTCGACCGTCGCAGGTGAACGTGGTGCGGCCGATGCAGAACGTGATATCCGTGGTTTTGCCCTAAAATTCTATACTGAAGAAGGCAACTGGGATCTGGTCGGCAATAACACCCCGGTATTTTTCCTGCGGGATGCGCGCAAGTTTCCAGATCTGAACAAAGCCGTTAAGCGCGACCCGAAAACCAACAAGCGCAGTGCCACCAATAACTGGGATTTCTGGACATTATTGCCTGAAGCCTTGCATCAGGTTACGATTGTCATGTCGGATCGTGGTATTCCAGACGGTTATCGTCACATGCATGGTTTTGGCAGCCATACCTTTAGCTTTATCAATGCCAATAATGAACGCTTCTGGGTGAAATTCCATATGCGTACCCAGCAAGGCATCCAGAACCTCACCGATGCTGAAGCTGAAGCACTGATTGCCAAAGACCGTGAAAGCAGCCAGACTGACCTGTTTGATGCCATCGAACGTGGTGATTATCCAAAATGGAAAATGTATGTCCAGGTGATGCCGGAACTGGAAGCTGAAACCGTTCCTTATCATCCATTTGACCTGACCAAAGTCTGGCCGAAAGGTGATTATCCACTGATTGAAGTCGGTGAATTCGAACTGAACCGCAATCCGGAAAACTATTTCCAGGATGTGGAACAGGCGGCTTTTGCACCCAGCAATCTGGTACCGGGCATCAGCTACTCGCCGGACCGGATGTTACAAGCACGTTTATTTAACTATGCCGATGCCGCGCGTTACCGTGTCGGCGTGAATCACTCACAGGTTCCGGTCAATGCTGCACGCTGTCCGGTCAATTCTAACCGTCGTGATGGTCAGGGTCGTATGGATGGCAACTACGGTTCCTTGCCACATTATGAGCCGAACAGTTTCAGCCAATGGCAGGAGCAACCGGAATTCAGAGAGCCACCACTAAAAATCACCGGTGCTGCCGATTTCTGGGATTTCCGTGAAGATGATAACGATTACTTCAGCCAGCCACGTGCCCTGTTCAACCTGATGAATGATGAACAAAAGCAGGCCTTGTTTAATAACACGGCTGGCGCGATGGGTGATGCACTAGATTTCATTAAATACCGTCACATCCGCAATTGTTATAGTTGCGATCCGGCCTATGGCGAAGGCGTAGCACAAGCACTCGGCATGACAGTGGCAGATGCACAGGCTGCTCGTGAAACCGATCCAGCCAAAGGCTTAGCCAGCTTGCTTTAAGCTGCCTTAGCGATATATAAAAAACCACCCTCGGGTGGTTTTTTAGTGTGATATCAAGCAGTATACAAATAATACGTCACTAGAAAAAATATAACGATGAGCAAAGATATTGAAGACATCATTCAACAACACGACATCATTTTATTTGATGCTGTTTGTGTGATCTGTAATGGCTGGGCACGATTTTTGATTCAATACGATAACAAGATACAGTTTAAACTGGTCTCTGCCCAATCCCCTTTAGGTGTTGCCCTGCTCGAGCATTACCAGATGTCCACTGCACATTACAGCACGATGCTCGTCATCCAAGCTGGCACACTTTATACCGAATCCACTGCCCTGTTAAAAGTCATGCAGCATCTCGGTTTTCCGTTGAATTTAATGAGTACAGGCTATTTAGTGCCGCGTTTTATCCGCGACTTTCTGTATCGTGGGATTGCTTTAAAGCGCTATCAGCTATTTGGTAAAACTGATTATTGCCTGATTCCATCTAGCGAAAATAAACACCATTTTCTGGAAAATGCTATTCGTGAATTCTGAGCCCGTTTTCACCCAAGCGCTTCGCACCATTCAGCTAAGCTTGGCAATGCGCTGATTCTATCAAGGACTGATTCCAAAAATACTGTTTCAGTCCCCTGCTGAAATCACAATCTGGCAAAACCTGGGCTTTGAGCGGGTACTGGCCAAAGTCTTGGTTGGATTTTCTGGCATAGGTGAAATGCTGTTTGGCTGATGCTTTCTGTGCTTGCCATTCAACTCATCAAGCAAGAACAGCGTGAAGCCATTAGACAATAATCCGTTTGCCTTCATGTACGCAGTAAAACGGATTAATCAGCTTGGAAGAATGTTTGATAATTTCATGCAATTCATGCTCTGGCGCATCCCGATCTTCATCAGTGAGCTGGAAAGTACGGTAATGAATCGCCAGTGAGCATTTGGCCTGCAAGTCCTGATGTGCATGAAATGCATCTTCCGGATTCATATGAATCGCACGCATCAGTGCACGCGGCTCATAGGCACCGATGGGCAGCAAGGCAATTCGGGGCGCACCCAGACGCTTGCGAACCTCTTTAAAATGCGAGGCATAACCACTATCTCCGGCAAAGAAACAATGTTCCTGACCATGCAATAAGGAAAAGCCACCCCACAAAGCACAATTCTGATCACGCATACCGCGCCCCGAGGCATGCTGTGCCGGCGTATAGACAATGCGGATTTCTTCAAAAAATGCATTTTCCCACCAGTCCATCTCATGCACGGTATAGTGCTTTGGCAAATACCAGGCATTGCCCAGTCCGGTATAAATTGGCATTTCAAATGTGCTATGCAACCATTCCAGTGTGGCCAGATCCATATGATCATAGTGGTTATGGCTGAGCAGCACAGCATCAATATGTGGCAGTTCATCTAGCGCAATACCGGCAGGAATGACCCGCTGCGGGCCAGTGGATGCAGAAGGACTGGCATATTCAGCCCAGACCGGATCGGTCAGGAAATTATAAGGCCCGATTTGAATGAGCACAGTGGCGTGACCAATAAACCAGATTTGCCAGTCATCTAAAGGCGCATCGGGACGCTGCTGTGGCAATGCACGCGGTCGCGCAAAAAACTCGGCACGTTCTGCATCGAGATTGATATTCCAGTTTTTGGATTTTCGGGTAATGAGCCATTTATATAAGTCAAAACGACTGTGCGCCCGAGCAGGATGCTCGAGATTACGAAACTGTTGTCCATTGAAATGATCTGAATGCAGATACTCAAATACCGGCTTAGACCAGAGATGTTTCCAGCTGGACTCCGTGGTTAACTGAAATTTTTTAGTTTTGAGAAGATCTTGCATAAACATCCACTATTTATTATTCGCTATATGCAAGACAGCAACCGCTTGAAATGGTCAGGCGACGCATCTTTTAATGAGCATACAAACTAAAAACAGGCGCACTTGAGTATAGTATGAAATCCATCACAGACAATCATGTATGTTTTTGTTATTTTAGCAAAAAAATAGCGCTCTGATAGCCTGCTGGCTGGCCGGACTATGGGTACTGTCGAGAAAAACATGTTGCATACAGTTTTTTAAAAAATACAAAATCATACCAAGCCCTACTCTGCTGATTTCAGCCAAAATTTTATCCTCATAATGTGCTGATTTGATCGTGCATGCCTGAGTTATGCAACGATTGAGAGTGCGGACGATGAAATCTACTATTTTTAACATTTGGCCAATCTGCTAAATAAACTTGCTTAAACTCTTGTGAACGGATGTAGCCATAGACTTCTTTCATCTAAAAAATTTAAAGCATAAAAAAGGGCTTTCGCCCTTTTGATTTGCTACAGATTTAGCGCTTGGAAAAGTATTGCTCACGCCACTCTTTCCAAAAGTACATAATGATGCCGAACATCACCACGGCAATTCCTGCAAAGGCATGACTGCTGATGATTTCATGATTCAGAGTCGCACCAAGTACCAGTGCGATGACTGGCGTCATGACATTACTCAAAGATACTGTTGAAGCATTTAAACGCCGAATCAGCCAGAAATAACACAGCATCGCCACAATCGAGGACATGATCATGGTAAATACAAACCCGATCAGCGCCTGTGTGCCAGGCAACTGGGTCGGCATATGCTGCCAGATAAATGGAATCAAGAGCAGTGAACCGGCTGCTGATAGCAGCAATGAACCTGTCGCTTGTGACATTGGGCTTAAAGGTGCGTTGATCTGTTTGACCCAGAAGATTGAACTGATATAGGACACCATACTGATCAGCATCAGCACCACACCCCAAGGATTCACCTTGCTGTCTGCCGAATCTAAAAATACAAAACTCAGTCCGGCAATGGCAACAGCCATACCCGACCATTGCAGCCACACTAACTGATGAGTTTTTAAGATCACATGCCCGATCAGACCGGCAATCAGCGGCGAAAAACCAAAAATCAGGGCCATCAGACCTGAGGTCAGATAATTGGCTGCCAGATAAATAAACAGCTGTGCACCGATTAAATTCAGACTGCCGGCCAGATAGCTTTTCATTGAGGTGCTGTCAAAAGGCAAAGGATCACGCATGATTTTTAGCAGGAATAGCGCAATAATCGATGCGCCAAAATAGCGAATGATCAGTACCCACATCGGGTGAATCTCGGCCACGCTCCAGACAATCGCCAAAGGCGTTGCGGCCCAAATCAGCACCAGTAAAGCATAAATACTTGCCGTCACCAGCATGGGAGATGAATTTGAATTCATAAAAGACTCAATTAAAGTTAATCAGAAAGAGTTGAACTAACTTCTCGTTCAAATCCACAATCGACAATACTGATTGCGGCATGGATGCCGCCGCTAAACTGGGATATATGGACATATCCTCAGTTTAGAAAAAGATTTTTGTCACCTTGCGCCATGTATGGCTCATCTCTCAAAAGTGAGGCATTACCTACGCAAAGTAATACAAACCAAAACTGAAACTTGAGGTAGTGATCATATAGAGAGTATTCGATAAACATAAAAAAACAGACCTATGCAAAACATAGGTCTGTTCCAAGATATCTCAATACAACTTAAGCAATTTTGCGTAAGTCTTGTGCCAGATCCAAATGTTTTTCAGCTTCAAAAGCCGTATTCTTGCTGATCATTTTTTTCAGATGACGCATTTCTTTGGCCGCATTGACGGTAATACCGGCAACGATTTGACCATCGGTCACACCATACATCACAAATGAATTGTCTGCGCCTTTGGCTGCATCCATGTCACCACGAACCAGCCATTGGGTCGCTGCCATATCACCGACAAACTGGAAGTTGATATTGAGCTGATCGGTCCAGAACCAGGCCGGATTGGCTTTTGGATGTTCGACACCCATGACATGACGCGCAAAAATGCCTGCCTGAAGATTGGCATTTTCCCAAGTCTCGACACGGCGGAATTCGCCGTCTTCACGAAGTTGTGTCGCGACATCGCCTGCTGCATAAATATCGGCATTTGAAGTCTGGCAGTTTTCATTGACCTTGATCGCTAGATCAGCATCTAAACCGGCTGCAATGGCAAGCTGTGCGTTTGGCACAATTCCGATTCCATAAACCACAGCATCAGCACGTAACTCTTCGCCATCAGCTAAAGTCACCACAATTTCTTCACCATCTAAACGGCAAGCTGCAACTTGAGTATTTAAGCGAACATCTACGCCTGCCAGACGGTGTTGTTCAAGCAGAAATTCACTTAAAATACGCGGTGAACAACGACCCATTACCATTGGTCCCTGCTCAAGCACAGTCACCTGACAGTCTTTGTAACGCGCAGAGGATGCCAGTTCAAGACCGATCACACCGCCACCGATCAGCAGGATACGTTGACCTGCTTGCAATACAGGAACCAATGCCTGTGAGTCTTCAAGGTTACGAAGCGTATAAACATGTTTGCCTAACGCATCGAAGTTTGGCAGACGGCGCGCGGCACCGCCTGTTGCGAGAAGCAATTTGTCATAAGCAACAACATCACCATTTTGAAGTTCAACCGTTTTCGCGGTCGCGTTGATTTGAGTCACGCCATTGCCACGAATGGTGGTCACGCCAAGATCAGCCAGTTTTTCTGCTGACAGAATTTCAATCTTGGTGTCCTCAGGTTTTAGAATCACGTCTTTCGACAGTGGCGGACGCTCATAAGGAAGATGCGTTTCATCACCAATCAGAATGATTTTACCTGCGTACTTGTTGCCACGAAGTTCTAAAATCGCGCTTGCACCTGCCTGGCCAGCCCCTACAATTACGATGGTTTCGATGTTGCTCATGTCAATTAACCTTTTAACTCTGCAGATACGATGCCGAAGCCCGCAATCCATTCACTGATATCTTCATAGCAGTGTGTTGTCATGTCGTATTCGCCCATTTCGCTTAAGGCTGCAAATGCCGCCATCCAGGAACGGACTTCCTGACCACCACGACCGCCGTCACGACGAATTTCATCTTCTGTCATGGCTTCTAAGGTCGCAAAATCAGCGTTCTTGAAGGTTTCAAGCAGTGCACGATCCCATTCAGCATTCAAAGGAACTGCAACCGAAGTATCGCCTGCTGCCAGTTTCTGACCGACTGCAATGACTTTGCCCTGACGTGCTTCACGTGCTTCAGGCGTTGGATTACGACCTGCAATCAGGAATTCTTCTACTTGTGGTGGAACCGAACCCATTTGCGGTGTGGGTGGATCATGCGACAGACCACCTGTACCTAAAACAAGGACACGCTCATTTTCAAGGTTTAAAGATTTAATAAACTGACCTACAGCACGGCCCAAAGCAAGGGTACGCTTGGTGGTTGGCATCGGTGCTGCAGCGCCATTAATAAAAATTGGAATCGTTGGATAACGATCGAGTTTGCCGTCACACAGGAAGTGTAATGGCTGAGTCACCCCATGATCCGCCTGCATACGGTAAGAATATGCAACGTCTACACCTTCATCGAGTACACGTCGAACCAAGCCTAATGCTTTGTCTTCAGGTACATCAATGTGATCATTGTCTTTACCATAATCCCAGTCACCCGCAGCTTTGGCACGAATACCGACACAGAAACTTGGCATCAGGTCATAGAAGAAACCATTAAAATGGTCAGGACCAAAGGTGATAATCAGGGTTGGGTCGTAAGCTTTTACTTCAGCAGAGAGTTTTTCAAAAGCATCACGAACGGCTTGTTCTTTACGCTTTTCCTGTGGTGAAGCAAATTCCATTAAAGGACTGTGCGATGCACAAATAAGTTTAACGGCCATGAGAGACTCCAAAAAGGAAGACTTAAATCCTCCCCATCCTTCCTTTAAAAAGGAGGGAGATTTTCTCCCTCTTTTATAAAGAGGGGGAAGGGGAGATTTTTAAAAGCAGATTTTTATTCGTCAAAGAAACCGGCACGGGGCTGACGTAAGCCACGAATCCCCAGACCGCATTCTGCATTGATCAGAACGCCAGTCAAAGGACGGTTATTTTGACGAGATGCCAAGAGTACGTATGAACCTGTCATATCTTCCGGTTCAGGCAAGAAATTCAATGGCATACCACGTGCAATTTTCTCAGGATCACGTGCATCGAGCAGGCCAACATTTTCCTGACCAAGCGACGCTGCGCCTTTGATATTCACATTCATACCTGACGGTGCAACCGCATTCACTCGTACTTTAGGCGCAAGCTCATAGGCCAATTCTTTCATAATACCCACCCCTGCATGCTTAGATGCAGTATATACAGGGCCTCCGCCAGCGGAGTACAGTGCCGAATTAGACAAAGTAAATATGATAGAACCTTCAGAAGCGATCAATGCCTCCAGTGCAGCCTTCGCACCGAGAATGAGTGACTTGGTATTAATCCCCATAATCTCGTCAAAGGCTTTTTCCAGCTGCTCACCAGAGGTATTGACGATATCGGCATAATGATCCCAGATCCCGGCATTGCCGACGAAACAGTCGAGTTTGCCGAAACGCTCTACAGTGGCATTCACTGCACGAACGTTGTCTGCATAGCTGGCTACATCGCCTTCAATCGCAAGAACTTTACCGCCAAAGTGTTCGTTTAATGCCTCCACTTTTGCTTTTGAACGTTGAAGAACGGCAACTTGTGCACCTTCTTCCAGGAAACGTTCCACTAGCGCCCAGCCTAAGCCTGAACCACCACCGGTAATAAGTGCAACTTCGCCTTGTAGCCAACCCATGATTACTCTCCTGCCATCTCTACATATAATGCGCCGTCTTCAACCACTACCGGGAATGTTTGAATTGGATCAGTTGCTGGCAAGCAAAGTGCCTCACCTGTTTTCAAACAGAAACGTGCAGCATGAAGTGGACATTCCACTGTACCGTCGTCTTCCAGATAACCTTCAGACATAGACGCATTGCCGTGTGAACAGCGGTCGTTCATTGCGAAGAACTCACCACCGTTATTGAATACTGCCAATGCATCAATACCATTCACGCCGCAATCTACTTTTAGCGCTTCGCCTTCGTCTAATTCGTCAACTTGGCAAACAAAAATCTTATTCATTAGAAGAATACACTCAGGTTATGTGAGCTATAGGTCGCTTGATCCAGCATGATCTTACGGTTGAAGATCTGGAAGCCGAGGCCGCCTTCAACTTTACGGATCTTGTCATGGCGTTTACCGCAGTAAATGACAATGTCTTTCTCTTTTTGCGTACGATATAGCAAATAGGTTACATATACGTCGTATTCGCCTTCAACTTCAGCTGGCTCTACGATCACGTTGCTCACCATGTGAGTGGTACGTGATGGAGGCTCTTCAGCCCAAGCCATACCGGTTTCAAGACGTGCGACACGACGCTCTAAAAGGTCTTTGGTATCGTTGAATACCCAAGTCGTCGGTGGCTCAACTGAACGGCGACGGTCACGGGTTTGCGCGTTTGGTGTGGTACGTAGCGTATAAGAAATATCTTCAGCCAAGGTATCCAACCAATCGCGGAATTTCCAGTCGTCCAGCAATTTTGCTTCGCGATACAGGAACTGACTGATTTGATGATGAAGTTCTAAACTCACTTGACTCATTTCATAAGCTCCTTCTCGTATGCGTCAGCTGCTGCTTCAACGTCTTCCCATTTTTCATGGATCAATAAATCTGCCCAGCGGCGGTACATGCCACGTGCTGCAGTTTCAGAGAAAATATAGTTGGTGATCCCCGGAATACCGTCTTCACGGATTTTCTCGTTGCCTTTACCCATTTCCATAATGAGTTTGTTTTGACGGGCTTTATAACCACGTAAAACTTTCTGGATTTCGATCCAGTTTTCAGAGTCATCTTGCTCTAGGAAACCAGCAGGACCGAAAGCACGCGTTGCAGAACGTTCAAATGCTTCTTTGACTTCTTGCGATGCTTCAGCATCCGCAATACAGAATGCCCATACTTCAGTTTTGTTTGGACCACGTGGGTGCCATACACGAAGCGTTGCCGTACCGTTCAACCAAGACAAGGTCGGGAACATGGTGTTATGACCTGCAAGACGCAGGGCACGGACTTCACCTAAACGCTCTTTTACTTCTTCATAAGTTTCGCGGAAGTAGTTGGCTACTTCACCGTCGACCCATACGTTTGCATCTGGTTTCTCTGTAAAGAAGAAACCTGAACCGTGACCACGTGAACCGTACTGAAGTGCATCTTTAGCCGTTTCCCAGACTGGACGAGCCGTTTGTGCAGCACCAAGTTTTTTCGATGCTTCATCATCTGGTTTTGCGCCAAGGACTTGGATCGCAGATGCATGAGAGAACAAGGCATGATATTGGTCAGATGCAAACTGTTCCGCTGCAAATTTCCAGTTACACTCGATTTCCCATTTGTGTACACCACCGATAATTTCTGTACCACCTGGACGACGGTCAAGTACACCATCTAGATACCAGGCGATATCGCCCATGTATTCTTCAAGATCAGGTGTGGTTTCATCCCAACAAGCAAATACCAGGCCTTTGTAAGACTTGACACGATTCACTTCGACCAAGCCCCATTGCTCTTTACATGCACCTTGTGGGTAAGCACGTTCTTCAAGCGGAATGTCTTTTAAAGAACCGTCAATGCCATAAGACCAGCCGTGGTATGGGCAAGTGAATGCACGGGTATTACCACAGTCTGCGAAACTCACACGCATAGAACGGTGACGGCACTGGTTTAAGAATGCTTTGATTGAGCCATCTTTTTGACGTGCCACGATGATCGGATCTTCACCCATATAGGTATTGAAGAAGTCACCCGCCTTTGGAATCTGGCTTTCATGACAAAGGAACAACCAAGTACGGCCAAAAACGCGTTCAAGTTCTAATTCGTAAATATCTGGATCTGTATAGATAGATGGAGTGATACGCCCATTTTGTGCATCGACTAAAGCGTCGATTTCACGCACATCAATTTTTCCACTCATGAAAAGCTCTCCTGTGACCCATCAAGGCACAAAGTAAATAGACTCAATTCGAATGGATAATGGATTTTGGATTGATTTTGGGGAAATATTTTTTTTGTTTCAATTAATAGCTTTAAGCAATTATTCCACGTGCTTGTTCTGATATTAAAACATTAATAAATATCTCAAGAGTATTTACTTTCTAAATATCAAAATAACCTTCACGACATAGTTGTTTATAGATTATACTTCTATGAAATTATAGTAAGACATTTTTTGGATTACTCTTCGGGCTGATGACATGGAATTACGACACCTTCGCTACTTTATCACCGTTGCTGAAGAACTGAACTTTAGTAAGGCAGCACTTAAACTTTATACGGCTCAACCCTCACTTAGCCAGCAAATCAAAGACCTGGAAGAAGATGTCGGCGTCAAGCTACTCAACCGAACCAAACGTAAAGTGGAGCTGACCGAAGAAGGTGCCGTATTTCTGGAACAGGCGCGCCTGACCCTGGCACAAGCAGACAAGGCCGTTGCCATGGCACGTCAGGTGTCACAAGCCAAGCAGCAAATGCTACGGATTGGTTTTGTTCCGGTGGCCGAGATGAAAATCTTCCCGTATATCTTGCCAAATCTGCGTGTGCAAAATCCGGATTTAAAAATTGAATTGCTCAGCCTGAACAATAATGAACAAATGCGTCTGTTGAAAAAAGGTGATCTGGATCTGACTTTTACCCGTCATAACTTCAATAGTGATGAAATTGAAAGCCAGTTTGTGATTCGTGAGCCTTTGATTTTTATATTACCTAAAGATCACCCATTGGCAAAATACGAGAGAATTCCAGTTAAAGCATTGAATGGTATTGATTTTATTATTCCATCAGCAGAGCAGTCACATACTTTGCATCATGCCATTCTGGACTTTGCCAAAGCCAATAACGTTGAGCTCAACATCGTACAGAAAGCGGATAACATCCTGTTCAATATCAACTCGATTGGTATTGGCTTGGGCTGCACCATATTACCGGGCTATATTGTACCGCTGACCATGGACAATACCGTAATTCGCCCTCTGGACGTGGAACTGCCATATCTGGATCTGTATGTCAGTTACCACAAAAACAACAAATCCTATGCGGTAACCAAATTCCTTGAGCTATTAACCCGGGTGTTTTATCTGGACATTAACCGCGACGAACAGGACTAATCCCGCTCCATCCCCGATCAAGCATATGCCATTCAACTTTTGAGTGGCATGTGCTTTTTTGTTTTATCATTTTTTGCTAAAAAATTTATTTTAAATTCTATTTTTTGATAAAGGATCAATCTGTAGCTCCTTAATTGGTCGCCTGATCTAGGCTAATACTGCCTGTTTTTCACCCTAAACTCCCTTCATTTACAACTTAAGTCTAATAAAAGTTAAGTCAGTTTTTTCTCGGCTTAAATTTAATAACTTGCTAAAAATAATTAGATTTTTACATCAACCTATACAAATGAGAATCATATGCACTTAAATACATTCTGTTCAATATTTTGCCCACAAAAAAAGGATGACCGAAGCCATCCCTTTTTAAAACACGGTAAAATTATTTTACGCCGTGAACAGCAAGATAGTTTTTGATCACAGTATTGAATTCGTCTGCTTTCTCAACTTGAGACCAGTGACCACATTGGCTGAAGATGTGCGCATCAGCATTTGGAACCACATTCAGGATGTCCCAAGTACGTGATACTGGAATGACCACGTCTTGCGTACCATGAATCAATAACACTGGCACAGTAATATCTTTCATTTTTTCGAAATCAAGCGGGAATTCGAAACGGTCACGGTCACGTGCGCCAACTACATCCATCAAACGATTTGATGCATAGTCATTTGCAGCAGAAGCAAAGCGAACTTTAACCAGTTCATCCGTGATCAAGTCTTTATTTACCACAAACATTGACAAGGTTTTCTTGATGCCTTCTTCAGTCAACACCGGGTTTGCATGCGCTTTGAGTGCAGCAGTTTGTTTCGCACCGCCTGTCCCCATAGACACGATACCCAAAACACGCTCTGGATAATCCAGTGCCAACTGGAATGCCAACCAGCCACCTAAAGAGTTACCCACTAACCAGGTTTTTTCGATACCCAAAGCATCTAGCGTACGGATCGCATGGTCCACCCAGGCACGAATACCATATTCAGTGTTTGGCGCAACCACAGTTTGGCCATAACCAATGGTATCAATCGCGATACAACGTGCTTGCTCACCAATTTGTGGCAGGTTTAACCACCAGTTTGCCGCAGCAGATACACCTGTGCCTGAACCGTGTAAAAATAGAATAGGCGTACCTTCACCAATTTCGTGGTAATGGGTCAACTCACCTTCAGCAGTTTCAATCCATTTGTCTTCCAAGCCAAAGAACGGATCTGTTTGATAGTCAGGGATTTGAACAGTGCTCATATTACTTCCTCTTACAGTCTTTCGCTTGCGTGTCCCTCTCTTTTCAAGAATTCGACGTCAAGTTGACTCATTAAAATGACTTTTTTACATCCTTATCTTAACCGCTCAAGACGGGTCAACTGATACAAAATTACGATTGCACACTACAAAATAAATATAATTTAAGTTTATGTTTTATATGGTTATTTTAATATCAAAATCCTTATTTATTTTCAGGATTTAGTTTATGTGCAGATAGAAAAACAGCGCTACACCGGATAGCGCTCTTGATCAAGGCAGCAGAATTAGAACTTATAGGTATAAGTGGTTGCTACACGGTATTCCTGAAGGTCTGGTTTTGCTGGATTTGCAAAATTCACATCAATATACATGCCCTGTACGCCTAAACCTTTTAATTTACCTTCTGGCACAGTGTAATTGACGATTGCATTCACTTCATCCGTATTGAAGTTTTGACTTTGATATACTCCGGTACCTTGCTGATCATAGCCTTTGAAATAAATCGCTGTTGCATTTAGTCCCTTCAAGCCGACTTCAGAAAAGTCATAACCATAAGACACATGCCATGACTTTTCTTCCGGCGCTGTGAAAGTTGAGACTCCCCAGTTCGCCAAATAAGGCTGTGGCACCCAGCCTCCCAATGTCGGGAATGCGCTATCACCAAACATTTGCTGGTAACCCACACCTACGGTATGTGCACCATGATTCACTTTTGCAGCGACAGACACAGCCTGGTTATCAATCTCACCATACAGCTTGTCACCTGACTCCGAGTTATCGAAGTAACGGATGTGGCTATCTAATTTGGTTTTTTCACCTAACCCGATTTTGTAACTCACACCCAGATAATGCTGCTGGTAAATGTCTTGAACATCGGCATACCAATAACTTGCACCCAACTCTTTTGTCAGCTGGTGATCTATACC
>SMFC01000056.1_pt2 | contig 13616 bp, 13 predicted proteins | sample 2456331 | NCBI WGS metagenome assembly SMFC01 (sample SAMN10132608, study PRJNA489261) | soil metagenome | isolation source: day120 control-loamy sand soil ammended | place: USA
TCGGTAATCGCATCGAGGAAATCCCGGTCATGCGAAATCAGCACCAGCGTACCTTCATAGGCTTTCAGCCAGTCTTCGAGCCAGAGAATGGCATCCAGGTCTAAATGGTTGGTCGGTTCATCAAGGAGCAGTAAATCGGAACGGCTCATCAGGGTACGCGCCAGATTCAGGCGCATGCGCCAGCCACCAGAAAAACTTGAAACATCCAGTTGGGATTGATGTTCAAAAAAGCCCAGACCGGCCATCAGTTGCGAAGCTTTGGCCGGCGCAGAATAACCTGAAATTTCATCAAAACGGCCATATAAATGCGCCAGTTCTGCATCATCCAGTTGATCTGGCTGCTCCAGTTTCTGCTGAATATCCCAGTATTCTTCATCGCCGGACAAGACGAAATCAATGGCTTTCATATTCAGCGCTTTGATTTCCTGTGCCATATGCGCCACGGTCCATACCGCAGGACGGGTCAACGAACCGGTGTCTGACTCCATGCCACCAAGCAAAGCTGAAAACAGGGTCGATTTCCCGGCACCATTGACACCGGTTAGGCCAATTTTCCATCCTGGGTGTAACTGCATCGACGCTTTTTGAAATAAAACACGTCCACCGCGACGTATAGATAACTGGTCTAACTGAATCATTGAGAAATCAAAGCTAAGAAATAAGATGCGCCTATTCTAAAGGAAAGCCTTGTGAAAATGAAAAATCTTGCGACTTTTACTGAAATGAGCCAGCTTTTAAATACTGTGAATTTATATATTATGGACGCATAAGTTGAGTATAAGCTCTATTTTCAGCATTAACAGTTGTTTATAGTAGAAGCTGATCGAGCAAAAAATACGATAGAGTAAAATAAAAATGAAAAAGGGATTTTTAGTTTTATCTGCACTGGGTCTACTGGCATCGACTTCAAGTCATGCCAAAGTAAATGTCTGTGTTTTTGATTTGCTGGGCAAGTCTGGCGAATCTTTTAAATTAATGGAGGAATGGGCTTTAGCTGCAAAAGCTTGGAATACTGATGTTCAATTGACTGCCTATCAGGACGAAGCCAAAGTGGATCAGGATGCCAAGGCAGGTAAATGCGATGGCTTCTATATGACCTCCATGCGGGCCCGCGCCTATAACAAATTCGCCGGCTCGATTGATGCGATTGGTGGTGTGCCAAATAATGACATTGCCATGAAAGCCATCAGTTATGTACTGGACAAACGCAACAGCAAGCGCCTGATCACCCAGATTGGCAAAGAAAAATTTGAAGTGGCTGGGATCGGACAGATTGGCCCGGCTTATATTTTTGTCCGTGATCGCGAGCTGAATAAACTGGAACAGGTAAAAGGCAAGAAATTTGCCGTGCTGCATTATGACTATGCCCAGAAAATTATGGTCAACCGGATTGAAGCCGTGCCGGTAATGTCGGAAATTTCCAATTTTATCCGTAAATTTAATCAGGGCGAAGTCGATATTGTGGCTGCACCGGCTTATGCCTTTAAACCGCTTGAATTAGAAAAAGGTCTGGGCAATAAAGGCGCCATGATTAATTTTCCAGTAATCAATGTCACTGCCGACCTGATCATCCGGCAGGATAAATTTCCTGACTCTTTCGCAGTACAATCCAGAGACTGGTTTGTGAAACAGTTGCCGCGCAGTTTTGCCATGGTGAAACGTATGGAAGCGGAAATTCCCAATAAATATAAGCTGAACTTAAGCCGTGAAGATCGCATTGCCTATCAGAAGATTCTGCGCGAAGGCCGCATCGATTTAACCCGGCAGGGGATTTATGATCCCGGCATGATGACGGTATTGAAGCGTGCCCGCTGTACCGTCGAAAGAACCAATTTTGAGTGTTCAATTAGTGGCGAATAAAATTCAAATGATGTATATCTTTGTAACTCTCACGGATTAAATGTAATGATACGAAACTTCTATTAAATATTAAGAAATTGATATTTAAAAATATTTTATAAAATAATATTTAGAACATACGCTGATTTATCTTTATAGGCCAAAACACGGGTTTTAAATGGAGTAAATGCTCTATTTTTTTTAATTAAACTTGCTTAATATTTGTTCCGTGTACGGACACTCAGCGAATAACAAGATTCCAAAGGATAATACAATGAAAAAAGCACTCTTATCATTGGCTGCACTTTCTACATTTGGTTTTGCCAATGCGGTGCATGCAGAAAAAGTCGATATCTGCGTGTTTGACTTACTGGGTAAATCGGGTGAGTCTTTCCAGATGGCGCAAGAATGGGCACTGGCTGCAAAAGGCTGGGGCGCAGAAATCAATCTGATTGCCCGCCAGGATGAAGCTGTTGCCGACAATGATTTTAAAGCCGGAAAATGTGATGGCGTATTTATGACTGCCATGCGCGCCCGTCAATACAATAAATTTGCCGGTTCTATCGATGCACTGGGCGGTGCACCGAGCAATGCAATTGCACAGCGTGCCATTAGTTTTGCGCTGGACAAACGCAATGCCAGCAAAATGGTGACTAATCTGGGTGGTAAAAAATACGAAATTGCCGGGATTGCACCACTTGGTTCGGCGTTCATCTTTGTCCGTGACAAAAATATTAACTCGATCGAAAAAGCCGCAGGTAAAAAATTCGCGGTATTGGGCTATGACGATGCCCAGAAAATTATGGTGCAGCGTGTTGGTGCACAGGCCGTGATTTCCGATGTATCCAATTTTGTGGCCAAATTTAACAATGGTCAGGTGGATATGGTGGGGGCACCAGCCTATGCTTATAAACCGCTAGAGATTTATAAAGGCCTTAGCAATAACGGCGCGATGTTTAATTTCCCGGTGCTGCATGTGACGTCCGATTTTGTCATTCGCCCGGAAAAATTCCCGGCAGGTTTTGGGCAAAAATCGCGTGACTGGTTTATCAAAAACCTGCCAAAAAGTATGGCCATGATCGGCCGTCTGGAAGCCGGAATTCCGTCGAAATATAAAATGAATCTGAGCGTGGAAGATAGAACCAAGTATCAGAAAATGTTACGTGATGGCCGTATGGACATGACCAAACGCGGAATCTATGATGCTGGCATGATGTCAGTGTTAAAACGCGCGCGCTGTTCTGTCGACAAAGCCAATTTTGAGTGTTCACTTCCGGGTGAGTAATTTGATTTTTAAAGAAAAAGCTTAGCTGAGTCTAAGCTTTTTTTGTGGTTGAACTGAGGCAGATCAGCCATTGTACAGCTGATTAAATAGCTTAAGCTTGATCTAAAGATTGATTTCTTATGATTAATATAAAAACAATTAGATGCGGCTGAAATCGCAATAACAAAAACAAGGTATAAGGACATTAGGATGATGCAAAGAAGATGGAAAATACTGGCATTGGCCGCAGCGACATTTACTGTTTCAGGTCTGGTACAGGCCAAACAGGTGATGTGCGTATTTGATCTGGTGGGCAAAAATGGCGATGTGTATAGCGTCATGAAAGATTATCAGCTGGCAGCGAAAAACTGGGGCGCTGATATCGAGCTTAGAGTGAATACCAATGAAGCCGTGGTTGCAGAAGATTTTAAAGCCGGAAAATGTGACGGGATTAGTGTTACTGGAATGCGCGGGCGTCAGTTCAACAGTTTTACCGGCTCACTCGATGCCATCGGGGCGATTCCAGATCTGAATCTGGCCGTTAAAGTGATGCAGGGTCTGGCGAGTCCGACTTTTGCCAAACATATGCTCAATGGCAAATATGAAGTGGTGGGGGTGATTCCTGTCGGTGATGCTTTTCTGTTGGTCAATGACCGTAGTATTAATACCGTGGCCAAAGCCGCAGGTAAAAAAATTGCGGTACTCGACTATGATGAAGCACAAAAAATCATGGTGCAGCAGGTTGGTGCTCAAGCCGTCAGTGCCGATGTCACCAACTTTGGCGCCAAGTTTAACAATGGTCAGGTTGATATCATTGGCGCACCCGCTGCGGTATTTAAGCCGCTAGAATTACACAAAGGCTTAGGTACAAAAGGTGCGATTGTGAATTATCCGGTGTTGCAAGTGACCGGTAATATCATTATCCGTCCCGATAAATTCCCGGCGGGTTATGGTCAAAAATCACGTGAATGGGTGAGAAGCCAGTTGCCGCGCGCTTTTGGTATTCTGGGCAAAATGAAAGCCGATATTCCTGCAAAATACTGGATGGATATTCCGGCTGCAGATAAACCGGGCTATCAGAAAATGATGCGCGATTCCAGAATCGACCTGACCAAACGCGGCGTATATGATAAACGCATGATGAAACTGCTGTGGCAATTCCGTTGTAAACAGAACCCGCAAAACTTCGAATGTGCCTTACAGGATGAGAACTACAAATAATCCTGATAAAATTACTCTGATTTGACTTTTAATCTGTAGAGACTGACCATATATTGAGTGTGTTATACTTCGATATGGTCTTTTCTTTTTAAAGACATTCCATTCAACAGAGGAATCCGCCATGAATGCCCAAGCGCTTGTGCTCACCGACAATGCCGCAAATAAAGTACGCCAGTTGCGTGACAGTGAAGGTAACCAAGACTTAATGCTCCGTGTGTATGTTACCGGTGGCGGCTGTTCAGGTTTCTCTTATGGCTTTAACTTTGCCGAAAGTCAGAATGAAGATGATGCAGAATTTGCCAACGGCGATGTGAAAGTACTGGTCGATTCACTCAGCTATCAATATCTGGTCGGTTCAGTTGTAGATTATTTGGAAGGTCTGGAAGGTTCACGCTTTGTGGTGCAAAACCCGAATGCGACCACCACTTGTGGTTGTGGATCTTCATTCTCGATCTAAACACGTACAATAAAAAAGTCCTCTTGATGAGGACTTTTTTATATCTGAAGAAAACTTAATTTTCCAGTTTTACCGCTTCCAAGAGGTCAAAAATTACTGATGTGACATCCTGACTCAGCTCACGATTATTAAAAATCTCATAAGCGCTAATGGTAATATCGGTATCACTTGGCAACAGGCGCTGCTCTTCTTCGATCAGGTCATTGATCGGCAAGAGGGTCTGTTTGATTTCCAGATGTAAAATATCTTTATATTCCAGATTCTCATCGTCCAGTTCAATCAGCTGTTCATTGAAATAAGGCAATAAAATCGCATGAAGATGTGGCTGAATATCCTCAATATCAAAGATCTCGATATCACGCGTTTCATCAATCGTACTAATGTGGTCATTTACTTCAATTAAAATATGGTAGTAACTCACATGAATCTCCAAAGATGGCCTGAACAATGTAGCCGTTCACAATAACATGAAATCCGAATAGAGTGTTTTTTATAACACTTATACACTTAAATTAATTAAGGAATTCAGGCTGATCACTTAACGGTGATACAGCAAAGTCTTGTCGGCAGGTCGCAACTGAAAGTGTTGTAAATTCTGTTTTCCCAGTACCGGATACATCAGCGCCTCTGGATCATCATGATGATACAGGCCCAAAGCATGCCCCAGTTCATGAGCCAGTGTCAGACGCAGATCATCTTCTGCATCAAACTGATATACATGAATCTGATGACCCATAAATACCCCTTTATGAAATTCACGGGCAGGAAAACGTTGCTGGGCCTGAATGATATTCTGTTGATGATTTTCAAGACTATGTTGATGCAGCGAAACATTCAGGTTAAAAGAACTTTGCTGTCGCTGAAGATACTCGGCTTCCCGTTTAAAATTTTCCGATTTGCGCTGTAAAGCCTGAAACTCATATTCTAATTGTTCGTGCTCATAGGCAGATAAATTTGGCTGATGCCGTCGTTGCTGTAGCTTCTGAAATTCATAATTAATCTGATCTCTTTGCTGGATCAAGCGCTGTTGCTGACTTTCCAGATGTTGATAAGATGCTTCCAGATTTTTGACCTGACGTTGATACTGGGCATCATCTGCCAGCAACTGTTTTTCGACTTTCTTTAAGGCATTATATTCCTGTTGCCGTTGATCATAGATCAGATGAATACTCAGCTGGGCATTTTCATCATAGAGCAGCAGATCATCGCGATGGGTGCCCTGATGCCAGATCTCGACGGCTTCTTTGCTCAGTTGAATCACTTGCTCTTTACTCAGCCCAAAGCCTGCATCTACCTGATCGACCTTAAAGCGTAAACGTGTGTCAAAAGGATGACTGAGCCGGTCTGCAAGCGAGTTGTAGCGCAGTTGTGGATGAGCTTTGGTCTGCATATGCATAGAGGCAGACAGGATTAACCCAACGATGACCAGACAAAATAGAAGGCGCATATTGCTATTGAGATGCTTATTTTTAAAAAATATAGCTTAATTTTAAGGCATTTCCCATGCTTATTTGCCTTCCTGCTCAGCTTTTGGATAAAGTCCTAATTCGGCCAAGGTTTGCTGTAAAATGTCCAGGCGAATCGCCGGATCCATATGACTGTGCATCTGCATATTCAGGGAAAAGGCCACGATGTCAGCCTGTGGTGTTTCGATCCAGCCCGTGCGTCAGCCAACTTGCGCTTCCAGCTCCATACCCCGGCCGGATTTGGCATACAGTCGACAAGCGTGGCGTTCCTGTAGCAATAACATGGCTTTAACCCATTGCTGAAAGGCCGCAAAATCAGAATTTTCAGGGTTGATGGTCGTTTCATGCTGGATTTAGCTTAAACAGCTTTACTTGAACATACGATCCATTTTTAGTCATTTTACCTTCATGCTTTAAAATTTGGACATAAAAAAACCGCGCTATTGCGCGGTTTTTCAGTTAAAGCGACAAATTATTTTTTGTCATCTTTTACTTCAGTGAACTCAGCATCTACAACGCCGTCGTCCGCTTTTTGCTGTTGTTGACCAGCGTCACCACCGAATGCGTTCGGATCAAACCCTTGCGCACCGCCTTGGCCTTGAGCTGCTTCATAGGCACGCTGAGTGATCGGCATGATGATGTTTTGAAGCGCTTCAGTTTTCGCTTTGATTTCTTCAACATCATTTTCTTTAGTTGATGCTTCAAGCTCAGAAACCGCAGTTTCAATTGCAGTTTTTTCGTCTGCAGTCACTTGCTCGCCCAAATCTTTCACTGCTTTTTGAGCAGAAGAAACTAACGCATCCGCTTCGTTACGTGCTTTCGCTAATTCTTCGAATTTGCGATCTTCTTCAGCATTCGCTTCAGCATCACGGATCATTGCTTCGATTTCAGCATCAGACAAACCTGAGTTTGCTTTAATCTGGATCGATTGCTCTTTACCCGTGCTCTTGTCTTTTGCAGATACTTTCAAGATACCATCAGCGTTGATATCGAAAGACACTTCAATTTGTGGCACACCACGTGGCGCAGGTGGGATATCGCCCAATTGGAAGTTACCCAACAATTTGTTTTGCTGCGCCATTTTACGTTCACCCTGGAACACAGAAATGTCTACAGCAGGCTGGTTGTCAGCAGCAGTCGAGAACACTTGAGATTTCTTCGCAGGAATCGTGGTGTTTTTCTCGATGATTGCTGTTAACACGCCACCCATGGTTTCGATACCAAGTGTCAGCGGAGTAACGTCAAGTAGAAGTACGTCAGTTTTGTCACCTGAAAGTACCGCACCTTGAATCGCAGCACCCATTGCGACTGCTTCATCAGGGTTTACGTCTTTACGTGGCTCTTTACCGAAGAATTCTTGAACCTTCTGTTGAACCATTGGCATACGTGATTGACCACCCACCAAAATCACGTCAGAGATGTCTGAAGTCGAAAGACCAGCATCTTTAAGTGCAATCTTACATGGCTCAATGGTACGCGCAACCAAGTCAGCAACCAAACCTTCAAGTTTCGCACGTGTTACGTTGATCACCAAGTGTTTAGGACCAGTCGCATCAGCAGTGATGTATGGTAGGTTAATTTCAGTTGCATTCGAAGAAGAAAGCTCGATTTTTGCTTTTTCAGCAGCTTCTTTTAAACGTTGCAGCGCAAGCGGATCTTGTTTCAAGTTGAAGTTTTGTTCTTTCTTGAACTCTTCAACCAGGAATTCGATCAATGCGTTATCGAAGTCTTCACCACCCAGGAATGTATCACCGTTAGTAGACAACACTTCGATTTGCTGGTCGCCATCAAGATCCGCAATTTCAATGATTGAAACGTCGAATGTACCACCACCCAAGTCATAAACCGCGATTTTACGGTCGCCTTCTTTCTTGTCCATACCGAACGCAAGTGCAGCAGCCGTTGGTTCGTTGATGATACGTTTCACTTCTAAACCTGCAATTTTACCTGCATCTTTTTTTCTTCATCTTTTTCAAGATTTCAGCAGAGATTTGCTGTGGTGCAAGTTTCTTGTCGTTGACATCAACCCAAGCATCACCGTTGTCAGCTTTGATGATTTTGTACGGTACCAGACCGATATCTTTTTGTACCGCTTGGTCTTCATAACGACGACCGATCAAACGTTTGATCGCGAACAAGGTATTTTTCGGATTCGTTACCGCTTGACGCTTTGCCGATTGACCTACCAGAATTTCGCCATCTTTATAGGCAATAATTGATGGCGTTGTACGCGCGCCTTCAGCGTTTTCGATTACTTTAACTTTGTCGCCTTCAAGTACTGCAACACATGAGTTTGTAGTACCTAAGTCAATACCAATGATTTTAGCCATTTGGATGTTTCCTCAAAAATTTTTTTATTCCCAAACTTTTCCCTTTATCAAAGGGAAATTAAAAGGGATTTACTTGTTATCCGATATGAGAGCCGTTCGATTTTTTTCAAGTAAAATTGTTGAAAAAATTTCACAAACTCCCGAATTTATTTGGCTTAAGCGCCAACCATGACCATCGCCGGACGCAACAGGCGATTATTCAGCGTGTAGCCTTTTTGCAAAACAGTGCCAATTTCATTGGCTTTGGCATTTGGATCAATCCCAACTGCCTGATGCAGATCAGCATTAAAGCCGTTACTGGTGTCTACCACCACGACTCCAAATTTCTCTAAGGTATTCAATAAAGATTTAAGTGTCAGTTCAACGCCTTCCAGCAGTGGAGTTTTCTCTTCACCTGCGGCAACAATGGCGCGCTCGAGATTGTCGACGGTTTCTAAAAGTTCTTTAGAGAACTTTTCTAAAACGGTATCTTTATGCTTTTCAGATTCACGCTGAATACGTTCCACACTTTTTTGTGCTTCGTAGACTGCATTGGCCGTACGTGCTTTTTCTAACTTTAAGTCACCTTCAAGCTGCGCAATCTGCTCTTGTAAAGACTCAACGGAAACTTCAGCCTGCTCGGTTTCAGCTTGAGTTTGCGCTGTATCTTGTTCCGCTTGCTCTTGCTCAAATTTTTGAGCTTGCTCGTTTTGCTCAGTCGCCATTGATTTACTCCGTTTAAATGGGTTCTTAAACATGTACAGTCCTCAGGCCTCAGTATTCACTGCGTTAATGCTGAACTGCCATGGTTGAAGTTCTTGATTACCTAAAGAAATCGGGGCAGGGTGTAAAAATTCAAGCGTCAGTCAAGATTAAATTTAAGATTTATACAAAATTCTGAATAAAACAGCGAGCAGATGGCAGGCTTTTACCGCGATATAGGCGGAGATAAATTGAAGTAAATGATCAAGGAGTCATCTGATCATTGTTGTATACGTCGCTGAATAGACAGTCTGAGCTTTAAAATAAAACATGAATTATTTGAAAATAAATATAAAAAATTGATAATCGTATTTTTAAATAAATTTAATAATTTTAATCTGTTTTAAATATTAGTAAAAAAATTGCATGATACTGACATAGACAGCGACCTTGTTCAGAGGAGAGAGCCGAACTCGGTTGCTGTTGCCTTATTTCAAGTTACTTTTTTCAAGCTGAGTTCCCCCAAGACTTGGCTTTTTTTTGCCTGATTATTTATTAGACATAAAAGCGATTAATATCTAAGCAATAAAGTATTTCTCAATAGATGAACTTTTGATTAATATTTATTCCAGATTCTATCGCTGTAGTTTCTTCTTATTTTGAAATGTGTTTTCGTGGCTTATCTTTTTCTCTAAGATAGGCCTTTTTTTTGTTAAAATTGAGCATTCTTGATCTGATCAAGATAAAAATGATGGCTTGGCGGCTTAGTCCGGCCTTCATGCAAAAATACTGCTTTTATCCAATCAGCTTGAGATAAAATTTTCCATTAAAAAAGCCTGCTACAGGCTTTTTTAACAAAGAGTGAAATCAAAGTATTAATCACGGCGATCGCGTGGACGCTGTTGTTGCTGTTGACGTCGATTATCGCTCCAGCGTGGGTTAGATGAACGGTTTTGCTGGGCTTTTCTGACACGCTGATCGGTGATCCGTTTACGATCCTGCTCCAGGCGGCGTTTATTACGTTCTGCTTCAGCCTGTTTTTGCCGTTGGCTCATCATGTTTTTACGCTGCTGTTCCTGGCGTTGTCGTTCCAGTTGGCTTTTACGTCGGTCCTGTTCTAACTGTCTTTTACGGTCCTGTTCCCAGTTACGACGCTGCACTTCCTGTTTACGTCGATCCAGTTCAATACGTTTACGTTGCTGTTCATATTCCCAGCGTTGCCGATCATAACGACGCTGTTGCTCATAACGACGGTCCTGTTCATAGCGGCGATCAGAACGCTGATCATAACGGCCATCGTAGTAGCCACCATCTTCAGGGAAAGCAACACAGCCTACAGCCAAAAATGCAGTCGCCAGAGACAGAGCTATAATTTTGCCAGCCATAGGCATTCTCCCAACTTGAAATAAAAAATATACTGAAGCTCGCAAAACTACGTCAAAAATACCATTTAAATGGTCAATGACATCTTTTATAAATCAGGTTAACGTATTGGATAAAACTATATGTACGTAGATATTAAGACTTATATAAGAATATGGTCACTGAAACGCTAATCGTGTAGAAACTATGAAGAATTAAGAGAATAAGGACTAAAAATAATGACTGTGAATCATCCAGTACTGAAAAGTGTAATCGAAAAAGGGCAAGGCACAGCAGCGCGTATGCTGGATCGCTTACCTGGTATTGCACAAGACGCATTGGTTAAGGCTTTGGACTATCCTCATCACTATCCTGATTTAGACCCCATGGTCAAATGCCTGATGGCGATTCAGCTTAAACAGGGGCATGGCAGCTTTCTGAGTGAAGATGTCGCACAGGCACGGGTGGCGTTTGATGCGCGCATGAAAACAATTCAGGCCAGACCGACTGCTGTGAAAATGGTAGAAGAGCTGCGTCTGCCTTTGCAAAGTGGCAGCATCTTTGCCCGGCATTATCATCCTGCACCGCAAAAGAAGTTGCCTATGGTGATTTTTTATCATGGCGGTGCATTTATGGTGGGTGGTCTGGACAGCCATGATGAGTTCTGTCGCCTTCTGGCAGTGCATGCCAAAGCACAGGTGCTGAGTGTGGCTTATCCGCTGACACCGGAATTTAGTCCCTTGCAGATGGTACAGGTCTGTGAAGATGCCCTGGCCTGGGCACATCAGCATAGTAAACAGCTGAAAGTGTATAAAAACCGGATTGCGGTGGCGGGAGACAGTGCAGGTGGAAATCTGGCAGCAGTGGTGGCGCAGCGTAGTGCAGGCAAATCTTATGCAGCACGTGCCCAGCTCTTGCTTTATCCGGCGGTTGATTTTAAAAGCCGCCATCCCTCTTTTTATGCTTATAAAGACGGCTTGGTATTGTCAGATCAGGATATTGATCTGGTGACCTTGATGTATGCCCAAACTCACCAGATTGAACTGGATGATCCATTGGTTTCTCCCACCTATGGTCAATTGAAAAACTTGCCGCCTGCTTATGTGATTACCGCACAACATGATGTTTTGCATGATGAAGGTTCTATTTATGCACATAAATTACGTCAAAATGGGGTAAGTGTTTATTATCATGACTATATCGATCAGGCCCATGGTTTTATCAATTTAACCCCGATTTCCCGCCGTGCTAAAAAATATGTAATCGAGATCAGCAAAGATTTTCGCAAATTTTGGGATAAACATAGTTAAATCCAAAACGTGCATACAAAAAGGTGTTTCTCATGGAAATGCCTTTTTTATACCTGGCTTGATATAAGTTGTTATGGCTTGGTCGCAATCTTTGCTTCAGGGAAGATCAGATTAAACTTGGGGACATAAAAGCTCTGTAGCAACTTGGCTTTAGAAAAATCTGGAAATATATTATTGATATTTTGCCATTCCACTTGGGACAGCTTGGAAAGATGGCCACGGAATTGTGGGCTGAACTGAAAACGCTGGCCTTTCCAGGCTTGCTGAATTTTGAGCATAGAGGCTGGAATATGATGACTATTAATATAGAACTTGCGCGCAGATTTGGTTTTTTTGAGTCGAATCGTCATACGCTGGTTTTGATGCTGAATATGACACAATATTTCCTGATTTTTTTCCTGCCATTCAAATTCTGCATGTTCTTTGGGAATACCCCATAAATGCTGGCCGTGTATGACAGATTCATGAGTAGACACATAAATTTTAGGAATCGAGCTGAGGCGTCGTTTACTAATTAAAGGATGATCCAGAATCAGTAACTCATCATAAGGACCAATGGGTGAAGAATGATAACGCACCAATAACACTTGTACCACGCGACCCAGTGGGGAGGGGGCAATACGGAACTGCTTGGCTTGCTGAATAAAGCCGGGTGTTAGCCAGTAATTCAAAATAAAACCTTCGCCCTGTAAATGCCAAGGCGGAAACTGGTGGATATTTTGCTCCTGTAATAATGCATGGCTCATTCTTATTCTCTTGTCTTTAGTCGGCAGGCAACTGCATTATGAGTTATAAAAGATTAATATACAGTCATTCACAACCATTACTTCTAAGTAGATGAGTTAAAAAATGTTAAAGAAATCATTATATGCGATCGCCCTTACTGCCATCAGTCTGCCAGGTTTTGCTGCCAATCCCCTTATTGAGATGAAAACTTCATCGGGAAATATTGAAATTGAGCTCTTTAATGATCAAGCCCCGATCTCGGCAAAGAACTTTGAAAACTATGTAAAGAGCAACTTCTATAAGGACACTATCTTTCACCGGGTCATTCCTGGCTTTATGGTGCAGGGTGGGGGCTTTGATAGCAACATGCAGGAAAAGGCCAATACCCAAGCTCCAATTAAAAATGAATCATCGAATGGTCTGCAAAATAAACGCGGTACTTTAGCGATGGCGCGTACCAATCAGCCGGATTCTGCACGAGCACAATTCTTTGTAAATCTGGTCGATAACGATTTTCTGGATCGTTCTGCCCGAAATGCAGGCTATGCGGTCTTCGGTAAGGTCACTAAAGGTATGGATATTGTCGATCAGATTGCCAAAGTGCCGACTCGAAACTATGGAATGCATCAAAATGTGCCGGTGAAGCCTATCAAGATCAACAGTGTGAACATTAAAGCGCCAGTTGTGAAAAACTAGGTACAGAATAAAACAGAAATATTTAATTCATATTTCTGTTTTAAAAATATGTAGTTATGTGATGTTTTGTATAAATACGAACCAAATTGGTGCATAAAAATAAAACAGTCGTGATTCCTGTGAGTTAAAAGCGCTTGCACCTGTAGGAAATTGCCCTATAATGAGCCCATACCGACGAGATAGACGGAAACGAACGAAGCAGATTGCTGAGTTGTTAAGTATATCGAAGTCCAGCTTCTGGCACTGACGAGGTGTTAGAAAGAT
>SMFC01000066.1_pt1 | contig 13422 bp, 15 predicted proteins | sample 2456331 | NCBI WGS metagenome assembly SMFC01 (sample SAMN10132608, study PRJNA489261) | soil metagenome | isolation source: day120 control-loamy sand soil ammended | place: USA
AGGCCCTGGAGGCCCCCGGGGGCCGCTGTACGTCAACGGGATGACGTACCGGCCGGACCGGTCACGTACCGACCGAGGAGGCCCCCCTCGACATGCCAGCGGCCCCGGTATGGGGAACCGGGGCCGCACGTCATCCCCGCATCGGCGGGGGAGTCGCCAACGTAGCGCGGGGGTCGGACAGTCGGGGCAGGGGCGGGTCACGTGTCGCCCGCGCGGTCCTTACGTTTCGCTTCACGCCGGAGGATGACGTATCCAGCCGCCCACCAGGCCGCGAGTCCACACGCGATGTAGACGGACAGATCGACCGCGAGCGGGTATCGACCGCCGCCCAGAACAGCCATGGGGAGCACCACCCACGCGACGGCAGCGGCCTGCCATCCGATACGTTCCCCGCCGGTCACTCGGGGGTTTCCCCGACGAGCCGGGACAGGAGCGTGATGATCTGCGCGTTACCCGATCGGACCTCCTCGCGTAGCGCGGTTACGGACTCCTCCAGTGCTCCCACGCGGGTATTGACCTCCCCGACCTCCAGGCGCAAATGCAGCACGTCCGACTTAAGGACCGTGAGCGCGTCGGCTGTTTGCTCGTATCGGCGCGTGAGTGCCGCGATTTCACTTTGAGCCAACGGGTCTTCCGGCATTGCTTCCCCTTCGTGTGTTTGCTGACTTGCCACTGTAGATACTCCCGGATGAGAGGTCAGCCGGAACGGAGCTGCTGCGCCAACTCCCGCAAGAGCGCCTGATGTTCTGGGAATGCGTCGGGGCCGCACGTCCGAAGCATCTTCAGCGTCTCTCCGCGAACGCACATCGGGCACAGGTGCAGGGGGCCGCGTGAGGGGGTGAACGTCAAGCCGGATGGCATGGTGTCGAATACGGGCCGCGCGCACACATCACAGAATGCGTGTTCCTCCGGTGTCCAGTTGTCATGTGATGCGCTGGAATCGAGGGCCGGGAGGATCTTTCGAATGGAGCGGCCCATTTCCTCGAAAATGGGGAGGGGGAATTCCTTGCGGCGGAGAAATTCGAGGTCTCCCCCTGGCTCCGGGACCGGCACTCTACCGAGGGTGCCCTCCTCGTCCGACGCAAAAGCGGGTAGATAGATAAGGGCCTCTTTCCCGTCTTCCTGCCCCCAAATGTATTCGCGTCCGAATTCGAAAGCGTCGGCCATCCTCTCCAGGTCATCACCTCCCGCACGGAGTCGCAGCATCCAAATCCCCGGCCCCTGTTCCAACTCGGCCGGTAGGAGGGTCATTTGAACACTGTTCCCTACCGTCCGCACGTCCGCGTGATGGAACTCTTCCCCGTAGATGGCGGAGCCGTACCACTCTCGGAGTAGCGGTTCCGGCTTCCTGGCCCTCCTGGGCTTTCCGGCTTTCTGTCGTCCCATGGTTCCCCTTCTCCCTGGAGGGGGAGGCCCCGCCAAACCGGCGGGACCTCCCCGATAGTTCGCCTGTCAGAACACGCTCACGCCACCGGGAAAGGCGACTTCGTACTCTGACCCTTCCTCGGGGATTCCCCACGCCAGGGCGATAAGGCGGCCCGCTTCGGCCTCGACCAATCCGGGAATGCCGGAGTCCCGCGCGGCAATGAGCCGTTGTATGTCCTTCTGCGTCACGTTGCCGTCCCCTACCTGCACGGTGTGAGTCTGTCGGGGCCGGGTCCGGTCCTGGCCTACCTTGATAGACCCGTTGATGTTGACCGACCGAGGGGCCGGAGGCTGCGGCTTCGGGGGCCTCCCCTGACGGGCGGCCCGCTCCTCCCGGAGCTGCTGGCGCTTGGTCAGGGTGTCAGTCATCACGGCGTTGAGCTTGGCGGCAGTCTTTCCCCTCGGCTCCCGCTTTCCGGACTGCCAAGCCTTGACCGTCCGTTCACTCACTCCGACTTTCTGGGCAATCTCCTTGGCGGACATGCCCGACGCTTTCTGAATCTCCCCGACTTTGGAGTCTGCGCCACGGGCCAGAACTTGGGGAGTGCGCCCGGTCAGCCTGCGCCACCGGTCCGCAAAATCTGAGCTGAACTTGCGGAGCTTCCCCATTACTTGCCCTCCCGCTTCACCTTGAACTGACCGAGGCCGTCCCCGATAACCGGCCTCTTACCGTTGAGCGGGGGAACGTCCGTCAACGGGTCTTCCTGATGAGACCCGTACACCACGGCGTCAACGTCAACCTTCAACGGGGTACGCTTCGTGGCTTTCTCAACCGCGTAAATCTTGCGGAGGATTCGGCACGCGGATTCGGACTTGACTGCCGCGAACCAATCCGGCCGGAGCGGGTACGGGCCACGCTTCCATGCCCCGTGCAGTGCCCGGTAATGCTGCTTAAGGGCACCGATAACGACTCGGTCGCCCTCGGCTTCCGCCACCTTGAGAGCGTCCCTCACGCGGGTTACGAACTCCTCCCCGCCCGGCATGGGGTGCTTCTCTGAGGTCCAGGAGTCGAGGACCGTTACGGGGAGGTCCTGTTCGGTCATCAGAACGGCCACGGGAGTTGTGACCCATACCGGCCCGGTACCGGTCCCGTTGCCTCCCATGGCGGCCCACGGGGCCGGGAGGTCGAGGCGGTCCCATGCGGGCCGCTCCACAAGCCACATGCCGTCACGCCGCTTGTCGAACGGAACGGCCCCGGTGTGCGTCAGCGGGTCGAGGCCGCGCGGTTCGGAGTACGACGCAAGGTAGTTGTAACGGGCGTCGTACTGGTGCCGGTACGGGAACGCGGCCCCCGCCTCCTCCTCGACCTTCCAAGCCAGGTTCGAGCAATCAGCGGCAGAGCCGAGGGCGTCCCTCCAGTCCTCCCCGGGGGCCTGCCACATCGGCCACTTCCGGTAACGGCGTAGGGACTTGTCCCGAACGATGCTGATGTGGAGATCAGCGGCAGACTTGCCGTCAGTCGGCCCCCACGGGTGCCCGGACAGTTCCCCTACGCGGGAGATACGGGCGGCCCACGCGGCGGACGGCTCCCCCTTCTCTCCCCACGCTCCGCCGTCTGTGGTCAGCCAGTGGCGCACCACGACGTGAACGACGGCCCCGGGGTGCCTCGGGTGCTGGAAGACGTTCCAGGCCCTCACGGGCACGTCCCCGGTCTTGCTCCGGCCTCCCCATCCGGCGGCCCGGAGCTGCTGCACGAACGCGGGCTGCTTCGGGGCCTTCCCGTTCGCGCCCGGTTGCGGGAGGCGGCCCCGGATGCCGAGAGAGGCGTTCGCGGCAGGGTCGATGATGACCTGTGCCACGGTTCCGGCCGGAGCGGCGGACACGGCAGCGTGTAGGGCGTCCGCCAGGGTGTCGCCCTCGACCGGCACGGGCTTCCCCTCGGGGGAGGTCAGACCCTCGGAACCGTAGACGCACACCCATCCGGAGGTTCGGCCGGAGGGGGCCGGGGCCTCCTCGGTACGTGATCCGGTTGACGTACTGGCGGCCCTGGAGGTGACGTACTCGACCGAGGCCGGGGCCGATCGGGGAGCCGGGACCGGGCGCGCGGTCGAGGCGGCCCTCCTGGCCTCCTCCCCGCCGATCGTGTCCGGCCCCCATCCGGCCAGCACGGCAGGGTCACACCATGCGTGATAGCCCGAATCGTCGGTCGGGGTGAACGGCTGTCCGCACCCTGCCCGGCATGCCGGTCCCGCCTCGGGGGAGCCGGGAGCCTGCGGAGCCTTGGGGCCTCCCTGCCCGCCCCCGGGGCCGCTGCTGTCCGGGCCGTCCGACGCCTCGGGGATACGGAGTGCCCAGACGTTCTTTTTCTGCCCGCACACCTTCATGGGGATGGTGTGGCGGTGCACCTTCCGGCCGTTGCGGTTCTCCTCCGATCCCGTGATGTATCCGGCGGTCTCCAGGGCCTCCCCCATGGCCCGAGAGGTGATCTCGACAGGTGCGCCGGACCGGGATGCGTACTCCGCTACGAACCCGCACGCGGCGGACGGCAGGAGGTAGTGACGGCTCCCGTCCGTCCATCCGATCATGTGGCCCCGGGGGGACTGCCCGTCCCACCCGCACGCCCGGTGATTCTCCGGCTGTCCGCCGTCGAGGGCCAGGAGGTGAGCCTCCCCGACCGCTAGGCCGTCGAGGATCGCGTCCCTGATCCGGTCCGGCATCGACTGTCCGGCAATCGCCTCGACCTGGAAACGCAGGGACTCACACAGCCCGGACCACGCCCGCTCCCACAACTCCCCGGCCCGGTCCGCCTCGACCCATCCCCGGGCCTGTGCGAACTCCAGGCCCGCGTACAGTCCAGCGGCCTTGTCCGCCACCGATTCGACGTAGCGGCCCGGTGCCCCGGTCGCGTCGGTCAGGTCTGCCCGGAACCGGGCCTCCAGGTCGCGCACGTAGGCGTGCGCGGGCATCCGGGCCGCCCACCACACGATGAACGCGGACATCAGGGCAGAGCGGTCCTCGGGGCCGGTATCGGCGTCCGCAGCCTCGAACGCGGCCCCCTCGAACTCCTCCCGTGACAGGGGAACGATGTGCGTCCGGTTCTGCCCGGACTCAACCGGTGTCACGTCCTCGGCAGACAGCGCGCCGAACGCCCGGGGCCGGAGTCGGGCACGTGCCTTGATCTTCCGATCCTGAATGCCCATGCGGCCCTTAGAGGCCCCGTTGAACAGGGACCGGGCGAACATGTCGAAGTAGTCCGCGCGCTCCCTCGGGGACCCGACCGGGGCCATGTCGTCCCACGGAACGATCATGTCCCCGAACACGTGGTGAACATGCTCGATGTAGGCCGGAGTGGCGAACTGCTTACCCGCGTTGAACGGCAGCCGGTTCCATCGGACCGAGGGTGCCCAGCACTGAGCGATGAACGCCATACGGCCGGACTTGCCGCTCTGGTTGATGGCCCGGTAGGTCATGCTTCCCGAGGCCCGCCCCATGCTGGCCCGGAACGCGGCCCCGATCTCAACCGCCGCGAAGCGGTCCGGTCCCATGTCGAACAGGTCCCACAGGGCGGAGAACGCGCGCCGTCCGGCCTCCTCGGTCTCCGGCGGGGGGGCCATGGCGAACGTGCCGAGGCCGTCCCCGTGAACGCGCACGTCCGGCATGGCGCCCTCGGCACTCCAGGCCCCGCCCCCGTGCACGTAGAACCACCGCCCGCCCCGGTAGTGCCACCCGAGACGGCTGTAAGCGGGGATGACCGGGTGCGGGGATGAGAGCTTGATCGCGGTAGCGATGTCGTTCTTGGCCGTCGGCCCGCTGGCCGTGACGACCGGGAGGTCTGCCAGCTCCGCGCGCTCGGTCCATTCCGCCTTTGCGAACGCTTCGGCCGGAACGTCCGGGAGGTCAACGGCTCCCTCTTCCGGGCGGCTCACGGTCAGGTCGTAATGGGTGACCGTTGGGCGCGTGCGGTCCGGCACCTCGGTTGCGGAGATCGGGTACGGCTCCCCGAGGTCGTCCGCGTAGGCAGCCACGATCCGGACCCGGGCAGAGACGATCTCTTTCCGCGTGACGTAGGTGACCGGTCGGCCGTTCCGGTCCTCCCCGGTGCTCCGGGTGACCCGGTAGTGCCCGGACTCGTCTGCCTCGTACTGATCCCGGATTCGGTGAGTGCTCACGACCTCCCGGGCCTCGGTCTCCCCGAGGGCTACGGCGGTCGCCTGGAGTACCTGGCCGGTCGAGGTCTTCCGGCTCCGGCCGGAGCGTGACCTCGGGGCGGGGGCCTCCTCGGTCGAGGAGGGCGGGGCGGTCGAGGAGGCCCCCCTCGGGGAGGTCGGGCCGTTGGCGGTCGAGGAGGTTGTCACAGTGCACCCCCGAGGGTGCACGTGGTGCGCGCGTGCGCACGGCGGTTACTCTGTAGGCAGTTCATTGTTTCCTTCTGGGGAGACGATTGGAGAGGTCCGGGATTTGGCCCCCGGGCCTCTCGCCTTTTCTGGGACTGGTCAGGTCGGGGCCTCTCCGACGCCAGCGCGCCACGGGGACCCCCGGGAAGGGGCCACCGTCGAACGCTGGCGCTGGGAGGTCATCCGCACGGGTGCGGGGACCGGTACCGGTATCCGGGCCGGGAACCTCGACCGGCGGGAGCCGAGGAGGGCCAGGACCGCCCGGACCCCCGAGTGAGGGGCCAGGGAGGCGAAGTACCGACCGAGCCACCGCCGCGCGGTCGAGGTCACGGCCTGGACCATCTGGAGGACCGCCAAGCGGACCCCGGGGAATGCTTCCGGCTCCCCGAAACCTCCCCACGTCCAAAGGACCCGGGCCTCTTCCTCGGTCAGCAACTCCAGGGAGTCGAAGAAGTCGCCATCAGACACCCGCTGTACTTCGTTCATCTGCGGTCGCCTCCTCTCGGTCACTCGGTCGGTACGGGGTCAGGGGCGGGTTGGCATGGGGATGGTCAGACCCTCGGGGGAGACCCGGGCGCCGGAGTCCTTCACGGCCTTCAGGAGGGACGCGAAGGCGAGGCCCGCCGCTACCGCCAGGGCCGCCACGGCCACGATCAGGAGCGCGTCCTCGACCCGCACCCAACGGGCGTTGCCCTGGCCTCCCTGGCGCTCTACTTCGATAAGGCCGGACCGGGCCGCCCATTGGATCGTTGAGTACGGGCACTGAGCGGTCTTGCCTACGTCGGACAGGCGTACCGCGCCGTCCTCCACTCGCCACCCCTCGGGGGCCGTCACCGTAGCCACTGTGGCCGCCTCCTGTTCTGTGAGTTCACACGTACAACAACCCCATTACAGCACGGCGGATGATCACGGGGAGACTCCGGGAAGCCGCAACTTTCTGACTTCCTGTCAGGAATGCCCCCGACTCCCTCCCGAGGCGGCCCGGTCCGGGAGGTCGAGGAGGCCGAACCGGTCACAATCCGTAGGGGAAATTCGGGCATGTCGGGCGCCGCGGGCTGGGCCGGCGGTCCCGCGTGCCCTCCTATGTCCGTTTCTGACGTGACGTGACGTGACCGGCTCCGGCGGTCGAGGGAGGAGGAACCCCCCGGCCTCCAGGAGTGCGGGGAGGTCCCGCCCGCTCCCGGCCCTCGACTCCCCCGGGCACTCCTGGAGGAGGCGCGCGGCCCCGAGCTGCTGCACGCGCGGCCCCGGGGAGGCCGGGAGCCGCTGTACGTCATCGTTCCGGCCGGTACGTCAACGGGATGACGTACGGCGGCCCCCGGGGACCTCCTCGACCTCCAGGCCGGGCCGGACCCTCCCGCACGCGAGCGTGCCCGGCCCCCCTCGGGGAGGAGGGGGACCGGGCACGCCTGGAGGTCGGGCACCATCAGAACGGCGGTTCCTCGGAGTACCCGCCGCCCGCCGGAGCCGGGGGGGCCGCCGGTCGGGTCCTGGAGGCCGTTGCCCACGGGTCGTCAGGGGCCATGGCTGACTGCCCCTTGGAAGACTTGGCCACCTTGGCCGTAGCCCAGGTGAGGTCAGGACCGACCGCCGACGCACTGACTTCCCACCCGTACCGCTTCTCTCCGGTTTTCGGGTCGTCCCATGAGTGCTGGCGCAGGTCCCCCGTGACGATGACCCGCATTCCCTTGGTCAGCGTCTCCGCCAGATTCTCCGCCAGTCCCCGCCATGCCGTGACGCGGTGAAAGTCGGCCCCCGCGTCCTTCCACTCGTTCGCCTGCTTGTCGAACGTCCGGCGGTTGATCGCCACGCTGAATTTCACGACTGCGGCCCCCCCCGGGGTGAACCGCAATTCCGGATCATCGGTGACGTTGCCGACGATGGTGATAGGCGTTCCGTTGCTCATGTGCTGATCCTCTCGGCTTATCGGTCGGTTGTGTTACCAGCGGGCCTTACGGCGCGCGTCGTTCGCCTCCTGGCGGACCTTGGCGCGGTGAGCTTCCCGCTCCTCGGCGTGCTTCCGGATGGCCTCGACCCGCTTTTCGAGCCGCGCGGCCTCCCGGTTCTTGCCGTGCTCCCGAAGCTTCATGATCCGGAATCCGAGTGCGATGGTGCGCGCGACTTCCGAAGCGTTGAGCGGGTCCTTGCTGCTGATCGGGTGCCCCTGCCTCACGGTGCAGCCCTCCTGCCTACTAGACGTTCCTACCTATGCAGAAGGTACTACATCGTCTAGCATATGTGGATGGTTGCAACATCGCAGATACGATCTACGGCTAGTTACTCGACTAGCGAACGGAGATCACCCGTGGCCTCGAAGTACCAGCCGGTTTCGCTTAACGCGGCGGCTAAAGACGCTCTCAACCGGGCGAAGCTCACCGCTTCGGCTGCTGTTGGGCGTCAGCTCACGTTCTCCGAGCTGGTCATTGCGTTGTGCGACTTGGCTACGGAGCACGCACAGGAACTGACCGCACGTCTCACGCCCAAGGAAGGGACCGACTCATGACCGACACAACCGCCCGTGCACCCATGCCGGAGCCTCCCGCCAAGCCGAAGCGGGACCCCGCCAGCGTCGTATCCGGCCTGATCGTCTACGCCCTGGCCGTGGTCTCCCTCGGACTGTCCGGGTGGAGCCTGTACGGACTCCTGCGGTCGGTCGGGGCTCCCGCTCCCGTGGCAGTCCTCGGGGTTGGCGTGTTCGATGGCGTGGCCCTCGTTGCGGCCCTCCAGGTGTACGCGCGCCGGATGGAGCCTCACAAGGCGTTGGGCGCGCGGCTGGTCATGATGGGCGCGCTGTTCGCGTCCGCCATCGTGAACGGCGCGCACGGCATGCAGCTCGGGGGATGGATGACCGCGTTCGTACTCGCAGCGGCCCCCCTGGCGTTCGAGGTCGGATTCGAGCTGCGGCACCGCACGCTGACCGGCCTGGTTTGGGTCCTGTTCCGCAAGCACACCATGCAGGCGCTCAAGCGGGACGCATGGGAGCGGATCGCTCCTCCGGCCGTCACCGGTACCGACGCTCACAGCGTGGAGCGGGCCGACTCCCCGGCCCCGACCGCCGTACCGGCTCCGCTCCCGGCCTCGACTCCGGCGGCCCCCGCACTCCCCGCCGGAACCTCTCCCGAGGCCACGACGGAACTCCTCCGGGTGCTCCTGTCCCTGGCGGGACAGAACGGGACTTCCCCGGTTCCGGCCCCCCTCCAGGTCCCGCAGGACCACGGAACCAAGGCGGCCCCGGTCGAGGTCGAGGAGGCCCCCGAGGCCGGTACTCCCGCCGGAACCGAAGGGGACCCCGAGGGCCAGGTTCCGCAGGTAGACAAGTCGGCCGTACGTTCCGCCGGAACTCCCCGGAACCACCTGCGCCCGGTCCGGGGAGCGGCCACGGCACAGATCCGGAACCTGATCGGGCAGGGCGTGACCGAGGTTCCGGAGATCCGGGACCGTCTCGCAGATTCCGGGGTCAAGGTCCCTGACCCGTCGTACATCCGGCGTCTTGTCCGGGAGGCCCGGGAGGGCGGGACCGAGGGCGGAACCGCGAACGGGACCGGCAACTACATGTAGCGGGGACCGGCAACTACACGTAGCGGGACCGGCCCCCGCCCGAACGAACCGGGCGGGGGCACGGCGCGCAACTCCTGACACCCGTCAAAGCAACAGGAGAAGGCGAGATCAAGTATGTCGTATCTGCGGATCTTGGCGCGGGCCATCCGCGCTCTGTGGCGCTGGTTCTCCGGTGCCCGGATGAACGGGGAGGCGTACACCGCTCCCCGCGTCTCCCGCCCGAAGCGGGCCGCATGGCGGACCCTGGCCACCCTCGGAGCCGTCGCGCTCGCATGGGGCTACCTGTTCCACCCCGAGGCGACCCGGGCCGTTCTGTGGGGCCTCGGTATCGCGGCGGCTCCGCTGGCCGTCTGGGGGGCCTACCGGGCCGTTCTGGCCGTCCGCCGTTGGTGGGCGGAGCGGGCACACCGTAAGCGCGTTGTCCGGCCGTTGTGCTCCGTTCTGGCGCCCGTGCTCGGCATGCCAGAGCGGGAGTTGTTCCGCCGTATCCGGGTGTCCGTACAGACACGGATGCGAAAGGCTCCCGGGGTCGAGGCCGGGGAGGAGGACAACGACACCGGGCAGGGTTCGGCCTCCCTGACCGTGCCCGTGCCGGACAACTTCCCGCCCTCCCACGCCCGGGAGGTCGAGGCGGTCCTCCGCCAGCGGCTCCGGGGCCGTTGGGCGTTCACCTGGCACATGGACGCATCCCCGTTCACCCTGACCGGCCGGAGGGTGCCGACTCCCCCGCGCAAGGTCGATTACGCGGACCCCACGGTTCGGGCCGCTATCGAGCAGTGCGCGAACGGTGAGGTCATGCTCGGCCTCGACCCGGCCCGTAAGCCGTTCGCCGTGCGGCTGACCGGCGAGACTGCCCATTGGGGCCTCTCGGTCGGGTCCGGCGGGGGCAAGTCGGCATTCCTGATGTACGTCATCACGCAATTGGTGCGCCAGGGGGCCACGGTTGTTGTGCCGGACGTGAAGCGCGCCAGTATCTCCCCGCTTGACGGAGTGCCCGGAATTCACATCTACAACGACCCGGACAACGGCGTTAAGGACATGCGGGATGCCGTCGCATGGGTGCGCGCGGAATGCGAAGCGCGTACCTACCTCAAAAACCGGGACCCGAAAATTACGTTCCCCCGGCTCGTTCTCATCCTGGAGGAGGGCAACGAATTCGGGGACCTCAATAAGGAATTTTGGGCAGAGTTGAACGAGGGGAAGAAAAAGGCTCCGGACCCCGTATGGCGGGATATCGCATCCATCATGCGCATGGGGCGATTCGTGGACTGCAACGTGATCGGAGTATTCCAGGATCTCCGGGATTCGGCGGTCGGCGGTCGAGGTCTGCGAAACCTGTTCACGCTGTTCATTCTCGGTCAGTACAAGGCCCGCCAGTGGGCAATGCTCGTTGGCACGGCTCCCGTTCCGTCCCAGAAAGGCGCGGGCCGTATGGTCGTGGTCGAGGGGGACGCGCACACCTGGATTCAGGTTCCGTACACCGATCCGGAGAATTTCCGCGCGGAATGCCTCGATCTGCGCACGGCCCAGGGATACACGGAGGATCACCTCTACGGCACCCCTCCCGCCCGTTCCCCGGAGCGCATGCCGGAGCTGCTGGCCGGGGGCAGCGTCACACCGTCACGTCATGCCGAGGGAGGGCCTGTTCCCGGGGGCGACGCGGGGGCATCTCCGGACGTACCTACCCAAAGCGGCGTGATGCGTGACGGGACCCGTCACGGCCTCCACCTGGTCAAGGGAGGAGCCGAGGGCGGCCCCCTGGCGGTCGAGGCCGGGGAGGTCGAGGAGGCCCCGGAGGAGCGGTTCACGTTCGCCGAACTGGAGCGCCGGGGCAATATCGGCGGACTCACTGCGGACGCACTCAGGGCCGCAAAGTACCGGGCCAAAAAGCGCGGCACCCCCTTCCCGGAAGGAGTCGAAATCGACGGGGAAACGCGCTACACCGAAGCGGAAATCATCGCCTGGAACACCGCCAGGAAAGCCAACTAGGAAGGAAACACCCATGAGAAACCCCCTCGACCGATTCCCCGGGGACGCGGAACCGCAGGACGTGAACCGCGTACTCCGTGACCTGACGGAATCCCTGGCGAACACGCGGGACGTTCACGCCGCGCGGCATGCGTCCGAGCGCGCCAAGTGGCTTGCCCAGGCTGCGGAATGGCGCGCAAAGGACCTCGAACCCACCCCGCCGGTTTCCCGTCTGGCCGACCTGGAGGCCCGCCTTATCGCGGCTTCCCAGGCCGGAGACACGGCCGAACACGCGCGCATCCGCCAGGAGATCCGGGAGGCCGGACTCCCGGCCCTTGCCGCCGAACTCGACCGGATCGCCTCGGGGCCGCCGGAACCGGCCCTCCTCGACACCCCGCCCGCCTGACGCACCACCCGCAGGAATGCGACGGATGACCGTCCGCGCATAAGCCGGGGCCGCCCCCACGCCTGGACAGCAACCGGGGCGGCCCCTCCCGACCCCCGAAGGGATCACACCATGAGCGTACCCACCGACCCGACCGCCGCCGCCCTCCAGGCCGCCGGAGAGCAGGCCGCCGCCCACCACATCCAGGAGGCAGCCCAAGCGGCAGCCGCCGCCGAAGCCGCCCGCCTCCAGGCAGAGCAGCAGCGGCAGCAGCAGAACGGAAGCTGACCGCCTGAACCGCCCGACCGGACGGCCCGCCCTGAATCCCGGGGCGGGCCGTCCGCCTTTCCGTGACTGCGTATGCACGGACACATTCGCAAGAGCACATGTGCGGGAGATTCAGCGACACTGAATGACAACGCACATGTTTTCAGCGGAAAGGCAGGCACCCATGCGCTATATCGGACACGCCGAATCGCTCCCGGCCTCGGTCACTGTCGTATGCCCGGAGTGTGGGCGGGAGATCGTGACTCGGCAGAGCGGGAACACGACCCGATGCCCGAAGCGGTCCGGCGGTTGCGGCGCCAGCATCCCCGTACCGGCCGGAAGCACCCGGCCCCCGGTCGAGGTCGAGTGCTACGGGTGCGGGCACCCCTGGCGGACCCGCGCGAAGGAGGGCAGCACCGTCCGGTGCCCAGAGTGCCGACACCCCCGCCGTGTCCCCTCCAGGAGCCGGGACGGCCTCGACCCGGGGCGGCCCCGCCCGGCCCCCTCCTCGACCCCGAGGGCCGCCTCCCGTCCGCCAGCCCCGGCCCCCTCGACTCCCGCCCGGGGCCTGTTCGGCTCCCTGTTCCGGCCCTCCCCTGCCCCTGCCCCGGAGCCGGAGCCGGAGCCGGAGGAGGAGGGCCAGTGGATCGACTGCCTGCACTGTGAGGAGGAGTGGTGGACCACGGCGGCCCCGGGCAACACGGTCCGGTGCCCAGAGTGCCGCAAGGCCCGCCGCATCCCCTCGGCCCCGGTCGAGGAGGTCGAGGAGGAGGACCCGGAGGAGGAGGACCGCGCGGCCCAGCGCGCCGACCTCCTGGCCACGGTCCGGGCCGCCCATGCCGAGATGCGCCAGACCCGCCAGCAACGCGCGGCCGTCCCCCGCCAGCAGACCCGGGAGGACCGCCAGCGGGCCGCCAAGGATGAACGGCGCCGGTCTTCCGTGTGCAGCCTCGTAACCTCCCTCGGGGGAGCCCTACGGGTCCGATACGACGCGGCCCCCGGGCAGTGCGAAGTGATGGACACGACACAGCCACGGGAGCGGCAGCACTGCCCGGAGCGCGCAACGCTCGCCGTGTGGTTCACCAACGCCATGTCAGGAGCGGTTCCGGCCTACACGTGCAGTAGCCACGCGGAACCGCTGCGGTATCTCGGCAGCCTCCACGCACCGCACATAGACGCGGTGATTCGAGGTCTGCGGTAGCGACATATGCGCGGACACATGCGCGCGGTTCATCTGCGCATATGGCGTAGCGCAACAGAGTGCGAGATATGACAGGGCACATGTTTTTTCAGAAAAGGCACCGTGCCCCGATGTGCAGAATCAGTTCCCGCTTCGCACAACGGCCGTATGCGCATGTGCCCGGTATCCCCGAGGCTCCCCTCCTCCTGGCATGTCGAGGGGGGCCTCCTCGGTCGGTACGTGACCGGTCCGGCCGGTACGTCATCCCGTTGACGTACAGCGGCCCCCGGGGGCCTCCAGGGCCT
>SMFC01000170.1_pt1 | contig 13317 bp, 9 predicted proteins | sample 2456331 | NCBI WGS metagenome assembly SMFC01 (sample SAMN10132608, study PRJNA489261) | soil metagenome | isolation source: day120 control-loamy sand soil ammended | place: USA
CCAGCATTGCATACGCCGTTGATGGCGGTCACCAATGCCTTGTCATCGATCATTATTGTCGGTGCGATGATCCAGACCGTTGGTCTGCCGGTGATCGGCGTTGAAGGCAGCGTGGATTTCCAGACCATTAACGTGGTGAGCGTGCTGGGTGCAATCGCGGTGTTCCTGGCGAGCATTAACATTTTCGGTGGCTTTGCCGTGACTGCACGTATGCTGGAAATGTTTAAACCTAAGCAAAAGAAAAAAGAGGGTTAATCCATGGAAATGATTCGAGAATATGCGGATTGGTTCTACCTGATTGGTGCCGTTCTTTTTATCCTGACGCTACGTGGTTTATCAGGTCCTAAAACTGCAATCCAAGGTAACCGTTACGGTATGATCGCCATGGCGATTGCAGTATTGACCACCTTCTTTGTTGCAGATAATCCTGTGGTGTGGATGATTGTGGGCGCAATGGTAGCAGGTGCGGTGGTGGGTATTGCCCGTGCGCGTACTGTCCCTATGACCCAAATGCCAGAAACTGTGGCGCTGATGCACTCATTGGTGGGTCTGGCTGCGGTCTTGATTGCGATTGCTGCAATTATTCATAACAACAAACTGATTGAACTCGGTCCAGACCTTTTGGCGGCCAATGGTGTCAATTTCCATGAAATGAGCCGTGTTCATTTATTTGAACTGTTCGTGGGTTGTTTTGTCGGTGCAATTACCTTTACAGCATCAGTCTTTGCTTATGGAAAACTGGCTGCGAAGAAATGGGCAAAAACCATTTCTGGCGCATGGGTAAAACCTGTTCAGGCCATCATCTTTATTGCCATGTTGGTGTTTGGTTTCATGTTCTTCTCAACAGGGAATATGACCGCATTCTGGGCAATGACAGCACTTGCACTGGTCTTTGGCTGGGTATGGATTGCACCTGTCGGCGGTGGTGATATGCCGGTGGTGGTCTCGCTACTCAACTCATTCTCTGGTTGGGCTGCAGCCGGGATTGGTTTCACGCTTGAAAACAACATGCTGATTGTGGCAGGTTCACTGGTCGGTTCTTCAGGTGCGATTCTGTCTTATATCATGTGTAAAGCCATGAACCGTTCAATCATCAACGTTCTGTTTGGTGGCGCAATGGGCGGTACAGCTGCGCCGACAGCAGGTGCGGGTGAGCAGGTACAACGTAACCACCGTTCTGGTTCAGCAGATGATGCGGGCTTCCTCATGTCAAATGCGGACAGCGTGGTGATTGTACCGGGTTATGGAATGGCGCAAGGTCGTGCACAGAATGCGGTCAAAGAACTTGCGAACATCTTAAAAGAGCAGGGCGTAACCGTACGTTTTGCAATTCATCCGGTGGCAGGTCGTATGCCAGGTCATATGAACGTATTGCTGGCTGAAGCTGACGTACCCTATGAAGATATTTTAGAGATGGATGAAATCAACTCTGACTTCCCGGCAACGGATGTGGTGCTGGTGATTGGTGCAAACGACGTTGTCAACCCAGCAGCCAAAGATGATCCAACATCGCCGATTTATGGCATGCCGATTCTGGAAGCGCATAAAGCACGTACTATTATGGTAATCAAACGTTCAATGGCGACCGGTTATGCAGGTCTGGACAATGACTTGTTCTATAACGACAAGACCATGATGATCTTCGGTGATGCCAAGAAAGTGGTGGAAGATATGACCAAAGCGATTAATGGTACGGGTCACTAATCATTTAAATCCCCCTAAGTCCCCCTTTAATAAAGGGGGATTTTTTATTTTATATTTTGGAAAAAGGATGATTGAGCGGTCATCGAACGTCTATGTTTATGATGAATTTATCCTAAAATACCCATCAAATCGGTGCATAAGACAAGATGAAAATTAAAGAAAAATAGCTGTAGCTTGAGTTGTATTAACGCTTATAAAGTCCGATGAACAGGCAATAAAAAAGCGACCTATACAGGTCGCTTTTTTGAATATTCGGTTTTTACGCTACAGAGTCAGTATCTGCAGGATTGCGCCATAAGCTTTCTAGATCATAGAATTTACGCGCTGTTGGAAGCATACAATGAACCACTACATAACCGAGGTCGATGAGGATCCATTCAGCATCACGTTCGCCTTCAATACCAAGCGGACGGAAGCCAGCTTTACGTGCTTCTTCAGCAACGTTATTGGCCAGTGATTTGATATGACGTGTCGATGTGCCGCTTGCAATGACCATAGCATCAGCCACATTACTGATACCGCTGACATCAAGCTCAACAATTTCTTTTGCTTTTACATCTTCAAGTGCAGCATGTACGACTTTTAAGCAGTCCTGTACAGCTTGAGAATTTGAATTCATAGTAAGATCGTGAGAATTAGAAGCGCTGGGCGATGGTTCTAAATTCATGGGGTGTGTAATTTCCTAACAATTATGCATGGTCTAATATAGCGGTTTTAGTGCTGAATTTCAAATGAAGCCGCAGTCCACTCAGTCATGCTCCGGAAAGAAAGACGCCGTATTGGGTTGATGTCGTCCCGGACAATCCGCAAACTGGATATGACCAATCAGGTGAATATTTTCTTTTAAATTTTCCAGTACATCTTCGCCCATCATCGCCATGTGATAGCAGTCATACTGCATTTTTAAGGCCGGATGATTGACTGCTTCCAGCATTTCCTGAGCTTGTGCAACATTTTGAATCAAAAAACGTGGCATATCGGTGCCATTGACCATTTCAAAGACCGGTTCAATTTGATGCTCGAGCAGCATTGAACAGGCCATTTTCAGATTACTTGCCAGCGTATTCAGGCAGGGCAACAGGTCACAATCCAGAGGCTGTTTGCCTGCCAGAATATTGACCCGAGGTACATTTAAGGCCGTGGCATACTGGATGGCTTGTTCAACAGCATGACGGAACTCGATTTCCCGCCCCGGGATACCGGCCAGGCCATGGCCGCCCTGCATTAAATCACCGGCAGGCACATTAATCAGGCATAAGTTCAGTTGATGGATGCTGAGCTGATTTTGAATCTGGCCAATCGTTAATTCATAAGGAAACTGGATTTCGACATGATTAAAGCCCTGTGCTCGAGCCAGTGCGAAGCGTTCGATGAGTGGCACTTCGGTAAAAATCATCGACAGGTTAACGGCGAGTTTAATCATGTATTTTCCTTATACATTCAGGGTATTACAAAAGTAAAAATTATGCGTGCTTGAGCTGTTGAATCACAGTGGCCAGATCGGCCTCGGCAAAGCCCTGGGCCTGATGGATTTGCAGCTGTGATAAGGCCTGAGTCGCGACCGGAACATCCAGGTCAAAGCTTTGGGCCAGTTGCACGGCATTGTTCAGATCTTTAGATAAGGTCTGCACTTTCCATTGCACCGGTTCGAAAGTTTGTGTGGCCATACGTGGCGCCAGAATCTGGAAAGGTTTGGAATCGGCAAAACCACCCGCCAAGGCAGGTGCCAGTAGGCGTGTATCTACACCTGCAAGGCCCGCCAATGCCACTGCTTCCGCGATCAGGGTACTATTGGCTGCGACAATGAGCTGATTACAAATTTTGGTCGCCTGACCAGTACCGGTGTCGCCCATACGGGTGACGCGCTGTGAAAGTGCTGCATAAATTGGGTCAAGATGTTCAATCATTGCGGCATCACCACCGGCAAAAATCACCAGACTGCCTTGTTCAGCACCTGCGGTACCGCCTGAAACTGGGGAGTCAATCCAGTTCACCTGTCTGGTCTGTGCTTGTGCTGCAAGCGCGTGGGTTTGCTGCACCGAAAGGCTGGAAAAATCCACAATGATTTGATCGGCAACCAAATACGGCACGATCTGCTCAAAGACCGATTGCACCGCCTGATCATCTGCCAAGCAAGTCAAAATCACTGGATAATCCGCAATCTGATTCAAAGACAGCGCAGTTGCACCCAAGTCGATTAAGGGATGGCAAGCCGCCGGGGTACGGTTCCATACCGCAACCTGAAAACCTGCATGTAGTAGACGGGTCGCCATCCGGCGTCCCATCAGGCCCATACCCAAAAAGGCAATCTTAGTATCGCGATTTAACTGCATGCTTTTTCTTATTCCTTGCTTGGACTCTAACTCGATTTAGTTATATTGGCGTGGCACGAACTGGACTTCCGGATTCTTGTCCTTTTTGCGAGCCAGCTGACTGTTTTTACCTAGCAATAATTTGAGCTGCCAGATTTTTTCCATACGTAAAGATTTATTTGGGCGATGCTGCATGGCATCCAGTACAAACTTAGAGGCCATCAGGGCATCCGGAGAGCGTTGCAGCATTTCCTCAGCCAATGCTTGTGCGCGTGCCAGTGGTTCTTGATCCACATGGGTAACCAGACCAATCTCTTTGGCATAGGCACCGTCAAAAATCCGGGCAGTCAAGGTCAGCTCTTTGGCCAGATCAATCCCAATCAGGCCTTTCAGCGAACGGCTGAGTCCCATATCTGGTACCAGTCCCCAACGGGTTTCCATAATCGACATTTTGGTATCAGGATGTGCAATACGGATATCTGCGGCCAGAGCAAGCTGCATACCAGCGCCAAAACAGAAGCCCTGCATCGCAGCGATCACCGGCACCGGTAATTCCTGCCAGACCAGAAAGGCTTTCTGGAACAGGCTCTGACCCGGACGGATTAACTCCCAGGCCGCATAGGCACGATTTTTAGGATTATTTAAATCGGCCAGATCAATGCCGGCACTAAACACCTGCGCTTCACCGGTTAAAATGACGCAACGGATACTTTTATCTTTTTTGATTTTCTGCGCAGTCGCAACCAGTTCACGCAGCAGGGCAAAGCTCATGGCATTGCGTTTATCCGGGCGATTCAGTGTAACTGTGGCAATGCCGTTATTTTTTTCCAAGCGCACGAGTGACATGGCATTCTTCCTTATTTTTCCTGAGCCGAGCATAGCATGCGGCCTATGAGCTTGCATGACAGCTCAGTCATACTTTCTAAGTCACGGACTGAGCAGCTTCAAGTTTTAATTCAAATGTTGTTTCAGAATTTGCTGGGCGGCCTGTTCAACTTGTTCGACCACGGCTTTAAGTTCATCAAAATGTTTCAGCACGTCTTGAACAAAGTTTTCGTCGGCCTTGCGACGTTCTTTGCGCAGGGTTGAAACGAACTGTTCAAATCTGCCCGTGACTTTCTGTAAAGTTGGTGCGCCGACATAGCGGGTTGCACCATATAAACGATGCAAGACATGTTCCAGTTGCGGGAAATCTTCCAGCTCAATTAACTGCTGCATTTCAGTGAGTTCATCGGCAAAACTGTCGACCAGCATGCGCAACAGGTCTACTGCCAGATCTTCCTTATTGGCTGCCAGTTGCAGGCTTTGCTGCCAGTCCAGAATATTCGGATCCAGTGCATCAATCACATGGGCGCGTTCCAGCACTGGAAGCCGTTTAAAATGTTCGGTGGTCCAGTGGGTCAGAATCTGCACAATCTGCTCGATCTGGATCGGCTTGGTGACATAATCATCCATGCCATTTTGCAGCAGCTTATGTTTTTCATCTGACAGCGCATGTGCAGTCAGGGCAATAATCGGCAGTCGGTTATGGTTTTCAAAGGTCGATTCCAGTGAGCGAATCGCACGTGTGGTATCAATTCCCGACATCACCGGCATCTGAATATCCATAAAGACCAGATCAAAAGCCGGCTGTTTCTGCTCATAACGGCGCTGGATGATATCAATCGCTTCCTGTCCGCTCAGGGCTTTGCTGGTGGTGACATTCAGTTCAGCGAGTAATGCTTCCAGAACAATCAGGTTGGGCAAATGATCATCGACGGCCAGAATATGCAGACCCTGACCATTAAAGTCTTCATGCTGTTCCTGATCGAAGACCGGTTGATTGCCCAGCAGCTGAATCAAGGCACTGCGGCTGAGTGGCTGATGCAGAGCACGGGCACGATGGTCGTTCAGCATGCTTGGATCGAGTTGCATCTGATAACCATATACGGCCAAATGACCCTGATAACGCGAGCGGATCTCGCGTAACAGGACTTCGCTGTCGCCACTATGATCGACGATGAGCCAGGTGTTTTCAGAGTTCTGTAGATGATTCAGGCGGCTAAACAGATCCAGAATCGATGCGCATTCAATATGCTTGACCTGATAATTTTCCAGATAATGACGCAAGACGTTCGCGGTTGCCGGATGGGCCAGATAAGACACCACCGTCAATTCATTGAAATCTGGATGTTCAATTACAGTATCTTCATCGACCAGGAACTGCGCAGTAAACCAGAAAGTCGAGCCTTTTTCGGTTGGGGCACGTTCCTGATTATCTTCAAAGCCAATCTGGCCATGCATCAGGCTGACCAGCTGTTTGGAAATGGCCAGCCCCAGCCCTGTACCGCCAAACTGACGGGTGACCGAAGTATCGCCCTGTGAGAAAGACTCGAATAATTTTTTACGATCGGTACCACTCAGGCCAATGCCGCTGTCCTGTACACTAAAATGCAAGACACATCGATCGATCCCCTCATGTTCCATACGTGCCCGCACGATGATTTCGCCATCCGGCGTGAATTTGATCGCATTGGAAATCAGGTTGGTCAGAATCTGCTTAAAGCGTAGCGCATCGCCAATCACATGTTTCGGTACGCTGTCTGCGTAGTAGAAGGCCATATCAATATGTTTTTGTGCCGCCAGGGGTGAGAGCATGTCCATCACATCAAAAATGGCTTCTTCCAGATCGAAAGCTGCGGTTTCCAGTTCCAGTTTGCCGGCATCAATTTTGGAAAAATCCAGCACATCATTAATCAGCGCCAGTAAATGTGCGGAAGATTTACGAATAGTCTGCAAATATAGACTTTGCTCATTGCTGAGATTGCCCTGACGCAAGAGCAGATGAATAAAGCCATCAATACTGTTGAGCGGGGTACGCAGTTCATGGGAAATATTGGCCAGAAACACCGACTTGGCCTGGTTGGCTGAAATCGCCTGGTCACGTGCCTGACGGTAAGTAATATTCTGTACTTCGAGCGTATCTAAAGTACGACGTAAATCATCTTCAGTCTGTTCAGTATGTTCGCGCAGTTCCAGAAAACTAAAATGCAGACGTTTTACCACATTGGCAATATCCCGTTGCAGTAAACGTAGCTCTCCGGTGCTGTTAATCACCATATGCTGGCCGAGGGTATCGGCATTCAGGCGTTGCAACTGCATGCGAATTTCATACATCGGTGCAATCCAGCGCCGTGAGTAGAAATTCAGACAGAGTAATAACAGCAATAAGGTCAACAGACCGGTCGCAATCAACACGATCAAGACCCGGTAACGGGCAATTTCCAGCGGCTGATTATCCAGTTCAATTGCCAGCCAGCCTTTAGAGAAACTGTTTTCATTCACTTTAATGGCATAAATATGATTATCTTTATACAGAATCGGGCCAATAAAGTTACCGCTTTTATCAAAATCGGGCCAAGCGGCCTGTTCCTGAAAGCCGATACCTAAACGATTCTTGCCACTGTCATCCAGAATGGCTGCCCGAACCAGATGTTTTTCATTGAGCATATTCTGCATGGCATTGTGGGCCTGATCATATTGCCAGGGATACAGGCTTAAAATATCCAGTGCATACTCAGACGTGCCTTGAAAACGCGTCATAATGGCAATTGCCATCTGCTTTTGCTGGGCACGTGCGGCATTCGAGGTTTCAGTCAACACCAGCATCGCGCCAACACAGGCCAAAATAGTAATCGGCACAAAAATCAGCGCAATCAACTGTCCATAGGCGTGATTTAAGTGTAGGCGTTTAAACAGCTTTTTATTGATCGTTGACATGATTTAAGCAGTATTTTCTTTATGTCTGGCATATTAGCATGCTTTAAATCGACAGTTAAAATTTAAGCATTATTTTTATAAGGGTTCAGATCAACCTTTAAAAATACAAGAGATTTCAGTTAAATGATTGCTGAAATACAGTGAAAAGCGGGCGATGAAGACTTCAGTCGTCTGAAAGTCCGGGGCTGAAAATAACGCTTTTATATTCACAGCTGAGCTGCTTGATCTTGCTAAATCACAGGGAAATGAAGTTTATAGCAGGATACTGAGTCTGTTTTAGAGAGTTTCCTGAAAAAGCAGTGCTAAATGGATGCAGGGAAAAGCATTTTTTCATACAATAGCCGCACCTCGATATAGGTGCACACAATGAGTAATACCACCCCCGATTTTCAAGCAGATGAATTTTTGTTAGACCACTATGTCGGCAAAACGCCACTGGTGCGTTTACAGCGTCTGGTAAGTCACACTCAAGCTACAGTACTCGCGAAACTCGAAGGCAATAATCCGGCAGGATCGGTCAAAGACCGTCCGGCCTATAATATGATCATGCAGGCCGAGAAGCGTGGACAGATCAAGCCGGGTGATACCCTGATTGAAGCAACGAGCGGAAATACGGGGATTGCATTGGCGATGGTCGCAGCGATGCGTGGCTATAAAATGAAGCTCAAAGAACAAGGCATGGAAGGTGCACGTGATCTGGCCGCTCAAATGCAAAATGATGGCGTGGGTCTGGTACTGAATCAGTTTGGCAATCCGGATAATGTCGAAGCACATTATCTGACTACAGGTCCTGAAATCTGGCAGCAAACCGGTGGCAAGATTACCCACTTTGTCAGTTCTATGGGTACAACCGGCACTATTATGGGTGTCTCGAAATATCTGAAGGAAATGAATCCGGAGATTCAGATCGTGGGTTTACAGCCATCTGATGGTTCAAGCATTGCCGGAATCCGTCGCTGGCCGGAAGAATATCTGCCGACCATTTTTGATCGCAGTCGCGTGGATCGTATTATCGATATTCCACAAATTGAAGCTGAAAAAACCATGCGTAAGCTGGCGCAGAAAGAAGGCATCAGTGCTGGTACTTCATCTGGTGGTGCAGTGTGGGCTTCCATAAAGCTGGCGGAAGAACATCCGGATGCCGTCATTGTGTGTATTATTTGTGACCGTGGTGACCGTTACTTGTCTACAGGGTTATTCTCTGTGCAAGATTCTGAATAATTATTTGAGCACTGTGTTATGCGCCTGCCTGTTTTAACTTTCGATATTGAAACCCAAACCGATCTCAAATCAGGCGCGCATTTATTTGGTCTGGACCTGCCTGAAGCAGATCTGGATCAGGCCCTGACCAAACTGCGCCGTCAGGATTCAGGCTCTGATTTTCAGCGTCCGCCCTTGCATGAAATTGTCTGTATTTCCGGTTTATGGATCGATGAGCAGGGCATGAAGCTGTTTTCTTTTAGCCGGGAACAGCATTCTGAAGCGGAAATTTTAAGAAAATTCTTATCGATTTTTGATAAGCGTCATCCGACGCTGGTCAGCTGGAATGGTTCACAGTTTGATTTACCGGTGATTTTATACCGTGCCATGTATCATGGACTCTCTGCACCGAGTCTATTCGATCAGGGCGAAATTGACACGCAAAAGCGTTATAATAACTACCAGAATCGTTACCATCATCGTCATGTCGACTTAATGGATGTGATGGCCATGTTCCATGCGCGTCATTTCCAGAAGCTGGACGATGTTGCACATTTGCTGGGTTATCCGGGTAAACGCGGTGACGGGGCCTATCGGGTTCCTGAATATGTCCGCAATCAGCAATGGACCGAACTGACCTCTTATTGTGAAGGCGATGTGCTGAATACCTGGCTGGTCTATATCCGCTGGCTGTTGTTAAAAGGACAGCTGTTATTGCCGGATTATCAGCATTTGCTGCACAGTACGATTCAATATTTGCATACCCAACCGCAGCATGCGGACTTTTTATCGGTTTGGCGTGAAACGTCACAAAGAACTGACTTTACCCGTTTTGATTTTCCAACTCCCACATCCTAGGTTTTCATGAAGCATCGAGCACACACACGTCCTACCCAGCAACCCGAGTACATTTTTCAGGTTGAGTCACTTTCGCATGAGGGACGTGGCATCGCTCATTATGGTTCACACCCGGATCATCCACCGCATAAACACGGCAAGAAAGTCTTTATCCGTTATGCCTTGCCCGGTGAAACCGTGCGTGCTCGCATTACCCGTGAAGTTAAAAAACTGGAAGAAGCTGACAGTCTTGAATTACTCAGCGAAGCTTCCGAAATTCGCGTCAAGCCGATCTGTGCACATTTTGGGGTCTGTGGCGGCTGTAATATGCAGCATATCGCAGCCGATGCACAGATTGAACTAAAACAGAATGTGCTGAAATCGCATTTACAGCATTTTGCTGGCATCCAGCCTGTGCAGTGGCTTGCACCGCTACGTTCCGAGCGTGAAGATTATCGCCGTAAAGCCCGGATCGGAGTGCGTTATCTGCCGGCTAAAGACACATTGGTGGTGGGTTTTCGTGAGAATCAAAGCAATAAATTAACCTCGATTGATCGCTGCATGATTCTGGATCGTGAATTTGGATCGCTTACAAGCCTTAAACAATTGCTGCAAAGTCTCAATGGCAAGGCTGACATTGGTCATATAGAATTGGCCATGGGGGATCAGGATATTGCCTTACTGGTGCGTGAAACTGCAAAATTATCAGTGGCTGATGTCAACCAATTGCGCGAATTTACGTTACAGAAAGGCTGGCAACTGTATGTGCAGCCTGCCGGCAAAGATACACTCTCGCGAATTGATGCTCCAGATGCCGCGGCGCGCTTGCACTATAGTCTTGATGACTTTGATGTGAAATTCGGTTTTAATCCTGTGGACTTCACTCAGGTGAATTCGACTATCAATCCGCAAATGGTAGCGCTGGCATGTAATTTGCTACAGTTGCAACAGGGTGAGCGGGTTCTGGATCTATTTTGTGGATTAGGAAATTTTTCTCTAGCACTGGCACGCTGTGTAGGCACATCTGGTCAGGTGATTGCAGTGGAAGGGAGTGAAGAAATGGTGCAACGCGGTGCGGAAAATGCCAAAAATAATGGTATTGCCCAAGTTGCTTTTTATTCACAAGATTTAACCAAAGATTTCTCGCACCAGACTTGGGCAAATCAAGGTTTTGATGCATTATTGATTGACCCGCCACGTGCTGGCGCAGAAGAAGTCATGCATTATCTTCCTCAGTTTGGCGCAAAAAGAATCGTTTATGTGTCATGTAATCCTGCGACACTCGCAAGAGATGCAGGGCTCTTGGTACAACAGGGTTATCGCCTCACTCAAGCCGGAGTGATGGATATGTTCACGCATACTGGGCATGTTGAATCGATTGCATTGTTCGAAAAAGAAAATTAAATGAACGATTGAAGAAATGATGTATTTACAAGTAGGAGAAGGGTATGGTCACAGTACGTGAGCAACTCCCTGGACGACTCAATGAGTTGTCACAGGAGACGACTGTAGAACATGCCGAACAAGCACACCACGATCTGACTGAGTGGTTGGATCGGGTTCGTGGCATATTAGATGGGGCACCTTTACAGCAGCTCGAAGAAGTCGCCCACTTAACATTAGAAAGAGAGCTGCAAAGTACGGTTCAGCATCGTTCCAATACCTTTTATACCGGTATTGAGATGGCGGATATTTTGGCCCATCTGCATGTCGATGAAGATACCCTGTCCGCGGCCATGCTCTATCGTTCGGTGCGTGAAGGCGTCATGCCACTGACTGAAGTGTTAGAAAAATTTGGTGAGCAAGTGCATAGCCTGGTCAAGGGCACGCTGGCCATGGGTAAACTGTCTGAACTGATCGAAAAAAATAAACGTCTGGAAGACCATTTCGATAATAATCAGCGTGAACATCTGTCCGGCATTTATAAAATGCTGATTTCAGTGACTGAAGATGTGCGTGTGGTTCTGGTGAAGTTGGCAGAGCGTACCTATGCCTTGCGTGAGCTGACCAATTCCTCGCGTGAGCGTCAGGAACGGGTTGCCCGAGAAATTCTGACGATCTACTCACCACTGGCGCACCGTTTAGGCATCGCCCAGTTAAAGTGGGAACTGGAAGACTTGGCCTTCCGTTATCTTGCGCCAGAACGTTATAAAGAAATTGCTTCTTTACTGAATGAAAAACGTTTAGAGCGAGAGCAATATATTCAATTCGTGATTGATAAATTACGCAATGAATTGTCTGAATATGGCATCGAAGCTGAAATTAACGGACGCGTAAAACACATTTATTCGATTTATCGAAAAATGAAAAGCAAGAGCCTGAGTTTTGACCAGCTCTATGATATTCGTGCCTTAAGGGTATTGGTCAAGAGCGTACCGGAGTGTTACCACAGTTTAGGGATTGTACATCAGATCTGGCGACATATTCCGCATCAGTTTGATGACTATATTACCAATCCAAAAGCCAATGGCTATCGTTCCCTGCATACGGCTGTAATTGCCGAGAACAAATCACTTGAAGTGCAGATTCGTACTTACAGCATGCATGAAGAAGCAGAGCTGGGGGTGTGTTCGCACTTTAATTATAAAGAAGGCTCGAAAACCACCGATCATTCTTTTAATCATCGTTTGCATTCTTTACGCGCAGTTCTCGAGCATTATCAGGAACGCAATGAGTCCAGTGCACATAAAGAAGCAGAAGATGAAATCGAAAACTTCGAACATATTCAAGACTTCGAAGGCTTCGAAAAAATTTATGTGTTTAGTCGTGATGGTGATATCAAAGAGTTGCCGCGTGATTCAACTGTGCTCGACTTTGCTTATCATGTGCATACCGAAGTTGGTAACAAATGCTATGCGGCGCGTGTCAATCAGCGCTATGTGCCACTGACCTATACCCTGAAAACCGGGGAACAGGTCGAGATTCTGACCAAAAAAGACCGTGAGCCGAATCGGGACTGGCTGGTTAACTCTCTGGGTTATATCAAGACTGCACGTGCGCGCGACAAGTTGCGCCACTGGTTCCGTCAACAGGACCGCAGTAAAAACCTGGAAGTCGGCCGTGAAGTGCTGAATAAAGAATTGTCACGTCTGGCGATTCATCCAAAATCGATCGATTTGAGTGATTATTGCAATCATTTTAATGTCAAAACCGGTGATGACATTCTGGTGAATCTGGTCAATGGTGATATCAGCCTGCATGCCTTGATTAATCAGGTGAATCGTCATATGCATCTGGATCAGGATGAACCTGAGCTGGTGCTGAAGCCAGCGCTGAATCCGCGTGCCAGTCATACCCTGTCAGCGCACGGTATTCTGATTGACGGGCTGGATAACGTAGAGCTGCATGTCGCGCAATGTTGCCAACCGGTGCATGGTGAGTCGATCGCTGGCTATATCACCCTGAATCGTGGGGTAAGCATTCATAAGGTGGCTTGTCCGGACTATGTGCGCATGATCACCCAAGAGCCTGAACGTGCGGTAGAAGCCGACTGGGAAATGCAGCC
>SMFC01000069.1_pt1 | contig 13112 bp, 10 predicted proteins | sample 2456331 | NCBI WGS metagenome assembly SMFC01 (sample SAMN10132608, study PRJNA489261) | soil metagenome | isolation source: day120 control-loamy sand soil ammended | place: USA
CAGATGCCTGAAGATGGTTTAGAAGGTACAGTCGGCCTGCGTTATAACTCAGGCAGTGATGAAAAACTGGCAAGTGCTGGTGTGACAGCGGGTATTGGTGAAAACTTTGCTTTGCGTGTAGAAGGCTCAAAACGTAAGGCCAATGATTATATTGCTCCTGGTTATTTTGATACGCATACCCACAAAGAAGAGCATGTTGAAGATAATGGTGAGATTCATATACATGAGCATGAACATAGTGTAAAAAAACGCCGTGTAGACAATACCTTTGCCGAAGGGCAAACGGTGAATATTGGTGGATCATGGATCCATGACCGTGGTTTTGTCGGCTTATCTTATAGCAACCGTCAGGATCAGTATGGTCTGCCAGGACACAGCCATGAATATCATGGCTGTGAAATTCATGGCGATCATTTTCACTGTCCAAAACCGGGCGAAGATGAGCATGATCATGAAGAAACAGCGGGGCCGTGGGTAGATTTAAACTCTGAGCGTTATGATGTTCGTACCGAGCTAGAACAACCTTTTGCCGGTTTTGACAAGTTGCGTGCGCATGCCAGCTTTACCGATTATGAACATGATGAACTGGAAGAAAATGCAGTCATCAGCAACTTTAAAAGTAAGGGTTATGATGCACGTCTAGAACTGGTGCATGTTCCTGTTGCAGGTTGGGAAGGTGTCATTGGCACCCAGCTTTCACAGCAGAAAATTAATTTATCGGCTCCAGAATCGCATAGTCATGCAGAACACGATCATGAAGGACATGAGCACGATCATAGTGAGCATGCGGATCATAATCATGATGTGTTGATGGCAGATACCAAAACCCAAAAATACAGCCTTTTTGCTTTAGAACATAAGCAGTTCGGCGATGTTCATGTTGAACTTGGAGCACGTGTCGATCATCAAAAAGTAAAAGTGGATTCGGAGCAAAAAGATTATTCCGGTACGGGTGTTTCTGCCTCTGCCGCTGCGAATTGGGAGTTTGCACCGAATTACAAACTGTCTGTAGTGGGATCACATCAACAGCGTTTGCCTCTAGCGCAAGAGCTGTATGCTGATGGTCTGCATTTTGCGACCAATACCTATGAAGTGGGGAATCCTGATCTTGATAAAGAAAGGTCAAATAATCTTGAATTAGGTCTGCACTATGCAGGGGATAAACTGGATTACCATGTGCATGTCTATCACAACTGGTTTGATGATTATATTTATGGCGAAACGGTAGCGCAGAAAGGTAATTTGCGCGGCGTGCAATATACCCAAGACCAGGCCAGATTCTATGGCACTGAGGCTCAAGCCGGTTATCAGATCAATGATATGTACAAGCTGAGTGTCTTTGGCGATTATGTGCGTGGCAAAATTGAAGCTGAGAATGCACCACGTATTCCTGCCGGTCGCTTAGGCAGCAAAGTGGAAGCAGATTTTGCCGATGGCTGGTCAGGTCTGGCTGAATATTATCATGTCTTCAATCAGGACAAGATTGCCAGCTATGAAGAGGAAACCCAAGGCTACAACATGGTCAATCTGGGCTTAAGCTATACCAATACCCTTGCAGATAACAATGCTTATCGGGTGTATTTCAAGGCCAATAACCTGCTCGATGATCAGGTCTATTCCCATACTTCATTCCTGTCGAATATTCCGCAAGTCGGTCGTAACTTTAGCGTCGGTGTGCAGTATGATTTCTAAAGCAGTGATGAAATAACTGACCAAATCAAAGAGATGTCACTGAAATTGACTTGAAAAATCATCTGATAAAACCTAGCCTGAGCATATTGGGTTAGGTTTTTTCTTATGCGTATCTTTCAACGAATTCACAATAAACTGAACTGGTCAAATCGCCGTTATGCGGCATTGATTATCAGTCTACTGGCGGTCAGTTATCTGGCATCTGCTGTTTATCATACTTATAAGCCTTTACCAGAAGGTCTGAATTACACCGGCAAGCTGCGCCATGCCGAAGTCAAGTTTCTGGCCGATCGGACTTATCTGGATGCACAAGGAAAACAGCACTTAGATCATCGTATTTTTAATGAAATGCTGAAGATGATTGAAGAGGCCAAATCACTGATTGTGCTGGATCTGTTTTTATTTAATCAGCAAACCGGTGCCTCGACACAGGAACATCAGGCATTGAGTCAACAGTTGAGCGATGCCTTAATCAGTAAACGTCTGCTGCAACCGCAAGTTGAAATCAAGTTCATTACCGATCCGATCAATTCAGTCTATGGCGGAATTCAGTCCGAGCAGTATCGCAAGTTACGTCAGCATGGTATCGATGTAATTGAAACCAATCTGATCCCTTTGCGGGCGTCCAATCCGAGCTGGTCGGGGTTCTGGTATTTATGTTGCCAGGGCATTGGTAATAATCCGGAAAAAGGCTGGTTACCGAATCCATTTGGCCCAGAAAAAATTACCCTGCGCAGTTATTTTGATTTATTTAACTTTAAAGCCAATCATCGTAAAACCTTGGTGGTAGACACCGATCAGGGCTGGAAAGCGCTGGTCACCTCCATGAATCCGCATGATGGGAGTTCGCGGCATTCCAATATCGGTTTATTGGTCTGGGGAACCACAGCCGTGGATATTCTGAGAACAGAACAATCGGTCGGCATCATGTCACAGGCCAATATGCCAGCCATTATCGCGGGCGATTTTCAGGCAGAAAATACCCAGCCACAAGTTCAGGTACTGACGGAAAAAGCCATTTATGATGCGACTTTAAATCTGATTCAGACGGCGAAAGAAAATGAACAGATTGATCTGGCCATGTTTTATCTGTCCGAGCGCAAGATTATTAAAAGTCTGATCGCGGCGCATGAACGCGGGGTTAAGGTTCGGGTTTTACTCGATCCCAATAAAGATGCCTTTGGCCGTGAGAAAAACGGGATTCCAAACCGGCAGGTGGCTTCGGAACTGCACAAGGCAGGCATTGATGTACGCTGGTGCAATACCCAGGGTGAGCAATGTCATAGCAAAATATTGATGAAGCGTAATGCTCAGCAGGCTGAAATGATTTTAGGCTCGGCCAATTTCACCGCACGCAATCTGAAAAACTATAATCTGGAAACCAATATGCGCGTGCTGGGTCAGCATCAGGCAGAAGTGTTTAAAGATGCCCAACAATATTTTGATGGTGCATGGTCAAATCTGAATGGCCGTGTGATGAGTGTGGACTATAGACAATATGAAGACAATTCATGGTCTAAATATTGGCTGTACCGCTTTATGGAATGGAGCGGCTGGTCGACGTTTTAGCATCTCTAATAATCTCCCTAAATCCCTCTTTTGAAAAGAGGGACTTTACCTCCCTTTTTTAAAGGGAGGGTAGGAGGGATTTTTTAAGGCTCCGGATTCGGTGGAACCAGTTCATCCAGTTCTTTATCGGACAATGCTTCAAGTTCAGCAAGATCCGTTTTAATTTTCCATTGCTCTTCATGGTCGACCGGATTGGGTAAACGTGCTTCTAGCCAGTCACATACGACATCTGGCGGGAAATCGGCATGATTACATTGAATCACCCAAGACAAGAAATCTTTGGCGACACCATTCATATACGGTGGTGGCGATACTGGCAGGAACTGAGTCGGAAGACGTTCATTTTTAGAAATATAATTCAGGACATGACCTAGTTCCTGTACGGTCTGCCAAGCCAACGGATGATCTACATTGATCTGAAATTTAAACCACCATGCCTGTTTGCCATCTGAACCATAGCTATCAATCCGTTCTTTTTGAACACTCGGCACTTTAGAAAAATATTCATGTAAACGATCGAAATTTAAATCAGACACAGTATTCAACTCGAAACATTAAAAAAGTGATTTTAGCATAAAGCAGTCGCCTGCCGATGGGCCTGCTAGATTGAAAATACGCAGGCACATTACAAAAAATTGCAGGGTCAGTAAGCGTATTCATATTTTCTGCATTTATTTTGTTTAAAATATAAACGAGTGATTGAGAGGAAGCTCAAATGAAAATAGTGTTATTGAGTGCAATATTTGCTGCATTGCTATTGGGGGCTTCTGCACAGACGATGGCCGGAAACGCTTGGGGTGGATATACAGGGGTTGAACGTTCTAAACCGAATTACCGCGCTGCACCATCACGCTCTTATGATCCACCACGGCACTCTTATCCGCAGCGTCCGATGCCACCTAGACCACATTACCCGCAACGCCCGATCCATTGGGGTTATCCGCCGGCTCAAAGTCAAAGTGGTCTCAATATCCAGTATCAGGCGCCGACCACCATTTATCAAAATTCCAATAGCTATAGCTGGGTGAATGGCGATCCGAATGTGGCTCGAATTGAAAGTTCAAGATATAGCGTTATCAGTGACTGGCAGCGTCTGGGCTTACCTGCACCACCGCGTGGCAGTTACTGGATTTATGAAAATGGACGTTATGTGCTGGTGCCGAATCGTTAAGTTAAAAATCCCCCTTTATTCAAGGGGGATTTTTTATATCAAGCCAACTCATCATCTTCCGGACGAGGCGTTTTGCCTTGTGGCACTGGTTTCTCGCTGTGTTTGTCACGAATCACCGATGGGTAGGTCCATGACGCATAGCGCACCACTAAAATGGCAAATGCCATAATCAGGATCGAACCGGTAATAATCACCAGATCCATACTGGCTTTATGCGTGTGCTGAATGTCCGCAATGAGCAAGCGGGTCAGTGCGGTAATGGCAATATAAATCAGGAAGCGTACCGGCATATGATTGGTTTTAAAATAGATCCCCACCATGGCACCGAGTTCGAGATAGATGAACAGTAAAAGAATATCGTCAATGGTGGCGAACTGTTTCACGGTCAGAATATCGATGACGGTATGGCCAGCGGACCAGATCACCATACAGCCAATAATAAACAGCGCAATATAATGAAAACTTTCTACAGCAAGATTACCAAAACGGTCGAGGAGGGCTTCAAGTTTTTCAACTTTGGGATGGGGTTTCGGCATAAGATCCTCCTGATTTTTATGTGATATAAACAATACTTATAGAATAACCTGCAAAAATTATGCACAGAATGATTGGATGAAAAATAAAGATTAAATTATTTGAACTTTTGCGCTTTTTTTAGACTAAATTGCTATATTGTATGGGTGGTACATTGAATAAATAGGAGAAAAAAGTGTTAGATAAAATTCAAACAAAAATTGACCAATTAGAAGCCGGAAAAAAATTAATCCTCGGCGTAGGCATTAAGGCTGAAGATATGCAAAAGGTGGTGGAACTCTGCGAGTCTTTAGAGTCAGAGGGGAATATCAAAATTGTGAATAAACATCTGAATCCGAAAAGCAATAATCAACCGGATTCTTTAATGATTCAGAAAGTTTAAGTTTCGAATTGTAATAAAAACGCCTGCATCAAGCAGGCGTTTTTGATTATGGCTGTTTCAGCTTAAGCTTGAGTCGTGAAGTAATCTTCAGAGAAGTTCATGATCAGGTCAGAACCTGATTTTACTTTGGTGATGCGTAGAGCCAGCTCAGGCAGAATGCGTTGCACAAAATAATTCGCCAAAGCCAGTTTGTTTTGATAGAACTCGCCCTCTTTATTTTTCGCAGCATTGGCAATACGCGCGAACATATACGAGAAGCTGAGCAGACCGACAGCGTGCAGATAGTCGACCGCGGTCGAGTTCGGGAAATCATGACTTTCTCTTGCTGCTTCCAGAATAAACTGAGTCACCGATTCGACTTCAGTCGCTGCATCCAAAGTGGCGTCTTTAATGAAGTTTAGGTCTGCATCCAGACTGTTGGCAAAGTCACGGATTTCAGAGATATATTCAGAGATATATTCACCGCCACATTTAATGGTTTTACGACCGATTAAATCTTGTGACTGTACGCCGTTGGTGCCTTCATAGATCTGAGAAATACGCAGGTCACGGATACATTGTTCCACGCCCCATTCACGGATATAGCCATGACCACCAAACACCATTTGCGCATCTAATGTTGCCTGGAAGGCAGTATCGGTTAAATAGGCTTTTGCGATTGGCGTGAGTAGTGCCACGCGGTCATTGGCTTTTTTCACCGCTTCAGGATCAGTAGAGAATTTGGTAATGTCCAGTTGCTGACCGACATAGACTGCAAAGGCACGAGACGCTTCATTGTTGGCACGTACATTCAGCAGCATACGGCGTACATCACCATGCACCAGAATACTGTCCGCCGGTTTGTTTGGTGATTGAACGCCAGCCGCACTGCGACCCTGTAAACGGTCTGTGGCATATTGTGCAGCATTTTGATAAGCAAATTCAGAAGCACCTAAGCCCTGAATCCCCATGGACAGGCGCTCGTAGTTCATCATCACGAACATCGCAGCCAGACCTTCGTTTTCTTTACCCACCAGATAACCTTTAGCGCCATCAAAATTCATGACACAGGTCGCAGAAGCTTTAATGCCCATTTTGTGTTCGATAGAACCTGGCCCTACAGGATTGCGTTCGCCAACAGAACCATCTTCATTGACCAGGAATTTCGGTACGATAAACAGGGAAATACCACGTGAACCCGCAGGTGCATCTGGTGTTTTGGCCAGAACTAAATGAATGATGTTTTCCGCCAGGTCGTGGTCACCACCAGTGATGAAAATCTTGGTGCCGGTGATGCTATAGCTACCATCCTCATTGCGTTCAGCTTTAGTCTTGATAATCCCCAGATCAGTACCGGCATGTGGTTCAGTTAAGCACATGGTGCCCGACCATTCACCCGAATAAATTTTAGGTAAATAGGTTTGTTTTTGCGCTTGTGAAGCATAGCTGTTTAAGGCCATACCTGCACCGACAGACAGCAGCGGATACAGCATGAAAGACGGGTTGGTGGCAAACAGCATTTCATCAGAAAGTACCGTTAGCATTTTCGGCATTTCCTGGCCGCCCCATTCGGTATCTGCGCCCAACCCGATCCAGCCGCCTTCGGCATATTGTTTAAAGGCTTCTTTAAAGCCAGCAGGGGTAGTCACATTGCCATTTTCATATTTTGCGCCTTCTTCATCACCGCTACGGTTGAGTGGCAGGGTCACGTTTTGCGCAAATTTCGCCATTTCTTCCAGAATAGCTTCTGCTGTTGCAGCATCGAGGTGCGCTAAATTTTCATTGGCTTGCCAGAATTGTTCTGCATTAAAGACATCGTTGAGGATGAATTTCATATCGGCAAGTGGCGCGTTATAAATTGGCATGGTGTGTCACCTGTTTATTGTTTGATTAAATAAGTTTTAATCAGTCTAAAACACTCAAAATCTGAATGTTAGACGACTAAAGGTTAATTCTGTAACTCGTTATAAAGAAAAAGGACTGTCTGTTCATTGACCGTCCTTTTTCTGTGATGCGATTAGTCTGATTCTAACTTAGAATGCGAAATGTTCTGCATCCAGGTTCATCAATGGCTCTACACCTGTTGCGATCACGTCAACATGTGAACGAACGCGTGGCAGGATTTTCTTGAAGTAGAAGCGTGCAGTGGTCACTTTGGCATTGTAGAAGTCAACTTCAGTGGTGCCAGCAGCCAGTTGCTCTTGAGCAACCAGTGCCATACGTGCCCATAGGTAAGCCAGGGTGACATAACCAGAGAAGTACAGGTAATCGACCGCAGCTGCACCGACTTCTTCAGGGTTTTGCATCGCACGCATACCAATTTGCATGGTCAGGTCGCCCCATTCCTTGTTCAAGGCAGCCAATGGCTCAACGAATTCTTTCATTGCAGCATTGTCTTTGTGCGCTTCAGCAAATTTGTGGATCATCTTGGTGAAGTCTTTCAACATCGCACCTTGAGTACCCAACACTTTACGACCTAACAAGTCCAGCGCCTGAATTTCAGTGGTACCTTCGTACAAACAGGCAATACGTGTATCACGTACGATTTGCTCCATGCCATGCTCAGAAATGAAGCCATGACCACCGAAGACCTGCACACCGTGTTTCGCAGCTTCAGAACCGGTTTCAGTCAGGAATGCTTTTGCGATTGGGGTAAGTAGAGACAAGATATTGTCTGCAAATTTACGATCGGCTTCTTCTACAGCATGTTCAACCACGTCCGCATATTGCGCCAATAGGTAAACCAGTGCGCGACCTGCTTCAGCATATGCTTTTTGGGTTAGCAGCATGTTACGTACAGCTGGATGCACAATGATTGGATCTGCTTCTTTTTCCGGGCTCTTAGGGCCAGACAGTGAACGCATCGCCAGACGGTCTTTTGCGTAGGCAAGTGCACCCTGGAAAGAACCTTCAGACGCTGCCAGACCTTGTACTGCCGTACCGATACGTGCGGTGTTCATGAAGGTGAACATGCAGTTCAGACCACGGTTTTCAGGGCCAATCAGGAAGCCTTTCGCGTTATCGAAGTTGATCACACAGGTTGCGTTACCGTGGATCCCCATTTTATGTTCGATTGAACCACAACGTACGCCATTGCGATCGGCAATAGAGCCATCGGCATTTAGGTTGAACTTCGGTACGATGAATAATGAAATACCTTTGGTACCTTTCGGTGCGCCCGGTAAACGTGCCAGTACGATATGGATGATGTTTTCAGCCATGTCGTGTTCACCCGCAGAGATGAAGATTTTCTCGCCAGAAATGGCGTAGCTACCATCTGCTTGTGGCTCGGCTTTGGTACGGATAATACCCAGGTCAGAACCTGCATGCGATTCGGTCAGGCACATGGTACCCGTCCACTCACCTGAAACCAGTTTAGGCAGGTAAGCATCTTTTTGTTCAGCTGAACCGTGGTGTTCTAAAGTACGAACTGCACCGTGAGACAGGCCAGGGTACATGCCCCATGCCCAGTTCGCAGTACCGACCATTTCAGAAATGGTAATCCCTAAAGAATTTGGTAAACCTTGACCGCCATACTGTTCTTCAGCAGAAAGTGAAGGGAAGCCCAGCTCGATGTATTTTTGATACGCTTCTTTAAAGCCTGTTGGTGTAGTCACCACGCCGTCATTCCAGGTACAACCTTCACGGTCGCCCGCCTGGTTAATCGGAGAAAGTTCATTTTCACAGAAATCAGCCGCAGCTTCTAAGTACTGATCTACCAGTTCACGGCTTACGTTTTCTTGGAATGCAGGGAGATTTGCATAGTGTTGTTCAGCATTTAATAATTCATGCAACACAAATTGCATATCACGTAAAGGCGCTTTGTATTGTGGCATATCGGTTTCCTCAATACTGGTTTAACCAGCGTTATAATCTTAGATGAACTAAAAACGTATCTTCACTGACACGGTTTGGAATGATTCTAATCCTGCAACATCTTCCCCTGCGGTACAAGCTTTTCAGGGGGATTTCTTGGTGACTGTAAAGTCAAAGATTAATATGCATGACGTATTAAACATATTGAGTATAAAGGCTTTAGTCATATTTTGTATGATACGAATAGTCAACTATCCAGGGTAAATAGCACGCAATAAAAAAGCACCCGAAGGTGCTTGTCGTGAATCATTGATTCCTATGCATTAATAGGCAGATGTTTTGGGCTGGAAACGAACATGACATTGACCATTCACTGTTTGTTCACCTGCTTTGATCTGTGCAGCAGTACCATCTTTCTTGCCTTGACAGGCTTGCAGCATCGCTTGTTGTTGTGCCTGACGCTGAGCCAGACGTTGATCAAACTGTTTGGTCAATTCTGCACGTTTTGCATCAGTTAATGCTTCACCGCGCATCATGCCGCCACGGACATCGGCACGCATTGGACGATGTTCACCTTTCATGCCGCGGTGTTCACCGCGCTGGCCTTGCATGTTTTTACGATCGGCTTTAAAAACGATAGTGCAGCTGCCATCAATGGTTTTATCACCGGCCTTGATTTGAACCGCTGAACCTACGGCTTTATTGTCACAGGCCTGTTGCAGCTGTTTGGCAAATTGCAGACGTTCCGCACGCTTTTCCTTAAACTGCTCGCGCTGTTCAGGCGAAAGATGATGCTGTTTTTTACCCTCATGATGATGTTTCATCATTTGGCGATGCTCATTGTTCGGTACATTACTGGTAGATTGACAGGCAGTCAAAGCACCCATAGAAAGAACACTGGCACTGATTAAGGCTATTTTTGTCATGGCTTGCATTGTATTTATTCCCGTCAAGAACCTGATTTTATGTCAGGTAAAGATTAAACAATAAAGATGAAGAAACAATGAAGAGTTTTTTGATGCCATGTTCGCTACAATAATGAATATAGAAGAAAAATTGAGATTTCTGTTTTGAACATTCGCCGTATTCCGATTGCATTACGTCTATTTTTGACCGTACTGTTGACCACGCTGGTTATTACCACAGTGAGTCTGGGTGTACTGCATCTGAATATGCAGCGTAATTTCGCCCGCTATGTGGCTGATGTCGAAATGCAGAAACTGGATTATGTGATTAAAAATCTGGCGGATGTCTATGCGGTGTATCAGGACTGGGGCAATGCGATTCAGGCCCAGATTCTACAAATGGAAGGGGAGGCTGCGCCAGATGATTATGACCGTTTATCACGCTGGTGGCTGCGCCGTCAGTATGATATTGCCTTGCAGCAGCGCTATTTTCAGGAACAGACCCTGGTTCAAGTCGCACCCAGTATGGTCGATCCGGCTTTGCCACCGCGTCAGGTCAATGAAGAAGAGTTACGCCTCCTGGCTTCCAATCTACCCTCGCAGTTTCAGCCCTTTGAAGGCCTAAAATTTCCGCTGAGTTCCAATCAGAATCTGTTTAGAACTGACCGTAAGAATGGCGAACAAGCAGCACAGCAGCCGACCGGCAAGAAGCAGTTTATCCAGATGCCGGACCGTCTTGGTCTCAGTTCACGTCTTTCGCTGTATGATGCAAAACGGCGCTTTGTGGTCGGTGAGGCTTCAGATGAGCAGATTTCCTATCGCCCGATTATGGTGAATAATCAGATTGTCGGCTATTTGGGCTTAAAGCCGGTTCTGGATCAGGATGATGCCTTAAGTATTAATTTTTTTAGTAATCAAAAGCGTTATTTGTTCTTGGTCTATGCGCTCAGTATTTTGGCCAGTCTGATTGCCTCCTTGTTATTGGCGACTTATTTCAAGAAACCAATTCAACGTTTGCTGAATGGTACGCGTGCTCTGACCCAAGGCAATTATCAGTATCAGGTCAAAGTCAACCGCAATGATGAATTGGGTGATTTGTCCAATGAATTAAATGCCTTGGCTGTGATTCTGGATCAGCATGAAACCTCACGCCGTCAATGGGTGGCAGATACCTCACATGAATTGAAAACGCCACTGGCGGTATTGCAGGCACAGATTGAAGCGATGCAGGATGGGATTCGTAAACCCACCCCTGAACATTTTGCTTCCATGCTGGCGCAGGTCACCAGCCTGAAAAAACTGACACAGGATCTGGCCGCATTGGCACAGGCCGATGCGCAGCAATTGCAATTTTACTTCTCGACGGTGAATCCGTGGGAGGTGGTACAGCAGGAACTGATCAACTTCCAGCCAAACTTTGAACAGGCTAAATTGACGGTCACCGCAAATGGCGAAGATACTGAGTTAAATCTGGATCTGGATCGTTTTAAACAGATTGTGGCCAACTTGCTCAGTAATAGTATTCGCTATACTGAAGCGGGCGGGCAGGTGCATATTCATAGCATGCAGGATGAGAAAGAATGGAGCTTATATGTCGATGACAGCCCATTTGGTTTGAGCGATGAGCAACTGGCGCGGATTGGCGAGCGTTTCTATCGTGTCGATGATTCGCGTACCCGGGCGACTGGCGGAACTGGGCTTGGTTTGGCATTATCATGTAAAATTACGCAGGCGCTGGGTGGCAGCTTAAGCTTTGCGCATTCACCACTCGGTGGTTTACGCTGCAAACTGAGTTTTCCTAAACAAATGAAACCCTAAAGGAAATATATTGATGAAACATGTCATGCTGGTTGAAGATGAAATCGAACTTGCACAATTGGTGCGAGACTATCTGGAAGCTGCTGGTTTTGAGGTCAGTATGTTTCATGATGGGCAGGAAGCATATAACAGTTTTACCCAGCGTAAACCGAGTCTGATGATTTTGGACTTGATGGTGCCGCGTATGGACGGTCTGACCATTTGCCGTAAAGTGCGTGAACAGTCAGATTTGCCGATTATTATGGTGACCGCGCGTACCGAAGAAATTGACCGTGTGTTGGGACTGAATATGGGCGCAGATGATTATCTGTGTAAACCATTTAGTCCAAAAGAGTTGGTTGCACGGGTACAGGCAGTCTTACGTCGTCTGGACCGTAAATCAGAACCGGAAAGTAATGATCTGTTCCGTATGGATAAATCCCAACAGCGTATCTGGTATCAACAAAAGGCCTTGAATCTGACCCCGACTGAATTCCGTTTACTGGAGTTATTCCTGGAACATGTCGGGCAGGTCTATTCACGTGCGCAATTGCTGGATCATATCAATCCAGACAGTTTTGATGTCGCGGATCGCGTGATTGACAGTCATATCAAAAACCTGCGCCGTAAAATTTCGGATGCTGCTGAAACCGGTAACCGTCATGAGTGGATTCAGGCGGTGTATGGTGTTGGCTACCGTTTTGAATATCCTGAGGACTGATTGAAAAATAAATGTGGATGTCATTATTAACCATCCACATTTATTTAAACTTGTACTTTCAGAAAATATAAATCGTTAATCTGGTCCCATAAAAACTCATAGTCTTGCATGAGTGTAATATCGGTTCCGTAAGGCTTAGGAGTTCTATAGCTTAATATCGTTCCTTCTCTATACGTACTTTTATGCCTGAAATCAAAATCACGGGTATCATCTGAATATTTTATTTGGTTGTAATAGTGGGGATGATCAGTTGCAAGAATAAAATAACAAATGTCGATTCCATTTTTCTTGTAAAGTTCTAAATTTGAAAGATCTTTAAAGACATCGTAACGGTTATTAGGTTCCCGATGGTTACTTTTCTTAAAGAATTTTAGTTCTATAGCAGCACAAGTTTGATGATCACCATCTTGATAACGAATTAAAATATCGACTCTTGCTCGCTCAGATTGACTCTTAATACTTGTTGTTTTTAAAGGTAAAAATGTTTCAAACTCTAAATGGAATTTGTCGCTTAACCTAAACTCATATAACTGCACAAGTGTTTTT
>SMFC01000154.1_pt1 | contig 13033 bp, 12 predicted proteins | sample 2456331 | NCBI WGS metagenome assembly SMFC01 (sample SAMN10132608, study PRJNA489261) | soil metagenome | isolation source: day120 control-loamy sand soil ammended | place: USA
CCCGGCTGGTTTGACAAGTTATTTAAACGCACCTCAAATCCGGAAAATCAGGCACGCACCTTGCTGCTTTCTCCATCGCAGGACTATCTGCAAAGTTTGCCTTTAGGCCGCTTACCGGATCGTAAGGATTTTACCCTGAAGGGCCTAGATCAGGCAGAGCGGATCAAATTATGGAAAGCCTGTATTGCTGAAAGTCAGCGTTTAGGCGATGAATTTTTGGAACTGGTCGAGAAGCAAAATTTTGCTGAGGTCATGAAAGGCTTGTAATTGACCGAGAGTGCCCGATTATTTGTATAATTGCCTTCATTTTGTGAACTGTTGAGATTTATGCAGAAGTTTTTAGTGGTCCTGCAATACCTGTGTCTGGCCTTTGCCGTCTATCTGACTTATAGCGTGAGCATGTCGCTGTATAACCAAGATTTTGTCCTGATGGAGCTGGTCGCTGATATTGGTACGATTCTGATCTGTATTGACTTGGGCGTGTTTTTATTTAGCAGTAAAACCAAAGCAGGCATTACCATGGAAGAATATGCCAAACGACTGGAACAGCCACCGTCGAAACTGGTTTATGTGACACGAAAAATGGGGCATCTGGGTATTTTGCTGATTATTACCAGCTGGATTGTACCGATGATCAATTCATAAAAATCAGATATAAAAAAACCTCCCGATGGGAGGTTTTCTTTTAGCAATTAAAGATTACTTTGAACCTTTAATGCCTGCTTGAAGTAGCAACGCACCCAAACCACCAATTTTTTGCTCTTGTGGTTTAGCCGCTTGCGGTTTCTTGCCCTGAGGACGCTCACCTTGCGGACGCGCTTGCTGTGGACGTTTGCCTTGAGGCTTACGCTCACCGCGCTGTTCATTGTTTTCACGACGTGGCTGACGTGGTGCTTTTGCCGGCGCTTCAGAACCTTCAGGACGCATCGATAAGTTCACACGATTACGTTCAGCATCCACATTCAAGACCCGCACTTGCACGATTTGACCCGGTTTCACCACTTTATGCGGATCCGCGACAAATTCATTGGCAAGTTCAGAAATATGTACCAAACCGTCTTGATGCACACCGACATCGACAAATGCACCGAAGTTAGTGACATTGGTCACCACACCTTCAAGCTGCATGCCTTCAGACAATTGCGCAACTTCAGTAATGTCATCACGGAACTTCGCCGTACGGAATTCTGGACGCGGGTCACGACCCGGTTTTTCCAGTTCGCTTAAAACATCTTTGATAGTTGGCAGACCGAACTTCTCATCTGCAAATTCTTCAGCATTGACCTGACGAATGATTTCAGTATTGCCAATGATATCTTTCACTGTCGTCGCTTTCGCTTCAACAATTTTAGATACAAGTGCATAAGATTCTGGATGCACTGCAGATGCATCTAATGGCTCAGAACCATCTTGAATACGCAAGAAGCCTGCTGCCTGCTCAAAAGTACGCTCGCCTAAACGTGGCACTTTCTTCAAGGACTGGCGATTATCAAAACGGCCATTTTCCTTACGGAATTCCACAATTTGCTGTGCAATCGATTTATTCAGACCTGCGATATAACCCAAAATCGCCGCAGATGCCGTGTTGACATCGACACCGACCGAGTTCACACAATCTTCTACCACTGCTTCAAGGGTTTTCGCCAGACCAGTCTGATTCACATCATGTTGATACTGACCCACACCTATCGATTTCGGATCGATTTTTACCAGTTCAGCCAATGGATCCTGTAAACGGCGTGCAATTGACACTGCACCACGAATCGACACATCCAGCTCTGGCAGTTCTTGAGAAGCCAGTTCTGATGCTGAATACACCGACGCACCTGCTTCAGACACAGATACACGCGTCAGTTTAAGATCGCTATTCGCCGCCATCATTTCAGCCACTAAAGCTTCAGTTTCACGGCTTGCCGTTCCATTACCCACTGCAATCAGGTCAACATTGAACTCGCGGCATAAACGTGCCAGTTCAGCCAATGAACCTGCTTTATCATCTTTGGGTGCAAATGGATAAATCGTGCTGTGTGCCAGCACATCACCCGATGCATTCACCACAGCCAGTTTCACACCGGTACGGATACCCGGGTCAACGCCCAGAGTGGTGCGCGCGCCTGCAGGAGCAGAAAGCAGTAAATGACGCAAGTTTTCAGCAAATACGTTCATGGCTTCTGTTTCAGCAGCCAGACGTTTTTCAGTCAGCAATGAATGTTCAATGCTTGGACGCACTTTGCCAAGCCAGAACAGTTTTGCAGTTTGCTTCAAGAAGTCCTGACGTGCTTGCGGCTGAATCGTTTCTAAATTGTATTCAGTCTCAATGCGTGCCAATGGTGCAGCATCTTCGCCATCCACTTTCAGGCCCAGGACGTTTTCTTGACGGCCACGCAGCATCGCCAATAAACGATGTGAAGGCACTTTGTTCAGGTTTTCAGAGAAATCGAAATAATCACGGAATTTTTTACCGACTTCTTTCTTTTCTTCAGAAGCAACCAAACTTTTCAGCACTGCAGTTTTGGCAAAAGTGGCTTTCAGTTCAGTGGTCAGCGCGATATTTTGTGCCCAGTCATCAATCAGGATGTGCTGGATCGCATCAAGCTGGCTTTCAGTATCTGGATAATCGTCATGGCTAAAACCGGCCAATGCGTCGCTTGGATCTACCGCTTCAGCAAAAATTTTCTCGGCGATTGGGCCTAAACCGGCTTCCTTGGCCTTAAATGATTTACTGGTACGTTTTGGACGGTACGGTGCGTAAATTTCTTCTAATGCATTTTTGGTTTCAGCTGCATTCACACGCGCCAACAAATCATCAGACAATTTATCTTGTTCTTTGAGTGATTCAATCACCTTGTCACGGCGCTCATACAAATCACGCAAGTATGATAGACGCGTATCGAGTTGACGTAATTGCGTATCGTCTAAGCCTTGCGTTACTTCTTTACGGTAACGTGCAATAAAAGGAACACTGGCACCTTCATCAATAAGCTTGATGGCAGCTTCAACTTGGTTTGGACGTACGGCAAGTTCTTTTGCCAACTGCTGAACTAAGTCAGTCATCGTGTTTGATCCCACAAGGATAAGTACTAAATGGCATGATTATAAAGACCGGGCCTATAAAATCCACCATTGTTTTTATTAATTTGTCTCAACTTTATATTATGAAGTGCGACAGTTTTCAGCTTTTCTGAATATAGTTTGCATGAACTTTGCTTTTTATGTTGCTCCAAATCATATTTTTTGTCCATTTAGATGTATATATTTGGTATCTATGTCTTGATTTTAACTGCAATATTTGGTGCTTTAGAGCATAGTCAATTAATATCAATGAATCGTATACTCAAAGCATATTTCATTTTTTGTTTATGACGACAATAAAGAATAAAGGAGCATCTCATGAGTTTAGTTGTACCTGCTGAAAAAGCCGATGCCGTACATACCGAAACAGACCGAGTCGAACGCATCTTGGTTGTTGATGATGATGTTCGTCTGCGTACCCTATTGCAACGTTTCCTCGAAGATAAAGGCTTTGTGGTGAAAACTGCACACGATGCCACGCAGATGGATCGACTTTTACAGCGGGAACTGTTTTCTCTGATCGTGCTCGACTTTATGCTTCCGGTCGAAGACGGTTTAAGTATCTGTCGTCGTTTACGCCAATCCAATATCGATACGCCTATTATTATGCTGACCGCGCGCGGCAGCGATTCTGACCGTATTGCAGGGCTTGAAGCCGGTGCGGACGATTACCTGCCTAAACCGTTTAATCCGAATGAATTGCTGGCGCGTATTCGTGCGGTATTGCGTCGTCAAGTGCGTGAAGTACCGGGCGCACCGAGCCAGCAAATGGAAGTGGTCTCATTTGGCCCCTGGTCACTGGATTTATCAACCCGTACATTGACCCGTGAAGGTCAAGTCGTGACTTTAACCACAGGTGAGTTTGCGGTATTGAAAGCTCTGGTTCAGCATCCACGCGAACCGCTCACCCGTGACAAGCTGATGAATCTGGCGCGTGGTCGTGAATGGGGTGCCATGGAACGTTCGATTGATGTTCAGGTGTCACGTTTACGCCGTCTGGTTGAAGAAAATCCGGCGCGTGCGCGTTATATCCAGACCGTTTGGGGTGTGGGTTATGTGTTTGTTCCAGATGGTGCGGAGTAAATTAATACCTTGATTCATGACGGAGTCTGATGGTTTAAGCTCATTTATAGGGTTTAACCTGCGGTTCGCCTTACTTTTGTTTCGACAAAAGTAAGCAAAACCATTGTCATCCGCAAAACTCGACAACCTCCGTCATTCAAGCAATTCTCTCGCAGAAACATCATTGACCATCTTGAGTCCTGCCTCAAACAGTTGCGGATGACCTTAACGTGTATCCAACTACGGGGGGAAGCCTCCCCTTTTGAGCAAAAGGACGCAGTGTGAAACTCGACCCCATCGACCCACAAAAATTTACCGATTTTGTTACCTACTCAGAAAAAAAACGCACGCGTGGGGAACGCTTTCTGGACAAGATCAAACCGCGTTCTGCCGCCATGCGTACCACAGTTCTGGTGGTCTTTGTGGTCTGTTTCAGCCTGTTCATGTCTTTGTGGTTCTTCTGGCGTACCTTATTTTTACCTGAAATCCAGCAACATGCGCGCTATCTGGCCATGGAACTGGAAATTCTCAATAATCCCGATCTGCGCCTGTATCATAAACAGCAGGAAGTCGATATTGATACCTGGTTAAAAAACCGCGTTGGTATTGAATATGTGACCAATCCGGCAGAGTATCCCACTGTCCGGGAAAAAGTGATTGCAGAATTTTTTACCCGGCAGATCGAAACCAAGCTGGCCAAAGAACTACGTATTGAAGAGGCCACGGTCTATTTCCAGTTTAAACCAAGCCCGCGCATCTGGATCCAGACCCCTGAAATGAATGGTCACTGGGTGCAAGAGCCTTTAAAAACCTATGCCAATTATAGTAATGAGCTGATTCTGGGCTGGTTACTGGGCACGCCGATTATTGTCGGCATTATTATCCTGACCTTGGTGCGTCAGCTCAACCGTCCTTTACGCCGCTTGCAGAATGCCGCCAACAGTTATAGCCGCATTGGTTCAGCACCCTATCTGGACACCAATCATGGCCCACTGGAAATCCGTCAGGTCAATCATGCCTTTAACCAGATGATTTATACCTTGGACCAGACCGAGCGGGAACGCCGCATCATGCTGGCCGGCATTTCACATGACTTGCGCACGCCTTTAACGCGGATTCGTCTCAGTGCCGAAATGATGCCCGATGAAGACTTTCTCAAAGAAGGTCTGATTTATGATGTGGAAGATATGGACGCGATTCTGGATCAGTTCATTTCCTATATGCGCGATGGTTCCGATGAAGAACCACAGGACACCAATGTCAATGTATTGCTTCAGGAACTGGTCAAGCAGTTTAAACCGCTCGACATCCGTTTCAGTCCGCAAGAAATACCGATGATTCAGGCGCGCAGCATGTCGCTAAAAAGACTGATTGGCAACCTGATCAATAACTCAAAACGCTATGGTTCAGAACCGATTGAAATCTCTGCACATGTCGAGGAAAACCAGCTGTTAATTTGTGTTGCAGATCATGGCGAAGGCATTCCGGAAGACCAGATTGAAGCGCTGATGCAGCCTTTTGTACGGGGAAATTCAGCACGAACCGTCCAAGGCAGTGGCTTGGGACTGGCCATTGTGAAACGGATTGTCGATATTCACCAAGGTCAATTACGCATTCATAATCGCCCTGAAGGCGGACTTGAAGCCATCATCTCACTCCCCTTGAATCAGCTTAACCCAGAGACGCCTCCCCCAGCCACCACACTTGATAAAATCCGCCAAACACTGACTGATCGCTTTTAAGAAACGATCAGTCAGTGAGCAAATGATTTTGTAGTTTTTCTATACAATTCATTTTATATTTCATTAATTCAATCACTTAAAAATCATCATTTTTTATTATACCTACATTTAGCTAAAAAATTAGACCTTAGCCTAACACCTATGCACAATACATTTTTTGAGCGGTACAATCCGTCTCATAGTTTAAGAATTAATGAGAGTTAAAATGTCTTTAGATCGTATCCGTTTAGCCTCCCTACACAACAAAGTCATTGGGTATGAGTGGCTTTACTCGCGCGGGTGAAGCGAAGGCGGTTCCTTTAGCTTTAGTTCAACAAGCAAAAGCAAATCCATTAAAGATCACGTTAATTACTGGTGCATCACTAGGAAACGATCTAGACAAACAACTGACTGAAGCTGGCGTACTGGCACGTCGTTTACCGTTCCAGGTCGACAACACTTTACGTAAGGCGATCAACAACGGCGAAGTGATGTTCATCGACCAGCATTTGTCTGAAACTGTTGAACAAATGCGTAACCAACAGCTGAAAAAACCAGATGTTGCGATCATTGAAGCGGTTGCAATCACTGAAGATGGCGGCATCATTCCAACCACATCTGTAGGTAACTCTGCAAGCTTTGCAATCTTTGCTGAAAAAGTAATTGTAGAAATCAATACCAACTTAAGCCCGGCATTTGAAGGCTTACACGATATCTATATCCCGTCATACCGTCCAACGCGTCAAGCGATTCCTTTGACTCAAGTGGATGAGCGTATCGGGACACATGCGATCAATATTGATCCAGCAAAAATTGTCGGTATCGTATTCAACAATGACTTGCACGACTCACCATCTACAGTGACTGCACCAGATGATGAGACGCAAAGCATCGCCAATCATTTGATCGCTTTCTTTGAAAAAGAAGTGGCTGAAGAGCGTCTACCGAAAAACTTAGGTCCATTACAGGCGGGGATTGGCTCAATTGCCAACGCAGTATTGACCGGTCTGAAAGATTCGAACTTCGAAGACTTGATCATGTACTCAGAAGTACTACAAGACTGTACCTTTGAATTGATTGATGCAGGCAAAATGAAGTTTGCTTCAGGTTCTTCGATTACCCTGTCTGCTAAATATGGCGAGAAAGTATTTAACAACCTGGAACAATACAAAGACAAACTGGTATTACGTCCACAGGAAATTTCGAACCATCCTGAACTGGTACGTCGTTTAGGTATTATCGGTATCAACACGGCACTTGAGTTTGATATTTACGGTAACGTGAACTCGACTCACGTCTGCGGTACCAAAATGATGAACGGTATTGGTGGTTCAGGTGACTTCGCACGTAATGCGCACCTGGCGATCTTCGTGACCAAATCTATTGCGAAAGGTGGCGACATCTCTTCTGTAGTGCCTTTTGCTTCACATATCGACCATGCGGAACACGATGTAGATATTCTGGTAACTGAACAAGGTTTGGCAGATCTTCGTGGTTTAGCGCCACGTGAGCGTGCCCGTGCAGTGATTGATCACTGTGCACACCCAATGTATCGTGATGCCCTGAATGATTACTTTGACCGTGCTTCTGCAAAAGGCGGCCATACGCCTCATCTGCTTCGTGAAGCGCTGTCTTGGCATTCAAACTTCGAAGAAAATGGTCACATGCTGGCTGTTGAAGCTGCAGTAAAAACTGCATAATTGACTGCATTCGAAAAACGCCCTACGGGGCGTTTTTTTATGGGATTTTTATCTTTCTTGAATAGCCATAAGCAGACTCTCTGGACAAAATCATCAGGCTATCATTCATATTCTCGTCCAATCTTCATGCTGCCAATATGCTGTAGAAATCCCCTTCTGATGCTCAAGGACTTTAAATTCTGATTCTTCACCCTCATACTTAAACACAAGAGTAAATTAGAGACATGACATGCGCGTAGATATCTGGTCAGATGTGGTTTGCCCCTTCTGCTATATTGGTAAAAAACGTTTAGAAGCAGCTGCACAAGAAGCAGGCATTGAACTTGAAGTGCATTGGCACAGTTACCAGCTCGACCCTGAAGCACCAGTGCGCCAGGAAGTGTCCAATTCTGAGCGTCTGGCACAAAAATATGGTCGTAGCGTAGCTGAAGTCGAAGAAATGCAGCGTAATATTGCCGAGATGGCCAAAGCTGAAGGCATTGAATTTAACTGGGAAGGTGCCAACTCAGGCAATACTTTCAATGCGCATCGTATTATTCATCTGGCGCAAAGCAAAGGTTTGGGTACTGATGCACAGGAAGCTTTCTTCTATAGCTATATGACGCAAGGCTTGGCCATTGGAGAGCGTGAAACACTGGAAGATGTCGCAGCACGTATTGGCCTGAATCCGGTCGAGGTCGATGACTTACTGGACTCTGATGAATTTTCTGATTTTGTCAAATTTGATCAGGAAGTAGCACAGGATCAGCTCAAAGTGACTGGTGTACCTTTCTTTGTTTTTGATCAACGTGTGGCCTTGGCAGGCGCGCAGCCTAAAGACGTGTTCTTGCAGGTTTTTGAGAAAGCGCTGGAGACTGCAGCAGAAAATCCGGCTGAATAATACTCAACAGAGAGTTGCAATACGCCTAGGCAATCGAACTCAGAAAATTTATAAAAACATCCCCATTTCAGATGGGGATGTTTTTTGCATGTCATTTACACTCATTGACTTAGTCGACCAGAAAACTAATTTTTAAATTTACACGATATTCCGTGATTTTATTTTCTTTGATGACCACCTTCTGTTCATTGATCCAGGCACCTTGTACATTTTTGATGGTTTCTGTGACTTTTTGAATACCGGTTTGAATCGCATCTTCAAAGCTTTTCGTACTGCTTGAATTAACTTCCACCACTTTTGCAATTGCCATAATGAAACTCTCATTGTAAACATGAATGAAAATCCATCTTAGTTCATTCCCACAGGATTGCAGCAGCGCGTAAACAAGCGACAGCAAAAACTTACATGGATTGAACAAAGCTTTCATCTGAGCAGATGAAAATCTGTTGACCTTATTTTGGCAGTTCATGATATTCAAATTTCCATTGTGACTAACAACCATAAAAGCCCCGTAAACAGCCGAAACCCAGACTAGAGCAAATACACTAATATATTGTTTTGTAGAATAATTTTTCTAATTTTTAGGTGCTGCTTTTGCCGAATCTATCATTTTCTATTCAGCCTTATTTGCTATGATTTCACCCGAATCAAGTTTAAATACTCTCCCCTCTGTTCAAGTTGTTGAACACCCTGATATTAAAGGTCGTCCCATGAATGCTCTTAAATTTGCTTTCGCAGCAACTGTTATGGCTTTTTCTGTTCAAGCATCAGCGCAAATGGCACAAGTGGTTTATCTGCCAGACTTTCCGGCAAGCAAAGCACCTGCTGAAACTGTAAATACAGAAACTGCAACGCCGGCAACTGAAAAAACTGCTTAATACCCAACAAGTTTTTATGCAAACAGGCTGATTGATTCAGCCTGTTTTTTTATATCGATTTAATTTAGCTGCTCTCTGAAGAAAATCTGTATTTTAAAAATTATCGATCATTTCATATTTTGCTATTTTCCATTGATATTGATCGCTTTTTTGTCATTAAATTTACTAGTTTATAAATATAAAACAGTTAAAATAAATCACTATTTCATGTGATCTACGCATATAATTGTAGCAATATAAAAATACTGATAATACAAAAGCATTGTTATGAACAGACTTCAGGCATTGGTGCAGGGCAAAATTTCACCTCAGTCCATTTCTATTGATTTTCTGATTGAAATGGCAGAACGCCATACAGATCCTCATTCTGCTGAATACAAATTAATCGAGTTGGCGCTGAATATGGTGCTGGCCCAAACTTTGGATAAAGCGCTAAAACATATCTAGAGATATAAAATGAACGCTTTAAAAAAAGCACACTTAGTCAAGGAATTACATGAATTGATCCAGCAACTGGAGCATCAGGCTCTACCTCTGTACGACGTGGCCCGTTTCAAAAAAAGAATTCGTGATATCTTTAATCTTTGTGATGAACCTATTTTTAAAAATCAGATTTTAGCGTTTAAAGCCCAGACCCAGCCTGAACTTGCTGCCTATCAATTTTCCGCCAGTACCCCCTATCATCTAAGTTTTTGTGGTTATTTCACTGAAATTCCAGCTCTGGAAAAGGCACTGTATACCCAGCCAGATATAGGCTGGGCAATTCTACATCATCCTGAGCGTGGCTGGCAGGTCTGGCTAATTCCGGCACCGAAGCATCCTGCACTAAACAGTGAATGGAATGAGTTACAACAATGTTCTATCTGGCTGTCACAGCAACAATTGACAACCGGTCTGCAAGCGGCTCCTCCATTGACTGTACCGGCCTTATCCCTGAATGAAGCAGAAGCCAGCTTAAAAGCGGCGGCAACGACTCGATATCATCGTGGCCGACAAAAAGCAAAAATCAACTCATTAAGCTTAAATCATTCAGATGAACCACACATTCAGATACAGGCCACGTCTGAGTATCTAGATCATCCATTACCCACTGAAACTGCGATTGTGCAGGAAAAAATTATTGTCCCAGAAGTGATCGATTTTCCCACCGAGATTCAACTGGGAGACGTGATTGCGCAGGTTCAGCCTTTGACTCCGGAAGATACCAATCTCCAGCGGCTTTGTGCTTTAGAATTGGAACCTGATGTCGGGCATCCAGCCTATCTGGATATTGTGCTGTATTATGCCGCAGAAGATCACTGGCAGGCACGCCAAGTTTATTTGGTGGAGCAGCTGAATCTGCAAGGCCAGTTTATTAAATATCTGATGCTTTTGGGTGCATCAAGTCAATTACAGGCGCACTATTGTATTGAGCATTGGTTGAGTCAGCATCAGTATCAGGCTGCTGCGATTAAATCGCTGTCGTGGCCTCAATTAAGTACAGGTTTCACGCAATTGCATCTGTTGTCAAAAGCCTATTTGCAACAAGCAGAAATAGTCTGGACACAACCCGATTATTATCCTTATATTCCGGCAGATTCGATTCAGAAACAAAAATTTATCTCATTTGAGGAAGCCCTTGCGGATTTCTCTACGCCGATACTCTTATTGCAAGAACATCAGCGAATACGCGTGATTCATGGTGAAAAACGCCTGTCTCTCGCAGAGGATGAACTGGCCTATCCATCTATCTTGCTGCAACGTGATCAACAGCTAAACTGGCAAAAAATTCACACGATTATTTTAATGATGTCGCAACCCATTCAGGTCATGGAGCTTTATCAGGCAATTCAGACTCAAATCATTGAATAATTGCTGTTATTTTGTAGCTTTAACTTGCTTTTTATCGCTATATTTAAGAAAACTACAGCTGAATAAAAGAATACAAGAGTAATAAATATCTCATGCAAATAAATCGAATTACTCAGATCTTCCTGCTCTCTCTTGGCATGGGAATCAGCAGTAGCATGTCTTGGGCAAATTCAGTAAAAGATGCTTCTTCAGACCAGGAAAAAAACTCGGAGAGTGTTGAGCCGGCACGTTCAGGACTGCTGGATCAAATTCCGCGTTTGATTGATGCAACACCAACCATTCTTCCAGAGCAGTCGAATACCGCCATCGTCCCGCCAACGCTAGAAACGGAAAATCATTCATGGGCCGATCAGAAACAGAAAGGCATCCGAGAATGGGCAGATCGTACTGCGCATAAAATTGATAACTGGTTTGGTGAAACTGATCCGGATCAGCCGGCTGCCGCCACACTGCGTGTCATTTTGGATAATCGCTGGGATGAATATGAGGGCTATGAGATTAAGCCCCGTATCCGTGGCAGAATCAAACTTCCCACCTTAGAACAAAAGCTGAGTCTGGTCTTCGGTGATGACAGTCTGGACAATGAATTAGACAGTAATGTCGCGATTACCAATGAAAATCCGGCAACATCTGGAGATAAGCGTCTCGATACCAAGCGCGCACGCCAGGATAACAGCTCATTCGCCTTACGCTGGTCGGAATGGTCAGACCGGATTCCTTTTGAAACCGATCTGGATCTGGGTTTACGCTCCGGAGATGATATCTACCTGCGCGTCAAAGCCAGTAAAGATTGGACACTGGAAAATGACTACTTTTTTCATGCCGAACAGATTTATCGCTACGGGATTCAAAGTGAAAACTATTTGCGTACCAATCTGGAACTGATCCATGCCCGTCCCAATCAGGCATTTTTTTCCAATCAGCTCAGTCTGACCTATGCAGATGATCAAGATGATGATCTGACCTGGGACAACTATACCTTTAGGCAACATCAGTTTTTTCAGGACAACCGTTTTAGCTATGGTATTTATACTGGCGGTTATCTAAATGACAAGGATCTACGCCTCAATCGCTGGGGACCGTATGTGTCCTGGAGACAGCCTTTTTTACGTGAATGGTTTTTTGTCCAGACCGACCTCAACTATCTGAATGATCATCGCGAAGATCGTGATCACTATGTTGGTGCTTTGGTGCGTTTAGAGGCATTGTTTTAAACTCAAGCGCGGTGCAAAGCTAAAAAATCCCTCCGTAGAGGTAATGCTGATCAGTTAAGGAGTTTAGAAATAGACTCTTTAACTTTTTAGTCGTTCACGACGGAGTCTTAAATTTATAAATCAAATACTTAAAAATAATTTTTTACTTTGGTTTCGCCCAAATGAGAAGCGAAGCTTCGCAAGGAAGGCATCTTGCGGAGCAACACTCCTCACCGCAAAACTCGTCAGCCACCATCGACTACAAGCAACAAGCTATTGATACGCTTCACATACTCAGCAGGATTTTCTGGTAATCCACCTTCTGCAATCACCGCCTGATCAAAGATCACATTGGCCAGATCGTCAAACTGCGCTGAGCCATCCAGTTTTTTCACCAAAGGATGTTCCGGGTTGATTTCCAGAATCGGCTTCATATCCGGTACAGGCTGACCTGCATCTTTGTCTTGTCTTTGAGTGAATCAGTCAGCTTCTCGACCACCGGTTTAAACTGGGCTGCGGCTTCTTCAAGTGCTTTTTTCTCTTCAGCATCCTGAAGATCGCCCAAATCAACTGCACCCTTAGACACGTTTTGCAACGGCGTGCCATCGAACTCATTCACAAAGTTCATCGCCCATTCATCTACGCGTTCGGTCATGAGCAGAACTTCAATGCCTTT